>ERZ1643246.4541-NODE-4541-length-10863-cov-29.660437_pt1 | contig 10863 bp, 9 predicted proteins | sample MGYA00579265_ERZ1643246 | MGnify/ENA primary metagenome ERZ1643246 (study PRJEB29033, sample SAMEA4952261) | chicken gut metagenome | biome: Broiler Chicken; feature: Gastrointestinal Tract; material: Caecum | place: Ireland | collected 2018 | study: Broiler...
GTGTCTCAGTCCCAATGTGGCCGTTCACCCTCTCAGGCCGGCTATGGATCGTCGCTTTGGTAGGCCGTTACCCTGCCAACTGGCTAATCCAACGCGGGCCCATCCCACACCACCGGAGTTTTTCACACCGGGCCATGCGGCCCTGTGCGCTTATGCGGTATTAGCAGCCATTTCTGGTTGTTATCCCCCTGTGTGGGGCAGGTTACCCACGCGTTACTCACCCGTCCGCCACTAGGAATACAACGACTTCAACCGAAGTCTCTGTCAAAGCATTCCCCGTTCGACTTGCATGTGTTAAGCACGCCGCCAGCGTTCATCCTGAGCCAGGATCAAACTCTCTGTAAAAGTTTGTTCCGGTCAAGATAACCTCTGGTTACCTATCCCTTTACTGTTTGTTGGTTCTTAACCGTTCGTTATTCAATGAAGTCCGATTCACTAGATTCGCCCTTCGCTTCCGCTCGGCCTCATCAAGTTCCTTCGGACTAAGCTCGCGCTAGCCTCACCCTTCGTTTCCACTCGGGTTCCTCAAGCGCTCTGCTTATCTTTAAGAATTTTCGAGAATCGTATGTGTCTCACTGTTCAGTTATCAAGGTTTCTGTCTCTCAGACAGCTCGTTTACTTTATCACATCTTCCAGATCTTGTCAAGCACTTTTTTCAACTTTTTTGAAGAAGTTTTTTAAAGGCTTTCCCTCGCTCCGCCAGCCATAAGGCTTTCCGGCGTCCCAGGCGCTTTCTGATGTTTTGTAACTCGTGCCCCTCAGACAGCTTGTTTACTTTATCACATTTTCCATTTCCTGTCAACAACTTTTTTAAGTTTTTTAAACTATTTAAATTGTATATTTAAAATGTACTTTTGCGACAGCTCAGTTAGAATACCACAGTTCCACAGGACTGTCAACTGTTTTTTTCATTTTTTACAAATTTCTTTTCCGTTGTTTTCAGGAAATCTGCCTGATACAATATTGGAAGGATCTTACTTATACTATATAAGCAGTATAAATCATATCATCGGCCAAAGGAGGAAGCAATTAATGATTTTATATTTTTCCGGAACGGGAAACAGTGAATATGTAGCCAGAAAGATCAGCGCAGAAACGCAAGATGAATGCGTCAGTCTTTTCGAAAAAATCCGCGGAAATGATCATTCATCTCTGCACTCTGAACGTCCATGGGTGATCGTTGCACCTACTTACGCCTGGCGGCTCCCGCGCATTGTGCAGGCATGGATAGAAAACACTTTTCTTACAGGAAGCAGAAATATATATTTTGTCTTAACCTGTGGGGAAAATATCGGAAATGCCGGAAAGTATCTGTATGAATTATGTATGCGGAAAAAACTAAACTATTGCGGCTGTATGGGAATTACTATGCCGGAAAACTATATCGCGCTTTTTTCTACTCCCACCAAGGAAAAAGCGCTTCAGATCATCGAAAAGGCAGAACCTGCCGTCGGACAGGCAATCCATTATATAAAAAACGGAGATCCGTTTCCTCAAACAAATATTTCTTTTATAGACCGTATGAGCAGCGGGGTCGTAAACGATCTTTTTTATCCTTTGTTCGTTCATGCAAAAAAATTTCATTCCACAAATGCCTGCATATCCTGCGGCAAATGCGCAGACGTATGTCCTCTTTGCAATATCCGGATTGAAAAAGGAAGGCCTGTCTGGGGAAATTCATGCACCCACTGCATGGCCTGTATCTGCCGCTGTCCCAAAGAGGCTATCGAGTATGGAAAACATAGTCAGGGGCTGTCCCGCTATACTTGCCCCAATAAATAGGCAGTAAAAATGCCTCCCGCCTGCTCCTGCCGCTTTTGACAAGGAACTCCGGGAAGCATTTTTCTTAAAACGATTTCTTTTTCTCTATCCTTTAAATTCCATATCCCTCAGCCCAGGCTTTTAATTCTTCCTCCGTGGCATTTGCCGGAAATCTTTTGCCTTCTTTTAAGACAGCTCCGGGACAGGATGGCGCAAGTTCCTGATTTGAACCTCCCATTCCGCTGCTTCCGGACGTTGCAAGCGGAATAATTGTTTTTCCATTCAGATCATACTGCTCCAAAAAAGTATTTACAATCGTAGGAGCCACATACCACCAGATTGGAAACGCCAGGAATATTGTATCATACTGCTCCATATTCTCTACCTTATTGGCAATCGGCGGACGATAGGATTTGTCGTTCATCTCTATACTGCTTCGGCTTTTCTTATCCATCCAGTTCAGATCAGCTTCTGTATAGGGTTTTTCCGGCTGGATCTCATGAAGATCGCCTCCAACTGCTGATGCGAGACGTTCTGCCAGTTTTGCTGTTGTACCGCTGGCGCTGAAATATGCTACTAATATCTTACTCATTTCATGTTCCCTGCCTTTCTTCTGCATTCGTATTTCTTAGTTCATTGTTTTTGATATTTTATAGTTTATCTCTATTTTGACATTGTGTCAATATTTTTTCAATATTATCTTATTTTTCATCCAGGTTTTTATGCCAGATTAATTCTTAATTTTAATTACTATTTTGAAAAAAATAGAAAATGCGTTATAATATATGAGAAAATATTTACATCAGGAGGTTGTCATGAAAGTTTTAATGTTAAATGGAAGTCCGCGCAAAAATGGTAACACTTCTATTGCGCTGAAAGAAATGGAAAAAATATTTAAACAAGAAGGAATTGAAACCGAGCTGATCCATGTAGGCAACAAAGGTATACGAAGCTGTATTGCCTGCGGCGCCTGCGCCGAGAAAGGAAAATGCGTCTTTGACGATATCGTAAACGAAATCGCTCCGAAATTTGAGGAGTGCGATGGTCTGGTCGTAGGCAGCCCTGTATACTATGCTTCCGCAAACGCTACTCTTGTGGCGCTTCTTACCAGACTTTTCTACAGCACCTCCTTCGACAAGACCATGAAGGTCGGCGCCAGCGTTGTCTGTGCAAGACGGGGCGGCCTTTCCGCCACATTTGATGAGCTGAATAAATTTTTCACTATCAGCGGAATGCCTGTCGCTTCCAGCCGCTACTGGAACAGTATCCATGGAAGACAGGAAGGCGAGGCGGCTCAGGACGAAGAAGGTCTCCTTACCATGCGTGTGCTTGCCAGAAACATGTCTTTCCTGATGAAAAGTATCGCTCTCGGGAAAGAAAAATACGGTCTGCCGGAAAAAGAGCCTGTCACTATGACAAACTTCATCCGCTGATCCGTTCATGCCATTCAAAAAAATCCTCTGTCTCATTCCTTTATCACAAGGATAAGACAGCGGATTTTTCTATGTCCGCAGTAAATGCAAAAAATTTTTAAAGAGATATCTACTCAACCGTCACGCTCTTTGCCAGATTTCTTGGCTTGTCTACATCCAGTCCTCTGGCTACGCTTACATAGTAGCCCATAAGCTGAAGCGGGATAACCGCCAGTGAAGTGGCAAAATGCGGATCTGTTTTCGGAATATAGACTGTGAAGTCCGCAGTGTCTTCAATATTATAATTTCCAAAGGTAGTAAGTCCCATAAGATATGCTCCGCGGCTTTTACATTCCACCATATTGCTGACTGTTTTTTCGTATAATTCCGGCTGAGTCAGAACGCCGATCACCAGAGTTCCATCTTCCAGCAGGGAAATCGTTCCATGTTTTAATTCTCCCGCCGCATACGCCTCCGAATGGATATAGCTGATTTCCTTCATTTTCAGGCTGCCTTCCATACAGATGGCATAGTCGATCCCTCTTCCGATGAAAAAGACATCTCTGGCGTTGGCCTGTTTTGCGGCAAACCACTGAAGCCTTTCTTTATCTTCAATAATCCTTTCGATTTTTTCCGGAATTTTCTGCAGTTCTTCTATATATGCTTCGTACTGTTCCTCGCTGATTTCTTCCCTTGTCTTTGCAAACTGGATCGCCAGAACATAAGCCGCAATGAGCTGCGTACTGTATGCTTTTGTAGTAGCCACAGAAATCTCCGGACCTGCAAGGGTATAAAATACCTTATCCGCTTCTCTGGCAATGGAGGAACCAACCACATTCACGATTCCAAGAGTACGGACGCCTCTTTTTTTCGCCTCACGAAGGGCAGCCAGACTATCCGCCGTTTCTCCGGACTGGCTGATAATGATTACCAGTCCGTTTTTATCCAGCAGAGGTTTCCTGTAGCGAAATTCTGACGCCAGTTCCACACGTACGGGAATTTTCGCCATATCCTCGATCACATACTGCGCCGCCATGCCTACATGATAGGCCGAACCGCAGGCTACAATATAGATCTGGCTGATATCCCGGATATCTTCCTCTGTAATTCCCACTTCCGAAAGGTCGATCTTCCCCTCTTTTAAAACGGAATTCAGCGTATCGGCCACTGCCTTTGGCTGCTCGTGGATCTCCTTCATCATAAAATGCTCGAACCCGGCTTTCTCTGCCGCTTCCGCATCCCATTCGATTGTTTTCATTTCTTTCTGGATCTCGTCGCCGTCCAGATTATAGAAGATGATCTCGCCTTTTTTTACACAGGCCATCTCCATATTTCCGATATAATAGACATTTCTAGTATATTTCAAAATTGCCGGAACGTCTGAAGCAATATAAGATTCTCCATTTTCCACCCCAAGGATCATAGGGCTGTCTTTTCTTGCCACAAAAATTTCTTCCGGATAGTCTTTAAACATAAGCGCCATGGCATAGGAACCGCGGATACGGACCATTGCATGGTTGATCGCGTCCACCGGAGTCCCTTCATATTTTTTGTAATAATAATCTACCAGCTTCACCGCGATCTCTGTATCTGTAGAAGAATAAAATTTGTATCCTTTCCGCAGAAGCTTGTCCTTAAGCTCCTGATAATTTTCGATAATTCCGTTATGGACAGCCACCACGTTGCCGTCGTCGCTGACATGGGGGTGAGCGTTTGTTTCCGAAGGTTCTCCATGGGTTGCCCAACGGGTATGCCCGATCCCGCAGGTTCCCGGAACCGATTCTCCGTTGTTTGTCTTTTCTTTCAGAACCTTCAGTCTTCCCTTCGCTTTGATCACCTCAACCTCAGCGCTGCCGTCTCTCACCGCAAGTCCTGCGGAATCATATCCGCGGTATTCCAATTTTGAAAGACCGTCCAGAAGGATCGGGGCTGCCTGATGGTTTCCTGTAAATCCTACTATTCCACACATTTTACTCTCCTCTTTTCCGCTCCGTTTTTTCTTATAAACAGCAGCTTATCTCTTTTTCATTCTCTTTTCCTGATACCACATAAACAGTTTTTATCATATCACAGAAGTTTTCAAGATTCAATCAGCCCGCCTGCACTTTTTTACTTTATATCGGAAAAGTCAATAAGAGGTACTTACCGCAGAAGGATGGGATTCGTCACCGCGTCCACAGAATCCCCCAGGCGGTACAGACTATAACGGTTTACATTTCCCACTTCCTGATAACCATACATTTCCATTTCTTTTTTCTGCTCCTCATTCGGAACCTTTACTACCAGGTAATTGCAGAAAGTACGTCTCCCCACAGCAGCTATATTCCGGTAATTCAGTACCGGCGCGTTGATTTCAAGATAGAGCCTTCTGGGGCCCGCTCCATAACCTCCTCTGCCTTCCCGGTTAAACATCATTTGTATAGAAGGATCATATACCCGGACATAAGGACCGATATAATTATCCGCCGCCAGCAGAAAAAGGGCGTCGCCTGCGTCTTTTTTCACCATTTCACAGATTCCGGCCACCTCATCGGGCACCTTCTGGTAATTGTGTACCAGATGATAATTGCCTGCCTGATAAATTCCTTTTCCCGAAATTACGATCAGAACTGCACAGAGAGCCAGAGCAGCAATCTTTGCGGCAGACTTTCTCTCCTTCAAAAATTCTGTCATGGCGAAAGCGATCACCGGAGTAGATGGAACCAGCCAAAGGACCCGCCAGTATACAGTCTCTCCAATACACGCCTGTATGATCTTTGCCGTTACCGGGCAGAAAAACAGAACCAAAGCCGCTGCCAGATACAAGAGAACATATTTGGTGCTTTCCTTTTTTCTCCGGAATATAAGGAGGTACACCACTGCTGCCAGCAAAAGCCAGGGAACAAAGCTGTCTCCCCAGTAATTATTCCAGAATCCGATTATCTCTTTTATGAATTCTTTCATCTTTGCGCTCCCCCCTCACAGACTGATATATAAAATTCCCAGAAGTATTGACGGAAGACAGCACATAAGTCCCAGCAGGACTCTTTTCCACTTTCTCGTCAAAAGAAGACAAACCGCCAGAAAACAGCCTGTCATCAGCGGAGCCAGGATAATTCCCATGGAGGAAAGGAGACAGCAGCTTATATTTGCCAAGATCAAAAGAAACCAGGGATGGGAGGGTTCTTTTTCCAGCAGGATGGAAATACACAGGTAAAACAGCAGCGGAAGAAAGGCTGCTGCCAGAAGAGCTTTCCCCTGCCACAGCCTTACCATCTGGAAATTTCCCGCATTATATACAGAATATCCGGAAAAGCTGCACAGCAGCGCTGCCAGGAAAAGATAGATTCCCTGGGCTTTTTTGTCATTTCGGAACCATTTTCCTGCAAGACAGTACTGTACCATATATGCTATGGGAAGAAAGATTAACGGAAAAAACACATGAGCCATAATGGAAGGATGCAGCCCGCCGCTTAACTGACTGACCACCGCCAGAAAGACAGGAAAAGGCGACAGCACATATCGTCTTGGCAGCGCCACATATTCCCGTCCGGTATATGGATTCACCTCAAAGATCGTATCCGTGTACACATCTGTTGTGGCCGCTCCCACATAAAAACAGTCGTCCGCGTCCGCATGGGCCAGCACAGTACACATGATTACCTGGAGCACGATCAGCAGCACTGCCAGACAGAAATAGAAATTCCAGTGTATTCTTTTTTCATGCAGTCCAAAAAGAGCCTTCTTATTTTTCATGCAGAAGATTCCCCAAACCGCCAGAACAACTGCCGCGGCCCCGTAGCTGGCAGTCAGCACATGAAGAGGCATCTGCAGCCATGTCATTGGCAGCGTAAGAATTTCCATCAAAGAAAAAAGCGCCAGGTATCCCGCAAGCATCGTTTCCGCAATATTCCCGCGCTGTTTTTTTCCTAAAAACGGGACGCCGGCAAAGGCTGGCACCGCCGCCAGCCAGAATATTGCCAGAATCCCTTTTATCAGCATTCCCATATCAGTTCTCCGAATCTTTTTTAAGTATACCGAAAGCAATCTTTTCCGGTGTAACAGGAAGTTCCCGGGCTCTCACTCCCGTTGCGTTATATACCGCCTCGGTGATGGCCGGACAGGGAGTATCGATCACCAGCTCTCCTACTGACTTTGCGCCAAAAGGTCCGGACGGCTCATAACTTCCGCAGATTTCCACACGGATATCTCCGATGTCAAGACGGGACGGAATTTTATACTGCATAAAGGAATTATTCCGGATCACGCCCTTGTCGCTGTACTGAACATCCTCATAGAGGGCCATTCCGATTCCCTGGGCGATTCCTCCCTCTGTCTGGACCCGCACAAGATTAGGATTGATAGGGGTTCCGCAGTCCACCACTGCCACATAATCCACAACTTTCGCGCTTCCCGTCTCTTTATCCACTTCCACTTCAGCCATGCCTACCATGAAAGGCGGCGGGGAAATTGGAGAAGAAAATGTTCTTGTAACCTGAAGTTCCTGATTATTTCCGCAGGTTCCCTTAACGGCAATTTCTTTCAGAGATACCTTTTTGTCTCTGCAGTATACAAATTCGCCGTCAAAATCCACCTTGTCCGACTCTGTATCCAGCATCTGCGCACCAAGAGCGCAGATTTTCTCTCTCAGCTCCGTACATGCATGGACTACTGCCATTCCAGTAGCGTAAGTGGTGGCGGAGGCGTAAGAACCGGAATCATAAGGTGAAATATCGGTATCTACACCGAACACCACAATATTTTCCATAGGAGTTTCCATACAGTCGGCTGCCATCTGAGCAAGAATGGTGTCGCATCCTGTACCCATATCGGCGCATCCCAGGCCCAGCGTGTAGGAACCGTCCTCATTAAGCTTCATATCTGCTCCTCCCACGTCCACGCCTGCAATGGATGAGCCCTGCATAGCCATAGCTACGCCGACGCCCCGGACTTTCCCGTTTCCCATATCGCGGCAGGGATACTTTTCATCCCAATTCATCATTGCCTTGGCCCGTTCCATACACTGATCCATTGTACAGCTCTCGGCTGTGTCGCAGTCACCGTAGGCAGGAAGAGGGCCGCCCTGAACAGGCATATTCAATTCCCTTATCTTCACAGGATCCATTCCCATTTTGTGAGCCAGCTCATTGACGGCGGACTCTACGGCAAAAATCCCCTGGGTAGCTCCGTAGCCGCGGTAAGCGCCTGCCGCCTGCATATTCGTATAAACTACATCGTAGGCAAAACGGTATGCTTCTGTATGGCGGTAAAGAGCAATGGATTTATGGCCGCTCAGCCCGACAGTTGTGGGGCTGTGTTCGCCGTAAGCTCCTGCATTTGACAGCGTATAAACGTCAATAGCCCTGACAATACCTTTTTCATCCGCTCCCGCGCGCACCCGGATTTCCATTTCATGCCGGGGAGAAGAACAGATCTGGGATTCATAGCGGCTGTACAGGATCTTAGAGGGACGGCCTGTCTTCCAGGTAACAAAAGCCGGATAAATTTCACTGACAGAAGTCTGCTTTGCTCCAAAGCCTCCGCCGATCCTGGGCTTGATCACTCTTACTTTGGAAGACGGGATATCAAGAGCCGTACCTACGATCCTTCTTACATGAAAAGGGATCTGCGTAGACGACACTACGTTCAGCCGTCCGAAATAATCCATATAGCAATAGGTCCGGAAAGTCTCCATCATCGCCTGCTGATTGGCCTTTGTATGATAAGTCTCATCCACCGTATATTTACATTCTGAAAGTATCTTGTCTACATCTCCCGATTCTTCCAGTGCTGAAGCGCAGAGATTTCTCCTGTTGTCCGCACCTACCGGAACTTTTGCTTCCCAGTCGTTTTCCGGATGGACCAGGATTTTCCCGTCCTTTGCCTTATGGAAATCCAGAACAGGTTCTTCTACTTTATATTTTACCTTGATTCTCTTCAGAGCTTTATCCACGGCGGTCTCGTTTTCGCCCGCTACAATAGCCACCGCGTCTCCCACAAAACGCAGATGTCTGTCCAGTATCAGGCGGTCGTAAGGACTCAGTTCCGGATAAGTCTGTCCCGCCAGAGTAAAGCGCTTCTGGGGAACATCCTTATAAGTATATACTGCCACAATCCCGTTTACCTGACGCGCCGTCCCGGTTTTGATCTCTTCCACCCACGCGTTGGCATGGGGGCTGCGCAGCACCTTTACGATCAGACAGTCTTTAGGAGCGAGATCGTTGGTAAATACCGGTTTTCCTGTCACCAGAGCCATAGCGTCTGTTTTTCTTATCGGTTTGCTTACATATTTCACGCCTCTGCCCCCTCCTTTTTCTGTGTTTTCTTATATTCCAGATATTTTCTGATGCTTCGTGTCTGTCCCACAAAGCCGGAGCATCTGCACAAATTTCCCGCCAGGTATTCCTTGATCTCCTCTTCCGTAGGGTCGGAAAGCTCCCGCTCCATGGCAAAAATATTCATAATAAAGCCAGGATTGCAGAAACCGCACTGCTCTGCTCCTTCATCCGCCAGAAAGCTTCCGAATTCCTCCGCTTCCTTCTGCATTCCCTCCAGAGTAACAATCTTTTTTCCTTCTGCGCGAAGAGCCGGAACGCTGCAGGATAAAACAGGCTTTCCATCCATCAGCACCGTACAGAGACCGCAGTTGGAGGTTTCACAGCCGCATTTTACGCTGTAGCATCCTTTTTCCCGGAGAAAATCCAAAAGCATCGTATCCGGTTCCACTTCCTCATGACGATATTCTCCATTCAGCCAAAAACTAAGATTCATGCTTTGATCCCTCCCAGTGATTCCCACGCTCTCCTTGTCAGAACTTCCGCAAGAAGCTTCCGGTACTCTCCGGACGCGCGCATATTACTTCCAAAAGGCACATGCTTTGCAGTATACTCTGCAAACTTCACAGCCGCCTCCTTTTTTTCTTTCCGGGACATCCCGTCAAATCCCATAAGGATCCCTTTTGCATCTTCCACGGCTATGGCTCGTCCCGGTCTTGCGCCGATCACGGTTTTTGCCCTTTCTCCTGCCAGCGAAGCGGCACAGGTAAGCACAGGAAAATCCGTCTCCGAATTTCTCTGGCTGAGATAGACAGCACGAAGCGGCGTCTTTTTTACAATCACCGCCTCCAGAATATCTCTGTCTTTTTTCTGATTTACAAACTCCGAGAGAGGGATCCTCCCTGCCTGATAAAGTTCCACCCAGGTGTCCAGGGAAAGAAACATAGTAAGCACGTCTGAAAACCCGTATCTTCCATATACACTTCCGCCTACTGTGGCGCAGTTGCGGAACTGCACTCCCACAATATGGCGGAGGCTTTCCTTTACAGCGCCCTGGGTAAATTCATTCAGCGGACGGTTCATTTCCAGATCTCTCAGCGTAGTCATACATCCGATATAAAACTCGTCCTCTCTTTCCTGCACTGTATCAAGACCCAGGCCGGAAAGATCAATGGCTGTGGACACATTCCTGTTTCCCATTTTCAGCCAGATCATTCCTCCCAGTACACAGGCCGACTTTTTCTGGTTCAGTTCATAGGCTTCCGCAATGCTTTTTACCCTTACATAGTTTTTTATCTTCAGCATTTAGAATATCCTTTCCTTTTCAGATCTTTATTAATTTTTAGTTTAACAGGTATTCCGCAAAAAATCCACCGAAAAGGATGAAGTAAACGAATTGTCAGTTGATATGAAAAAGACTAATCCCATGAAGATAT
>ERZ1643246.4542-NODE-4542-length-10862-cov-12.866383_pt1 | contig 10862 bp, 11 predicted proteins | sample MGYA00579265_ERZ1643246 | MGnify/ENA primary metagenome ERZ1643246 (study PRJEB29033, sample SAMEA4952261) | chicken gut metagenome | biome: Broiler Chicken; feature: Gastrointestinal Tract; material: Caecum | place: Ireland | collected 2018 | study: Broiler...
GCGAAGGCGCAGCGCACGACGGCGCGGTAGGCTGCCTCGCTGGAGACGGGGATGCGGCCCTTTTCAAAGTCGATGCGCACGATGGCGGAGTCCACATTGGGACGGGGCATAAACATGGTGCGCGGCACTTTGCGCATGATACGAGCCTCGCCCTTCAATGCGATCGCCGCCGTCACCGAGCCGTAGTCGGGCGTGCCCGCCTCGGCGGTGAAGCGTCTTGCGACTTCCTCCTGCACCATGACGGTGAGTCCCGTGCAGCGCTTCGCCTCCTCCAGAAAGCGCATCATGACGGGCGTCGTGACGTAATAGGGAAGATTGGCGACCACGCGGTATTCGCCGAGCTCTTTCTCAAGCGCGGGAAGGTCGGCGCGCAGGAAGTCCCCGAAGGCGACCTCCGTATTTTCACAGCCCGAGAGCGTCTCGGCGAGCACGGGCTGAAGCGAGGCGTCGATCTCATAGGCGAGCACTTTTTTTGCTGCCTTGGAGAGGGCGCGCGTCAGCGCGCCCGCACCTGCGCCGATCTCAAGAACGACGGTCGCGTCATCCACGCCCGCATCGCGCACGATGGCGTCCAGGAGATTGGCGTCGGTGAGAAAGTTCTGTCCGAACTTCTTTTTGAAGTAAAAACCGTTTTTGGCGAGAATGTCGCGCAGTTCTTCCATATCTTTCCTCTCGTTTTTTCCGATAAAAAGTGCCTCTTCGGCAGATACTGACTATGAGGGAACGACCCTCCTTACAAAAGAACAAAGGGAGCCGCTCGGCGGCTCTCTCGCTTTTTATTCGATAGTCGGACGCACGCGCAGCGGAACACCAACACGCTCCGCGACCTTGCGGCACTCCTCCACTTCCGCTTCGCCGATGCAGTCCACCACGGAAAGCCAGCAGTTGAGCGAATTGCTGCGGCACGCCTCGGCAAAGAAGAGCATGGAATCAAATGCCATATCGGGGTAGAGCGGCTTGCACAGCTTATCATACCGCTTCGCGTCGGGCGCGTTGAGCGAAATGTTGATGCCGTCCAGTTTTCCCACGAGCTCGGGCGCGATGTCGCGCTCGTTGATGATGCTGCCGTGACCGTTGGTGTTCAGCCGCGTCTTTTTGCCGTGTGCGTGCACATAGTCACACACTTCGAGCATGACCCCGAGCCGATAGGTGGGCTCGCCGAATCCGCAGAAGACGACTTCCTCGCAGTCGCATTCTCCCAGCGCCTTTTCCACCTGCTCCGCAGACGGTTCGCCGTTTTTGAGCCACAAATCATACCCCTCGAACGTCTGCCGTCCGTTGCGCACGCAGAACGTGCAGCGGTTGGAACAGCGGTTAGTCAGATTTACATAGAGATTGTTTCCGATGCGATAGACGTAAGTATCCATATATCCTGATTCCCGATAAGTTTTATTTCATCATTTTTCCCGCATGCATCACGTCTCAGAAATTCCCGCTTCCTTAATGTCCGCTTCCTTGCCCAGTTTCGGAAACAGCGTCTGCGCGTTTTTCAGGATGCGTTCCGCCAGCGCCTCCGTCTCCTCGCCCCGAAGAGCCGCAAGGCGGGCAACGATCACGGGGATGTTCGCAGACGTGTTCTTCTCTCCGCGCACGGGCGAAAGATAGGGGCTGTCCGTCTCGGACAGGATGCGCTCCGCAGGACAGGCGCACACGCTCTCCCATACATTCTTTGCGTTCTTGAAACAGGCAACGCCGCCGAAGGAGAAATATCCGCCCAGCTGCGCAAACGCGTCAACATTTGCCGCGCCGTGCGAATAGCAGTGCATCAAAAATCCGTGCGTCAGAAGTTCCCTGCGCTCGCGGAGCATGGCAAGCATATCCGCAAAACAGTCCCTCGAATGAATCTGCACGGGAAGAGAGTGCGCATGGGCAAGTTCAAGCTGCCGCGAAAACACCTTCTGCTGAACGGAACGCTCAGGCGTGTCCCAGTGATAGTCGAGCCCGATTTCCCCCACCGCAACGCACTTCTTGTCCGCAAGCAACGCTTCCAGCGCGGCGAGCGTCTCTTCGGAAAAGTTCTCCGCCTCCGACGGGTGTACGCCCGCAGTGAAGTACATTCCCTCGTACTGCGCGGCAATATCGCGGTGCATACGGCTGTGCCTGAGCGTATCGCCTGCAAGCACGACGGTTCCGACGCCCGCGCGTTTTATTTTTCCCCACTCGGCGGGGATATCGTACCCCTCGTCCGCCAGGTGGGTATGGATGTCCAGATACATCAGCGGATGGATGCGCCCGCAGGCATATCCTTTTCAGGGGAGAGAAGCGAAAGTCTGCCCTCTGCGTCCTCCGCGCACAGCACCATGCCCTCGGACAGCACGCCGCAGAGCTTGACGGGCTTTAAGTTGGTGACAAGCACCACTTTCTTGCCCACCATTTCCTCGGGCGTATACCACTTCGCAATTCCCGAGACGACCGAGCGGACCTCCTCGCCCACGCGGATGGTCTCGTGCAGAAGTTTACTCGACTTGGGCACGCGCTCGCAGGCAATGACTTCGCCCACGCGAAGCTCTACCTTTGCAAAATCATCGATGGAGATAAGCTCCGCCTGTTCGGACATATCCTTTGCCTCCTTTTTGTCCTTTGCGTCCGCCGCATTTGCGGTATTTGCGGTATTTTCCGCTGCCTTGTTCTCCTGCGCGGCGACGCCGTTCTCTTTTTCGTATTCCTTCTTCTGTGCCGCGCGGATCGCCTCCACCTTGGGCGCGACTTCCTTCCAGTCAAAGCGGGCAAAGAGTGCCTCGTCTTCGGCTGCGATCGTCCCGCCGCTCGGATACGAGCCGAAGGCGTCGCACGCATCCAGCGTTTTCAAGGGCGCGTTCAGATATTTTGCGATCTTTTCCGCCGTCTCGGGCAGGAAGGGCTTAAGAAGGCTTGCGCCCGTCAGGATGCTCTCCGTCAGATTGTAAAGGACGGTCGCAAGGCGCGGCTTGGACGCCTCGTCTTTGCACAGCACCCAGGGCATGGTCTCGTCGATGTACTTATTCGCACGGCGGAAGATGAGGAAGAGCTCGTTGAGCGCGTCGGCGATGCGGAAGTCCTCCATGCACGCCTCGACCTTCTTCCTTGCCCCCGTGATGACGGCTTTCAGATCCGCGTCCACCGCTTCCGAGACGCCCATGTCCGTGACCGTTCCGCCGAAATACTTCCTGGTCATGGCAAGCGTTCTGCGCACAAGGTTGCCGAGCGTATTGGCAAGATCGGAGTTGATGCGCTCCGTCATGAGCTCCCACGTGATCGTGCCGTCTCCTTCATAGGGCATTTCGTGCAGGACAAAATAGCGCACGGCGTCTACGCCGAACACGCCCGCAAGATCGTCCGCATAGATGACGTTGCCGCGCGACTTGCTCATCTTCTCGCCGCCCTGCAACAGCCACGGGTGTGCAAAGACGTGATCGGGCAGCGGTTCGCCCAGTGCCATCAGGAAGATGGGCCAGTAAATGGTGTGGAAACGCGCAATGTCCTTGCCGATGACGTGCAGTTTTTCGGCGTTCTTCCAGTATGTTTCATAGAGCGCCGCGCTCTTTCCGTCGGGATCGTACCCGAGTCCCGAAATATAGTTGGTCAGCGCGTCCAGCCACACATAGACGACGTGTCTTTCGTCAAAATCGACGGGGATCCCCCACTTGAACGAGGTGCGCGAGACGCACAGATCCTGCAGTCCTTTTTTTAAGAAATTGTTCATCATCTCGTTCTTGCGCGAGACGGGACGGATGAACTCGGGATGGCTCTCGATGTGCGCAATGAGTCGGTCGGCATACTTGCCCATACGGAAAAAGTACGCCTCTTCCTTCTCCTTCTTCACTTCCCTGCCGCAGTCGGGGCATTTGCCGTCCACAAGCTGGCTCTCCGTCCAGAAGCTCTCGCACGGCGTACAGTACCAGCCTTCATATTCACCCTTGTAGATGTCGCCCTGCTCATAGAACTTGCGGAAGATCTTCTGCACCGCTTTCACATGGTCTTCGTCCGTCGTGCGGATAAATCGGTCATACTGCACGTTGACGCCGTCCCAGATCGTCTTGATGACGCCCGCAACTTTGTCCACGTACGCCTTGGGCGTGACGGACGCCGCCTTCGCCTTCTCCTCGATCTTCTGACCGTGCTCGTCCGTGCCCGTCTGGAAACGGACATCATACCCTTGCATCCTCTTAAAACGCACGATCGCGTCCGTGAGAATCGCTTCGTAAGTATTTCCGATATGCGGCTTGCCCGATGTATAGGCGATCGCCGTCGTTACATAGTAGGATTTGTTCATGTTCGCTCCCGTATGACTCCCGTATCTTTGTTTTTCGCTCATATTATACTCTTTTTTGCCGCGGATGTAAACTTATTTTGAATGCCGTTGCACGTCCGCCCTTGCGCTCACATCGCCTGCCATGTCACATTCATCCAGCGCGCCGCGCCAAAGCGGCGCGCCTGCCAGTCACCGCGCAGGATCGCATGCACCGACACGTCCACCCACTCCCCCGTAGAGGGCAGGCAATAATATCTGTGCAGGACGCCCTCCTCCTTCATGCCGCACTTCTCCATTACCCGTCCCGATGCGGGATTGGCGGTGGCGTGCTTCGCCTCAATGCGCGAGAACCCCACTTGCTCAATGAGAAAGTTGATCACGGCAAGAAGCGCTTCCGTCATGATCCCCCTGCCCCAGAACGCACGCGAAAGGCAATATCCCAGCTCCGCCCGCTCCGAACGCTTATCCGACGACACGACGCAGATATCCCCGATCACTTCTCCCGTCTTGCGCCATACGATCGCCCAATGATAGACGTCGGAAAGCACGGACTCTTGCCCCCACTGTTCAAGCAGCTGCTGTGTGAACGAAATGTCCGTGTGCGGCGTCCATGTGAGATATCGGGTCACTTCCGCGTCGCTCATCCAGTTTGTAAAAGCCTGCTGTGCGTCCGCCGCGCAAAAGGGACGAAGGATGAGCCGCGCCGTTTCAAGGACTTTGCTGCCGAGCTGTTTCATATCTGACTCCTTTTTCCGCCGCGGCGATGCTTGGTTCAATAAAAAAAGCCCGCCGTTCGGCGGGTTTTTTCATCAAAATTATTCTGACACGCCAAACTACCGTATTTGCATTGCAAACACGGTGTACATGGCGTTAAGTTCAAACAAATTGCGTTTCATGCTTTTATTGTATCCGCTTCCAGTGCATTTGTCAAGGTTTTGCTGATAAATTTTTTCGCGCGCTCATACAATACCCTGTGAATGTCATCTTCGCCGCCGTATTCCTCGGTACGGCAATCATCTTCCTCATCTCCGACCCCGAAGGCTTTCTCCCCGCCATGCTCGCAGGCGGCGAAAAAGCCGCCGCCGTCTGTCTTGCCCTGCTCGCCTCCTACTGCGTATGGCTGGGATTTTTCAAGGTGCTCGAAGCAAGCGGTCTCTCTCAAAAGCTCGCTCGCCTGCTCTACCCCGCTGCGCGCAGGCTCTTTGCCTCCGAGGACAGGCAGGCACTCTCGCTCGCCTGTCAGAACATCGCCGCAAATATCCTCGGGCTCCCCGGCGCTCCCACCCCGCTCGGCGTCGCCGCAACACAAAAGTTCCTCGCCGCCAAAAACGGCTACGCGGCAGACATGCTGTTCGTGCTCAATGCGACAAGCCTGCAGATCCTGCCCACAACCGTCATCGCCCTGCGCGCCGCCGCAGGCTCCGCTTCACCCGCCGATATCATCCTGCCTACCCTGCTCGCCACCCTCTTTTCCACCGTGCTCGGCGCGGCACTCGTCTTTCTCACGAGGAAACGTTCATGAAATACACCGCTCTCATTATCCCGCTTCTCTTCCTTATCCTCTTTATCTATGCCCTCTTTCGCCGCGTCAAACTCTATGACTGCTTCACCGAGGGCGTAAAAGGCGCCGTTCCCCTCGTCGTTTCCCTCTTTCCCTACCTCGTCTCTATCCTCATCCTCTCCGAACTCTTTGAACAAAGCGGCCTCTCCGCACGCCTTACGCAGGCGCTGTCCCCCCTCTTTTCCTTCCTCGGCATTCCGCCCGAGATCGGAAAACTCGTCCTCGTCAAGCCCTTCTCGGGCAGCGGCTCCACCGCGCTCTTGTCCGAGATCCTTGCTTCCTTCGGCGCCGACAGCTACATCGGCCGCTGCGCCTGCGTCGCCTACGGCTCCAGCGAAACCGTCTTCTTCGTCTCCGCCGTCTATTTCGCAGGCAGCAAGAAAAAACTCGCAAAACCCATCCTGATTGCACTCATCGCTAATTTTTTCAGCCTTGTATTGGGGTGTCTTCTCTGCAGAATCCTCTGAATCCCCCGATCGTTGTGCGTATTTATAAAAAATCAGCGTCTTTCTGATAGAATTTTTTGACGTTTGCAACAAATTCACAGAAAAAAATTTTTGAATTTTTTTCGACGAAATGTTTTACAATTCGCGCAAACGCGTTTATAATATGGGTGTCAAAAGCGAAAGGAACCTGAACAGTTCCAGAGCAGATGACCTCAACCAGCTCATCATTTTTCCCCCTTATCATATAGTAAATCCCCGAGACGCAAGTCTCGGGGATTTACTTTTCTTCGTTTTTGTCACTCCTTTGGCTTTTCTGTGCCTCTCCAAATTTTTCTCTCAATCTTCGGTTTTACTGCGGCTTTTCAGTACGGCTTATCAGCTTTTCTGCACCTCTCAATCTTCGGTTTTGCTGCGGCTCTTCAGTGCGGCTTATCGATTTTTCTGTACCGACTTTAGTTTTTCTGCGCAAAATTCGGTTTTTCCTCCCGACCTTAGCTTTACTGCGTTTCTTCCCTTTTTCGCACTGCCTTTTTCTCGCCGACCTTATTTTTTACGCCGCTTTTTCGGGCAACCCGAGCGCGCTCGTCCGCAGGCATGCTCAAAAATTAGGAAAAAGAAAGAATGCGCCCCCGCCGTTGGCGGGGGCGCATTGTTCTGATTCTCTTTTATTTCCGCTCATCAGAGAAAAATTGCTCTGATTTTCCTTGCTTCTGCTTTACAAAACGCATCGCACTGATTTTGTCTTATTTCTCTTGCGCGAGGCGAACTGCAATAATTTTTACTTACTTTCTCTTGAGCAAGGCAGGTTGCGGGGAGCGCTCCTTTTCCGCAAACACCAAGAGCACGGAATACAGAAGCCCGGGCCCCATATTGAATACATGGTTATCCACAAAGCTTGTGAGGAGCATCGCGGCAACGCAGAGCGCCGCGACAATCTTCGTCGGCGTCGGATTGCGGAACACCATGAGCACGGTCTGCGTGCGGTGGAACAGATAGGCAAGCAAAGCAAATGCTCCGCCGCAGCCGATAAGCTGGAAGAATGTGTTATGCGCAAACCCAGGAATGAAATAGCCCTCCAGGTGCGGATCGCCGTTGGGATACATGCTGCCGTTTCCGAGCTGGATGCCCGGGCTGTCGTACCAGCCCACACCGAACACAGGATGCTTTAAGAAGCTGTTCCAGCACTGATCGTACAGATCGAGACGGCCGGAATCGTTCATGCCCGCATTGATAAGGGACGCGAATATATCGGCAAGTTTGTCCCGGAACAAAACGGCGGCGATTGCGGCGCCCACAAGAAGTGCGACATAGACGATTCCGCACCATAATTTTTCTCTGCCCTTCGCCTTGTAGAGGTTATATACGATACACGCAATGAACACGGCGCTTCCGAACAAAATAGAGCCGCGGCTCTGCGTCAGGATTACTCCGAGATAGAACACACAGCTAACCAAGGAATAGATCCAGCCGTGCTTTTTCTTTACCGCAAAGTAGATGGGGGCAGGCATGCACATCGCCATGACGCATCCGACGCAGTTCCAGACACCCCAGCCCGTGTAGAGCTGACCGCGATCGCCCTGACCGTCCAGCCCCGGCGCCCCCGGATTAAAATAGGTTCCGATGACTTCAAGGAACACTCCAACCCCTACGATGGTAAAGAGCTCGGCAAGATAGTCTTCAGGCGTATTTTCCCAGTCAACCGTAAAGTAGAAGTAGAAATAAAAACCCGAAAGCGCAAGGATCTGTACTACGCCGAAGAGTGCCGAGGCGGCATCATAAAAAGAGGAGCCCAATCCGCCGAGAAGGTAGGCGGCGCCCAACAAAACAAATCCCGACAAAAATTTCGGTACGCCGCGTTTTTTGCGCTCCATCAGTTTGGAGACAAGTCTTCCGAGAAAACATACAGCAAGAACCGCAACGCAAAATCCGATCGTAAACTGTGCATAGGGCTGGGCAAGCAAGGAATCGGGATGAAAGCCGATGTTGTTCTTTGCAGACATAAGCATATATCCGCATACCACCATCGGGACAGCAGGCAGAGTGTCCTCGGAAACCAGCACGATGGCAAGTCCTAAAACAGCATAAGCGCCGATGACATACAGTTCCAGGGAGAACAGCTCGCTGCATACCATGAGCAAGGCGATGAGCGCAATGAACCACCTTGAACGCAAAAACGCGCGCAGTCCGAGGATCACGCGCGAAGTATTCAGTTTGGGAAAGGCTTCTGTAAGCATGGATTCATTATACTACCATACCTCGCGAAAAACAAGCCTTTTTCCATAAAAAATACACAATTCTTTCATCGATGTCTTCCGCGCGTCCTGCCGCAGAACGTTTTAAGTCTCTTCCTCTGCGCGGACGACTTCGCGGTAGACGTCGCTCTTGGAAATACCGCGATCGCGGGCGGTACGCTTGAGCGCCTCCTTCCGATCCAGTCCCTGCGCCTCATATGCCGCGACGTGCTCGCGGACGGTGAGTGCGTTGAGCGCATTCTCTGCGGGCTTTGCACCCTCAACAACAAGCACGTATTCGCCGCGTTTTTCGCTCTTCAGCCCCTCGGAAAGCAAAAATTGCTCGCTCTCCTCGTGCAGTTTTGTGATCTCGCGCACAGTGCAGGCGCGGCGTTCGCCGAACGCCTCAAACATCGCCGCAACATATCCGTCCACATCCTGCGGAGCACAGTGAAAGAGCAGCGTCTCCTGCGCGGCAGAATAGCGCTCCAGAAGGGCTTTTCGTTCCGACTTTTTGTCGGGCAAAAATCCGATAAAGGTGAAACGGTCGGCGGGAAATGCGGACAGTACGAGCGCACAGAGCGCGGCATTCGCCCCGGGAAGGACGGTGTACGGCTCACCCGCCTCTTTTAAAATGCGGCAGACCTCCCGCCCAGGATCGGAGACGACGGGCATGCCCGCATCCGAGACGATACACACCTGTTTCCCCTCCCGCGAGAGCGCAAGGATGCGCTCTGCCGCTTCGCGCTCGTTGAATTTATGACAGGAAAAGAGCGGCTTTTTGATCTCGTAGGCGTTGAGAAGCCCCAGCGTGTGGCGGGTGTCCTCACAGAAAATGGCATCCGCCGCCCTGAGCGCTTCGAGCGCGCGCAAGGTGATGTCTTTCAGGTTTCCGATGGGCGTTGCAACAAAACTGATCATTTTTCCTCCCTCTCGTTGATGTGCGTCGGCACAAGTTCACAGCCGGGTTTGCCGCCTTTGACCGCCGCAATAAGCACGGCGTACGGCTTGGCGCCCGCCTTGCCCGCGACGGGCTGTATCTTTTTGACTTCGAGCGCATACTTGTGCAAGGTATAGACCGCCTCGGCAAGACGGTCTGCGCGGTGGATGAGCGCAAAACGTCCGCCGAATTTTAAGCACCGCGCCGCGGCGGCGCAAAGCTCTTCCAGCGTCAGGGAGAGCTCTTTGCGGCAGAGCGCCTTTTTCACGTCTGCATTCTCAAACCCGCCCCGTTCATAGGGCGGATTGGCAAGAATGAGCGAAAACGCCTCCACATATTGCGCGGGAATATCCTGCACGCGCATATTCTCGACGGTGAATGTATCCTCTAAGGCATTGAGCGCAACCGTGCGCGCGCTCATCTCGGCGAGCTCGGGCTGCATTTCAAAGAGCGTGACATGCTCGATCCCCGTATTTTCAGCAAAGAAGTGCAGTCCGACAATGCCGCTGCCCGAACAGAAATCCGCCACGCGTTCCCCGCGTTTTGCGCGCAGAAAGCGCGCAAGCAGCACCGCGTCCGACGTAAAACGGTAGAGCGCGGTGTCCTGCAGAATGCGGTAGTTTCCGATGAGCAGTTCCTCTTCGACGAGCATTGTTCCCCTCCTTTGCGGCTTTTGAATCGAAATAATAACAACGGTCGCATGCCTCCCTGACAATAAACAGCGCGGCAGGCTCTCGTTTCCGCGAAATAAAGCGATGGAAAGTTGTTGCGAAAAAACATGCTTTTCAAGCGGAAAGAAAAACCCGTGGTCAGCCTTCGGGCGTATCCACGGGTTTGCCTCTCATGTCCTGAATTTCCCGCTCAGAAACGCGGAAAATCCAAAAACCTCTTTACTCCGCCTTGATCGCGCCGACGGGGCATCCGTCTTCGCAGGCGCCGCAGTCGATGCAGGCATCGGGATCGACGACGTACTTCGTGTCACCGGGAGCGATCGCGTTGACGGGGCAGGTATCTGCGCATGCGCCGCAGGAGATGCATTCATCGGAAATTACGTGAGCCATTTCGACAACCTCCAATTTGATCTTGTATGTGTATTATATCACAACTTTTTGCGTGCGTAAAGTCTTTTGCCCGAATTCACGGTCCTTTTTCAGGAATTTTTCTCGGGCTCCGCCTGCGAAACGGGACGAGGCACACCGTCCCTTGCGACGTCCTTTGCAGTGTCCTTCACACCTTCCCCGACGCCGTCCTTTCTTCCCTCTCTTCCCGCTTGTTTTCCGCCGCCTTGCGCGCCCTTCTCGCCGCCCTTTCCGTGCTCGGGACGCGGCGGACGTCCGTGCGCGTTCGGGTGATTTGCGCGTCCGCGGTCATCCTGACGGCGATCATCCTGACGGCGGGCGTTTTTGTCATTTCTCTCGCCGCGATCGTTTTTGTCGTTCTTGCGGCGGTCGCG
>ERZ1643246.4543-NODE-4543-length-10862-cov-12.829647_pt1 | contig 10862 bp, 11 predicted proteins | sample MGYA00579265_ERZ1643246 | MGnify/ENA primary metagenome ERZ1643246 (study PRJEB29033, sample SAMEA4952261) | chicken gut metagenome | biome: Broiler Chicken; feature: Gastrointestinal Tract; material: Caecum | place: Ireland | collected 2018 | study: Broiler...
CGAAACAGCCAAAGGACAAAAAAACTCCGTTGCCGAAGCAACGGAGTTTTTGTTTTTTAACGCTTGGAGAACTGCGGTGCGCGACGAGCCTTTTTGAGGCCGTACTTTTTGCGCTCCTTGACGCGGGGATCGCGCGTCAGGAAGCCCGCCTTCTTGAGAGCGGGACGCGTCTCGGGCTCAGCCTGAAGCAGCGCGCGTGCGATGCCGAGGCGGATAGCGCCTGCCTGGCCGGTATAGCCGCCGCCGATGACGTTGACGAACACATCGTACTTGCCTTCTGCGGAGACCTCGACGAGGGGCTGCTTGACGACGAACTGATTGGTGCCCATCGGGAAGTAATCCTCGAGCGCGCGGTCATTGATGACGATGGCGCCCGTACCCGAAGGGATCAGGCGAACGCGGGCGATCGCCTTCTTGCGGCGGCCCGTGCCCCAGAACTGCAACTTCTTCTTTGCATTTGCCTTAGCCATACGATCACCTCACCTTCAGAAAATTTTCAGCGCTTCGGGTTTCTGCGCCGCGTGGTTGTGCTCCGCGCCCTTGTAGATGCGAAGTTTCTTGATCATCTGTCTGCCGAGGGAATTTTTGGGAAGCATCCCGCGCACCGCCTCGTAGACGGCGAGGTCGCTCCGCTCCTCCATCAGCTTGCTGTAAGGAACTTCCTTGAGCCCGCCGATGTAGCCCGTGTGGTAGCGATAGAATTTGTTTTCCAGCTTCTTACCCGTAAGAAGTGCTTTGTCACTGTTGATCACGATGACGAAATCGCCCGTATCCACGTTGGGCGTGAACGTAGGCTTGTTTTTGCCGCGCAGAACGGATGCGACTTTGGACGCAAGTCTGCCGAGCGGAACGTTCGTCGCGTCGACGACGTACCACTTTCTCTCGACCGTCTGGGCGTTTGCCATGTAGGTTTTCATAAGTCTTCGACTCCTTGTTCTCTTTACCCTTCCGAACGCGCTTTTTTGCTTCGGAATCGCTCTCGGCTGCTCCGCAAAACGGGGATGCGGACGGGGAAATTCCCCTTTCTGACCGATTACTTCATCATTATAGGCTTTCCGAAAACTTCCGTCAAGCTGTTTTGCATGACGAAAACAAGATTTTTTCGGAAATACAAAAAAATTTTGTCCGCGTCTTTGCGTCAAAAAAATCCCCCGCAAAGGGGGATGAACGGGCTTTTTTGCCTTTCATTCAGTCTCTTGACGATCTTTGCCTTCTTGCTTCATTCCGTCTTTCCCGCTTCTTCCGCGGGTGCATTCTTTTCCTTGCGCGGCGCAAGGCGTCTTATCACGCGCGCAGGATTTCCCACCGCAAGACTGTCCGAGGGAATGTCATGCACCACGACGCTCCCGCCGCCGATCACCACATTGGACCCGATCGTCACGCCGGGCATCACCTTGACGCCGCCCCCGAACCATACGTCGTCCCCCACCGTGATGGGCTTTCCGTACTCCACGCCCGCATTGCGCAGCTCGGCGTCAAACGGATGGTTCACCGCATAAAATCCGCACTGCGGCGCAATGAAGATATTGTTCCCGAACGTGATGGGCGCACAGTCCAGAAACACACAGTCATAGTTCGCAAAAAATTTGTCCCCCGCGCGCAGGTTGAATCCGTAGTCAACGCGGATGTTCTTCTCCACAACGGGATCACTCCCCAAACTTGCAAACAGCTTGCGCAAGATCTCTTCCCTGCGCTTTCCTTCGGAGCGCTTCGTTGCATTGTACTCGTCGCACAGATCCACGGCGCGCACGTGCGCCGCAAAAATCTCGGGATCGCTGTAATCGTACATCTCCCCCGCTTTCATCTTTTCAAGTTCCGTCATATCATTCTTTCCTTTTTCCGTTCTTATTGTCCGATCGTCTGTAAAAAACGTTTTCCTTATACAAGTTTCCGCATACAATCAGAGCAATTCGTTTCAAAAATACCTGCGGCGCGCCCCTGCGCAGATTGCGCAGGGGCGCGCCGCGATATCGCCGAAGCGTCTTATTCAAGAACTGCCTTGATTCTTCTCACGCCCGCCGAGGAGGACTGCTCCTTGACGATTTTAAAGTGTCCGAGCTCGCCCGTGTGCGCGACGTGCGGGCCGCCGCACATCTCCTTGGAGAACTCGCCGATGGAGTACGTCTTGACCACGTCGCCGTATTTGCTGTCGAACACGCCCACGAAATGCTCTGCGCGCGCCTCGTCGAGGGACATCTCCTTGTACACAACGGGGATATCCTCTTTGATCTTCTCGTTGACGAGGTCTTCGACTGCCTTGACTTCCTCGGGCGTCATGGCGCGGGAGAAGTTGAAGTCGAAGCGCATACGCTCGTCCGTGATGTTGCTGCCCTTCTGATTGACGTCGGGAGAGAGCACCTGCTTCAATGCCGCATTGAGAAGGTGGGTCGCCGTATGATATTTGATCGCCTGCTCGGAGTGGCTCTCAAGGCCGCCCTTCGCCTCGCCTGCGTGCAGATCGCCGCGGCTCTTTTCCTGGTGTTCCTTGAACGCCGCGTCAAACCCGGCCTTGTCCACCGTGAGCGAACGCTCTGCCGCCATCTCCTCGGTGAGCTCGATGGGGAAGCCGTAGGTATCATAGAGACGGAACGCCTGCTTGCCGCCGATGACCGTCTCGGGCACATAGGAGGGATCCTTCTGCGCCATGAACGCGTTCTTGCGCGCAATGCCGCCGACGCACTTCTCAAATTCCGCCATGCCCTTTTCAAGCATGGTCTCGAAGCGTGCCGCTTCCTTGCCGATCTCGTCCAAAATGTATTCTTTCTTTTCCTTCAGAAGAGGATATGCCTCGCCGTACACTTCGTCGATGAACACCTCGGCAACGGCGCGCATGGCGGCGGCAGGATCCACACCGAGCTGGCGGCAATAGCGGATGGCACGGCGCATGAGACGGCGCAGGATGTAACCCGCTCCCGTGTTGGAGGGAAGAATGCCGTTGACATCGCCGATGAGCATGACCGTGGTGCGCGTATGGTCCGCGACAATGCGCATCGCCTTGCGCGCCGCCTCGTCCTCGTCATACTTCTTGCCCGTGAGCTGTTCGAGCGTTTCGATCGCGCCTGCAAAGAGGTCGGTCTTGTAGCCGTCGTGCAGGCCGTTCAGAAAGAGCAGCATACGGTCAAGTCCGAAGCCCGTGTCCACGTTCTTGTTCTCAAGCGGGACATACCCCGTCTCCGTCTTGCGGTACTGCATATACACGTCGTTGCCGATCTCCACGTAGTCGTCGGGGAATACGGGCGCGGGATTTTCGGGATCTATGGGATAAAACCACTCGTTGTCGGGTCCGCAGGGCGTGCCGACAGTCCCCTCCAGCTCCCACCAGTTGTCCGACTTGGGAAGATAGAAGATGTGCTCGGGCTTGATGCCGAGGGACTTCAAAAGTCCTGCCGTCTCCTCGTCACGGGGCGCCGATTCGTTGCCCTCAAAGACGGTGGAGCACAGCTTGTCCCCGTCAAGTCCGTAGACCTTGGTGAGGATCTCATACGTCCATGCGGTCTTTTCCTTCTTGAAATAGTCGCCCAGCGACCAGTTGCCCATCATCTCGAAAAAGGTGAAGTGCGATGCGTCGCCGACAGACTCGATGTCCACCGTGCGCACGCATCCCTGCACGTTGCAAAGACGCTTGCCAAGCGGGTGCGGCTTGCCTAAAAGATAGGGCATGAGCGGCTGCATCCCCGCGACGTTGAACATGACGCCCGTCGTGCCGTCGCCGATCAGCGACACCGCGCCGACATTTACATGCCCCTTGCTTTCATAAAATTTGATCCAGCTCTCTCGAAGCTGTTTGGACGTGATCTTCATAATTTACTCCTAAAAAAATATATTCCTATTCACAAAAATCTTTTGCAAAGGGTGAGACGTGCGTTATGCCGACAGCCGCAGTGCGGCTTCGGCGCACTTCGAACTGAGGTTTTTCACATTGTCGTGAAAAACCGTGCCCGAGGCGGCGTCTCTCCTTGCGTCGCCGAGAAAAATCTTTTTCGTGAGCTTTCAGGGAAAACGCCGCCGCGACAAGGCTGCGGCTCGTTTTCCCTCTGCGGCGATCTTTTAAGGGCTTTCCGCTCATCATCGCCGAAAAATCACCGCTGAAAGCCTTCATTCCTTTCGCGTACATTTTACTTGGCAGGGCGCAAAAAGTCAAACGATTTTTCTTTTGCCGCTCTGCAAAGCGTCAGATTTTTGTGAGCGTATAGCCGTCTTTGCTGTCCTTGACGGCGTAACCCATTTCCTTGAGTTTTTCGCGCAGTTCGTCCGACTTCGCCCAGTTCTTTTCGGCGCGCGCCGTCTTGCGCTCCTCGGCGACTGCGACGACCTGCGCGGGGATATCCTCTTTCTTTGCGTACTTTTCGGCATACGCGGCGGGAGATTGCTTGAACAGTCCCAGCAAGGCGTAAGTCTCTCTGATCTGATTGGTCATGCGGCGCGCCTTTGGATCGCCCGCGTCGAGGAGGCGTCCGACTTCCTTGAAGTAGCCGAACAGGTCGGCAAGCGCGAGCGCCGCATTGAAGTCGTCCTCCATGGCGGAGTCAAACTTTTTGTCGATCTCCTCTTCCTTGCCAGTCTCGTCGGGGAACATGCTCTCCGCGCGAGCGATGAGCGAATAGAAACGCGCCACATGCGCCTCCGCCGACGGGAACAGATCGTCCGTAATGTTGACGTCGTTGCGGTAATTGTTGGAAAGCAGAGCAAACTTTAACGCATCCGGAGAGAATTTGTCCATAAGATCGCCCAAAAGAAGGCTGTTTCCCAAAGACTTGCTCATCTTCTGACCGTTCACCTTGATGAGTCCGTTGTGCACCCAGTATTTGACAAACCGCTTGCCCGTCAATGCCTCGCTCTGCGCGATCTCGTTCTCGTGGTGCGGGAAGATAAGGTCCCTGCCGCCGCCGTGAATGTCGATCTGCTCGCCGAACGCTGCACGGATCATCGCCGAGCACTCAATGTGCCAGCCCGGTCTGCCCTTGCCCCACGGCGAATCCCAGCAGATCTCCCCCGCCTTTGCCGCCTTCCACAGCGCAAAATCGTAGGGGTTCTTCTTCTCGTCGTCGTTGTCAACGCGCACGCCGTCCAACGCGTCCTCTTTGTCTCTGCCCGAGAGCTGTCCGTAGGCAGGGAAGGCGTCCACGTCAAAATAGACGTCCCCGTTCGCCGCAGGATAGGCATGTCCGCCCTCAATGAGCGCCTGCACAAACGAGATGATGTTCCCGATGTTCTCCGTCGCCTTCAGCCACAGCGTCGGCTCGCCTACGTCTGCGCGCGCCATGACTGCATCGATCTTCTTGATCATCATCTTAGCGTACTCGTCCGCGGGGATCCCCGTCTCCTTGGAACGCGCAATGATCTTGTCGTCTACGTCCGTATAGTTGCGGGCATACGTCACTTCGTATCCCTTCTTTTCCAGAAATTTACGGAAAATATCGTAGAGAATCGCCTGAAAAGCGTGTCCGATGTGCGCCTCGCCCGATACCGTGATCCCGCATGCGTACATCTTTACCTTTCCCGCTTCCAGCGGCACGAACTCTTCCTTGCGTCTTGTCAGCGTATTATAAATTTTCATGTTCTTTTCCTCGTCTTAAATACTCTTGTCGGTATCTGCTGAATTATCTGTCTCGGTTGTTTCCTGCTGTCTGACGGCCGCAGCGTCCTCGTCCCGCGAAAGCCTGCCTGCGATCTTCTCGAGACGGTCTTCGAGTTCGTAGACGCGCTCGCGCAGGGCACAGACTTCCTTTAAGATGGGATCGTCCTTTTCGGGGAGCAGATCCTGCGTCTTTTCGCCGCGGATGCGAACGACGCGCCCCGGAACGCCCACGACCGTTGCAAAGGGCGGGACTTCCTTCAGGACCACCGCGCCCGAACCGATGCGCGCGCCCTCGCCCACCGTAAAGCCGCCGAGCACCTTGGCTCCGCACGAGATGACGGCGTTCTTTCTGATCGTCGGGTGGCGCTTGCCCTTTTCCTTGCCCGTGCCGCCCAGCGTCACGCCCTGATAGATGACGACGCCTTCCTCCACTTCCGCGGTCTCGCCGATGACGACGCCCATGCCGTGATCGATGAACACCCCCGGCGCGATCTTTGCGGCAGGATGGATCTCGATGCCCGTCAGAAACTTGGCAAACTGCGACGTCATGCGCGCAAGCAGCTTCAAGCGGATGCGGTACAGGAAGTTCGCCCACCTGTGCCAGGAGAGCGCATGCACCCCCGAATAGGTGAGCAGGATCTCAAACTTATTGCGCGCGGCGGGGTCGTTCTTCTGCGCCGCGGCGATGTCCTTGCGAAGTTTTGAAAAAAACAATGTCGTTTTCCCCTTCTTTCTCTGTTTTCCTGTCTGATCTTTCTTGTCTTATCTTAATTATCTTATGTGAAACGCGCGCGTCCCGTGCTTGCCCCGTGCCCGTGCGGCGCGTATGCCGCCTATGATCTTGCCATTGGGAACAAATCATGCAAACCGTGCGGATCGGATGCATGCGGGGCACAAAGTGAGCGGCGAGGGAAAAGTGACTTACCCCATGGCGGCGCGTTCTGCGTCCGTGCGGGCGTATGAGTTAGGCCTGCACAGGTTCAAAGTGCCGATCGTCGGTTTGCGCTGTAAAAAAAGCGCCTTTGCAGAACTGCCCTTCTGACAGTTCTGCAAAGGCGCGGCTTGCGCGGTTCCACTTTGCTTCGGGATGACTCCCCTCTTATGTCCGATAACGGCGGACTGCCGCGGGAATTACCCCGACCTCGGACGAGCGGGGCGCACTTTCCTCTTCTCCCGTGCGGCGGACTTTCACCGTGCGTCCCCCTCTCTGCGGCGCGGAATAAAGAGTACTCTTCCCCTCTCTCGGCATGTTTGATTCTTCAATATATTTTGGTTTGTTTTACGGTCTTTATTTTACAATATCCGCAGGCGGATGTCAACCGTTTTGGGCGCTGTCCGTCTGCACGCACCGCTCAGGCGCGGCGGATAGGCAGGTTGGTGAGATGATATTCGGCAAGGCAGTCGTCGCGCATGGACTCATTGTAGACGCTGTTCTCGATGAGATAGCGCACAACAACGTCGCGCACCTCGTCCTCGCGGAAGGAAAATCCGCAGACGGCAAGAAGATTGAGAACATCCTGCCACTGCATGCGGCAAACGAGCGCAAGCGCAAGGATGGTGTTCTTTTCGGGATAGAGCCTGCCTTTGACGATGAGATTCCAGAACCTGGGCTCGATGTCCAGCCGCGCGCCCGCCTCCTCCTGCGTCACGCCGCAGTGGCGGAGCGTCTCGGGCAGAAGCTTGGCAAACGTGTCCTTGCGGAAGTGATCGGAAATCCGCTCGCGAATCGTGGGAAATCCGAAAGAAAACGTAAACGTCGTGTCGGCAAGATTTGACTTCAAGCGCGCGAGCAGTTCCTCGCAGTTCTTCTGATGGCACAGCCGCATGCAGGAAGAATCGCGGCGGGCGACATTGCCGTCCGAGGCGACATAGAGCACGTCGGGCATGACATAGCCTTCGATGGCGCTCAGCTTTACATAGTCGGAATAGAGCGCGCAGAAATATTCGTCCAGCGCGCGCAGATGCTCACTCTTCATGCCGCGATTATACCACATTCCCCCTCTAAAAATCAAGCATTCTTACAGGGCGTTCCCCCTTGTGTCACTCTGTTTTTTTGTGATTTTTCTTTTCAAAAAACATCATTGAGAAGACATTTTTTGAGTTTATTTTACAGTCATGCTTGCCAAACAGAAAAATTTTTGCGGTATTTTTTGTGTTTTTGCTTGCCTTTTTCTTTATGATATGTTAATATTTTACATGAGATCAGGGACGAAAAATGAAATCAGGAGGAATTCTATGAAACGCGAACGCATTGAAGAGATCGCCGACCTTTTGGATAAGCGCGGCAAACTCACACTCGAACAGCTCGACGAACAATTCCCCAACGTCTCGCAGATGACCCTTCGGCGCGACCTCTTCCAGCTCGAACAGGAGGGACGCATCATCCGCGTGCGCGGCGGCGCGATGTCCGTCAAGGAAGTTCAGAAGGTCTCGGGTGAACCCTATACCAAAAAAACAACCATCCATACCGACGAAAAAATCAAAATCGCACAAAAAGCAGCCAGCCTCATCGATGAGAACTGCTCCCTCTTTATGGACGGCGGCACAACCGCAATGTACCTCGCCAAAGAGATGCCCGACAAAAATTTACATATCTTCACAAACGGGCTCGCCGTCGCCATCGAACTCGCTCAGAAGAAAAACTTCCACGTCACCATGCTCGGCGGACAGGTCATGAAGGACAACCTCTCTACCGCCTCCCCCGTCGCAAAAGCTTACTTCGACAATACCAACTTTGAACTTGCCATCATCTCCGCTTCCGCTTTCACCCCCGAAAACGGCTTCTCCTGCGGCGCTCAGATCGAGGCGGATCTTTTGAAGCTCGTCCGCTCCAAAGCAAAGGCCACTTACATGATGCTCGACAGCTCCAAGATCGGCAAGATCATGCCCTATACCTTCGCCCACATCGAAGACATCGACGTACTCATCACCGACGATAACTTCCCCCCCGAACTCAAAGCAGAGTTCACAAAAAGAAATATCGTCGTCATGTAACCGTTTACGGGTATTCTCTGAAAATTCAAAAATAAAGCCGCGCAGATGCGCGGCTTTTTTGCTAAGAAAAACCAAACGATGGCGTTTTTGAGACCAAAACAACGTCCTGTCCCCTTGGCTCCGCAGATAAATCCAGCAAGCAAATCAAGCGATTCAATCTTCAGACTGCCCACTGTCAATATGCCTTGAGCCCGAGGATAAAATCACTCGACACGTCCAGCGCCTTACAAAGCTTTGCAAACGTGTCAAGCGCAGGGAAAATGTCCTTCTTCATGTATTTGGAGATCGTCTGCGGCGATACCCCTACCTGCCGCGCAAGCTCCTTTTGCGCAATCCCGCTCTCCGCTATGCTCTCGCGCAGCCGTATCTGAATATCCGTCAGTTCCATATTCTTTCCCTCTTTTTTGTTGCCCTTTTTTTATAAAAATATCGTACATTGTGCGATTTTTGCTTGACAATCGTACATTGGGTGATTATAATTGAGATAACCTGACCCAAAAAGGTCGGCAGTGAACAAAAGAAGAAGTCCTCCCCCCATATAGGATGAGTGTTTTCGTTCACGGAAAAGGCGCGCAAAAATGCGCGCCTTTTTTCTTGGAGGACATTTGACTTGGAAAACATGAGTTTGATTGAACTTTTTTAATTGAAAATTTTAGGGGGTATTCTGAATGCAGTCTTATTGCTCTGTCCGTTTGAATTCCTCAATAGAAAAGTTTCTTCATACAAAAGCGGCGGCACAAAGTGCCGCCGCAAATGCTTTCAAAAAATCAAAATTCAGAGTGTTCAGGGCAAAAAATGCTCTGCGCGTCCTTTGCTCTTTTCGTCATGATTCTCTGCGCTCTTTTTGCTCTTTTTTCCGTTTCCCTTCGCTGATACGGCAATTTTCCTGCCGCTTTGGCGGGGAGATAATGGGAAACTTATTTTTTCATGAGCTCCGCGCCCGTCTGCCACGCCTGACCGACTTTTTCTCCGACGGCATAGTATCCGCCGCGGAACTGATCGAATACAAACGCGCCCAGTTTTTCGGGCATGACCTTGCCCTTATCGTCGAGCACCTTTTCGTCGGCGAGGACATTGACGATCTCACCGAGGACACGGAAGCCATAAGACGTATGCTGAATTTCGGCGACTTTGCACTCCAGCGTCAGCGGAAATTCCTCGACGACGGGCGCATCGACGTGCGCGCTCTTGACGGCATGAAGTCCCGAACGCTCGAATTTATCTGCCATCTTGTTGCCCGTGGCGATTCCGAAAAAGTCCGCCTCTTTGATGTGCGCCAGATCCGCAATGCTCAACGTGAACGCGCCGCGCTTTTTGATATTTTCGCTCGTCTTGTGGTCCTCGTCGATATTGAGCGCGACCATGTTTTCGGCACATACTCCGCCCCACGCCATATTCATGACGTCAGGTTTGCCGTCTTCACCATAAGTGGCGATCATGAGAACGGGCATCGGGAAGGTGTACGGTTTGACTCCGAGATCTTTCAGCATAGAAAATTCCTCCTCAATTTTTCTTCTTTTTTATACCCGCCCCAAAATGTGCTCAAACAGCGCGCAAAGATTTCCTGCGCGTTTCCCATTTTCAATTACTTTTTTCGGGTTTTCCTGCGGTTTTTCCTGCGGGGTTCCCCTTGCGGAAACAGCGCCGCAAAAATGCGGGAAGAACTTTTCCCGCGCCTATGGACAAGCGGCTGTGACGGTGTTATAATGCAGGTAACGGACGGCATCAAGAACGGTATTTTGCCGTCCTGCATAGGATAAGGAGGCATTATGAATCAACTGATCATGCTTCTCGTGCTGTTTGCAGCGCTGTTTGCTCTTGCCTACGCCGCGCTGAACTTCGTCCTCGTCCGCAAGCTCAAAGAGGGAAATGAGCGGATGCAGGAGATCGCCGCGGCCATCCGCGAAGGTGCGAACGCCTTCATCCGGTATGAGTACAAAATTGTTGCCATCATCGGCGTATGCATCGGCGCCGTGCTCGGCATCGTCATCTCCTGGGAGACGATGATCGCCTTCCTCATCGGCGCGCTGATGAGCTCGCTTGCGGGATTCGTCGGCATGAAGATCGCGACGTATGCAAACGTCCGCGTCACCAACGCCGCCAACGAGACGAGAAACACGGGCAAAACCCTCAAAGTCGCCTTCCGCGGCGGAAGCGTCATGGGGCTGTGCGTCGCAGGATTTGCCCTTCTGGGTGTGCTCATCGTCTATCTTGCCTTCGGCCTCGGCGAGGGAATGCTCCTTCTCAACGAGGCGGGAAAACTCCCCGAAAACGTCAATCCCATCACGGG
>ERZ1643246.4547-NODE-4547-length-10860-cov-8.725497_pt1 | contig 10860 bp, 6 predicted proteins | sample MGYA00579265_ERZ1643246 | MGnify/ENA primary metagenome ERZ1643246 (study PRJEB29033, sample SAMEA4952261) | chicken gut metagenome | biome: Broiler Chicken; feature: Gastrointestinal Tract; material: Caecum | place: Ireland | collected 2018 | study: Broiler...
GAGTCGATCATTCCGTATCTAACTACTTTTCAAATGATTTTCTACTCCTGAGCCGATACGAAAAATCGGAATATATCTACATATTGTAGTAGTGCGCATAGATTCCGTTCTGCTTCAGCAATGTCTCGTGCGTCCCTCTCTCGGCAATCCCGTCCTCTGTTATGACGATGATTTCATCGGCGTTCCGGATGGTGGAGAGCCGGTGAGCGATGGTGATGGTCGTCCTGCCTTCGGAGAGTTCTTCCAGGCTCTGCTGGATCCAGCGTTCGCTTTCATTGTCAAGTGCGCTGGTCGCTTCGTCAAGAACGAGAATCGGCGGATTCTTCAGGAACACGCGGGCAATGGAGATGCGCTGCTTCTGACCGCCGGAAAGGCGGGCGCCGCGTTCCCCGACAAAAGTGTCGTAGCCGTCCGGAAGTTCCTGGATAAAGTCGTGGATATTGGCCCGTTTTGCGGCTTCGATGATCTCATCCATGGATGCGCCGGGTTTTCCGTAAGCAATGTTCTCCCGTATAGTGCCTGAGAAAAGGTAGACATCCTGCTGTACCATGCCGATCTGGGTTCTCAGACTCTTCAGGGTCAGTGTGCGTACATCTTTTCCATCGATAGTGATCCGTCCGCCGGTTACATCGTAAAATCTCGGCAGAAGAGAGCAGATGGTTGTTTTTCCACTGCCTGAAGGTCCGACGAGAGCGATGGATTTCCCGGCGGGAATTTCGAAGGATACATGAGAGAGGACAGGTGTATCGTCGTCACTGTAGTGGAAGGACACATCTTCGTAGCAGACGCGGCCTTTCACATCGGTGAGAGGCTTTGCGTCCGGCGCATCCACAATCTCCGGTTCGGTCTCCATCACGTCCAGGAAGCGGCGGAAACCGGCCAGACCTTTCTGCATCATTTCGATCAGTTCTACAAGGATCTGGATCGGACTGATGAAAATACCGATGTACAGGGCATACATTGCGAGATCTGTGACATTCATGAGATCGTGGGCGATGAGATATCCGCCGAATACAAGTGTCACGAGATACATCATGCCCTGAAAGAAAAGATTCCACCCCATGAAATTCCCCATGCAGTTATAATTATTCCGCTTGGAAATGAGAAATGCGTGGTTGCTTTTTTTGAATTTCTCTCTCTCGATATCTTCATTGGCAAAGGACTGAACGACACGGATGCCGGCCAGTGTATCCTGCAGACTTGAGTTGACATCGCCGATCTTCCTGCGGTTCTCCATGAAAGTCTCCTGCATTCGCTGATTCTGGCGGAATGAGAAGAGGAACATACACAGAACGAGGACAACGAGAGGCAGAGCCAGTCTCCAGTTGATAAGGAACAGGAAAATGAATGAACCGATGATCTTTACAACGGAGATGAACAGGTTTTCAGGTCCGTGGTGTGCGAATTCGGCAATATCGAACAGGTCGGAGACAAGTTTGCTCATCATTTGTCCGGAATTGTTCTGACTGTAGTAGGAAAAGGAAAGCTTTTCGTAATGATCAAAGAGCTGCTGGCGCATATCACGCTCCATGTTGGCTCCCATCATATGGCCCTGATAGCTTACGTAATATTTGCAGAGACTCTGGACGATATACATGACCAGCAGAGCAACGGCTATTAAGGGCAGTGTGCCCAGGATTGTACTGCTGTCTTTGGTAAAAAGAGTATTGGTCATGGTGCGCAGGATCTGCGGATAAGCGAGATCCACAATACTGATAAGAGCGGCGCAGATCAGGTCAATAAAAAAGACTGCTTTGTACGGCGCATAATAATCTATGAATTTTCTGATTGTGTGCATTGTATCACTCCTTGTTTCGATTGTATTCCGTTGATCATCTTAGCATATCATTTTCTGCTTGACAAGAAGCTCCCTTCTGTAATAACGTATGAATGTATGTCTTCAGAATATATTTAGAAGGGAAATGTGACATGAAACTTTATCTGGCTCCTCTTGAGGGAATTACAGGATGGATTTTCCGCCGTGCACTTCATGAATGTTTCGGCGGATTTGATAAATATTTTGTGCCCTTTATCAGGCCGAATCAGATGGGGCACTTCAGTGCGAGAGAAAAGAAAGATATCCTGCCGGATCATAATGAAGGAATGTATACAGTTCCCCAGATCCTGACAAACAGGCCCGAGGATTTTATACGGACTGCCGCAAAACTGAAAGAATACGGTTACGGGGAGATCAATCTGAATCTGGGATGTCCGTCTAAAACGGTTGTGACAAAAGGACGCGGAGCCGGTTTCCTTGCATATCCGGACAGATTGGATGATTTTCTGTACGAGGTGTTTGAAAAATGCGACATCCGTATCTCGGTCAAGACGAGGCTGGGGATGGAGGAACCGGAGGAGTTTGGCCCCATTCTTGAGATATATAACAAATATCCGCTGGAAGAGCTGATCATCCATCCGAGAGTACAAAAGGATTTTTATAAAAATACCCCGAATATGGAAGCGTTTGCTGAGGCTTTGGAAAAGAGCAGCAATCCGGTGTGCTATAACGGTGATATCTTTACCCCGGAGGATTATAAACGCTTTACACAGATGCAGCCGGCTGTGGAATGTATTATGATGGGCAGGGGAGTTCTTGCCGATCCTGCGCTGGCACGGAGAATCCGGGGAGGGGCGGGAGCCGATGCCGCGGAACTGCGGCGTTTCCATGATCTTCTTTATGCAGGGTACTGTGAGGAGATGTCCGGTGACAGAACGATTCTTTTTAAGATGAAGGAGTTATGGACGTATCTCGCTCCGGTATTCAGCAATTATAAGAAATATGCAAAGAAAATAAAAAAGGCTGAGAAATGTGCAGCCTACGAAAAAATTATAGACGAGTTGTTTGATAAAGAAGAGATCAGCGTGTCCTGAAATATAGGACGGGCTGATCTCTTTTATACTGATTCTATGCTGATTTTAATGGCCGGTTCTTATATCAGCCCGGTCATAAAGCGGTCTTTCCGGGCGATGGAACAGCTCAGTTCTGTACGGTTTCGTTCTGTTTTTTGAGTGCTGCCTCCACGAATCCCTTGAACAACGGGTGCGGACGGTTAGGTCTGGATTTAAGCTCCGGATGCGCCTGCGTTGCGATGAACCATGGATGGGACGGGATTTCGATCATCTCAACGATACGGCTGTCAGGGGAAAGACCGCAAAGAGACATTCCGTGTTCCTCCAGAACCTCGCGGTAATCATTGTTTACCTCGTAGCGGTGGCGGTGGCGTTCGCTGATCTCCCGTGTGCCGTACAGTTTCTCGGCAAGGGAACCTTCTTTGAGTACGCATGGATATGCGCCGAGACGGAGCGTGCCGCCGATATCTTCCACGCCGATCTGGTCCGGCATGATGTGGATCACCGGATGGGTAGTGTCAGGCTTGAGTTCCATGCTGTGTGCGTCATGATATCCGACGACGTCTCTTGCAAATTCCACAATGGCAAGCTGCATTCCAAGACAGAGACCGAGGAATGGTATACCGTGTGTGCGGGCATATTTGATGGCTGTGATTTTTCCCTCGATTCCTCTGTGACCGAAGCCGCCGGGGACAAGAATGCCGCTTACGTCGGAGAAAAGTTCTTCGGCGTTTTCTTCTGTCACAGTTTCGGAGTCAACCCACTTGATGTTTACTGTGGTATGGGAGTAGATGCCTCCGTGTTTTAATGCTTCTACGACACTGATGTATGCATCGTGGAGCTGAATGTATTTTCCGACAAGGGCTACAGTTACTTCCTGGGTCGGGTGACGCAGGTTCTCTACCATCTCTGTCCAGTCTTTGAGATCCGGTTCCGGACAGTCCAGATGGAGACATTCGCAGACAACCTGTGCAAGGTGCTCCTTCTCCATTGCCAGAGGAGCCTCATAGAGATATTCAACATCCAGGTTCTGGAGTACGTGGCTTGCCGGAAGATTACAGAACAGAGAAATTTTATCCTTCATGCCCGAGTCAAGGGGATACTCGGAGCGGCATACGATGATATCCGGCTGAATCCCCATTCCCTGCAGTTCTTTAACGCTTGCCTGTGTGGGTTTGGTCTTCATCTCCTGGGAAGCGCGCAGATAAGGGATCAGTGTCACGTGAATGAGGATAACATTTTCCGCACCTTTCTCATGCTGGAACTGGCGGATGGATTCAAGGAAAGGCTGGCTCTCGATGTCTCCGACTGTACCGCCCACCTCGATGATGGCAATTTGTGTATCGGTAGCAGCAGGATTACGGTAGAACCTGCTTTTAATTTCATTTGTGATATGCGGAATAACCTGCACGGTGCCTCCGCCGAAATCGCCGCGGCGCTCTTTCTGAAGAACGGACCAGTAGATCTTTCCGGTCGTGACATTCGAGTTCTTTGTCAGGCTCTCGTCGATAAAACGTTCATAGTGTCCCAGGTCCAGATCAGTCTCGGCTCCGTCATCCGTGACAAAGACTTCACCGTGCTGTACCGGATTCATAGTTCCCGGATCGATGTTGATATAAGGATCAAATTTCTGCATGGTTACGGTGTATCCCCGGGCTTTTAACAGACGCCCGAGGGAAGCGGCCGTGATGCCTTTTCCGAGTCCGGAAACGACGCCGCCGGTTACGAATACATATTTTACTGCCATAATAGTGCCCTCCTGTAATTGAAAATATCTGGTGAATGGTAAGCGGTTCCTTAAAAAAGAGTACAGTCTGACCATGGATGGAAAGCCACGCCGTTGTGGCCGGATCCATACATATAGTCAGACTGTCTGAAAAAATACCTATATAGTATACAACAGATAGGTCAGAAAGTACAGTGTTTTTTAATGTAACAGTGCAGCTTTGCAAATGGCGCGTGCTGAGCTGTTACTAACCCGTGAACTAAGGAGTTATGAGAGCAGAATATGTTCATATACTGCCTCGCAGGTGAGCTGTACGCCGAGTTTCTTAAAGATCTTGATATCCACATCCGAGAGCATGACGGAAGTATGCGCCTGACATCCGTCCAGTTTCGGAAGCTGGGAGAGTGCAAGGCGCGCTTCCGGGTTTGAAGCGGCACTCGCGGAGAGAGCGATCAGTACTTCGTCAGTGTGAAGGCGGGGATTCTTGCTCTTCAGATAATCCACTTTCAGCTTCTGGATCGGTTCGATGGATTCGGGGGATATGATATGTTTTTCATGGTCGATCCCGGCGAGGTCTTTCAGCACGTTCAGAAGCAGGGCGGCGGAAGCTCCGAGGAGGTTCGTTGTCTTGCCGGTTATGATGCGGCCGTCGTCAAGTTCAAGCGCAGCGGCAGGACCACCGGTTTCCTTTGCGCGGTTCTGGGCCTCAACAGCAACTCTGCGGTCTGCAACAGTGATACCGGCCATATTCATGAGAAGCTCGATCTTTTCTGCCTCTTTTTCAGAAGAATCACCTTTTACAAGTGCATTCAGTGCGGCGTAATAGCGGCGGATGATTTCCTGTTTTGATGCTTCACGGCAGACTTCGTCGTCGCAGATGCAGTTGCCCGCCATATTAACGCCCATATCCGTGGGGGATTTGTAAGGGCTTTCGCCATAGATCTTTTCAAATATCGTATTCAGGACGGGAAAGATCTCCACATCTCGGTTATAGTTGACGGTCGTCTCACCGTAAGCTTCCAGGTGGAACGGGTCGATCATGTTTACATCGTTTAAGTCGGCCGTCGCTGCTTCATACGCCAGATTGACCGGATGTTTGAGAGGAAGGTTCCAGATCGGGAATGTCTCGAACTTGGCATATCCTGCGTGAATGCCTCGCTTGTGCTCATGGTAGAGCTGGGAGAGACAGGTGGCCATCTTTCCGCTTCCCGGCCCCGGAGCCGTCACGATGACGAGAGGGCGCGTTGTCTCGATATAATCGTTTTTCCCGTATCCTTCCTCACTGATAATGAGAGGAATATTGGACGGATAGCCTGGAATAATATAATGAAGATATACCGGGATATTCATGTTTTCCAGTCTGTTTTTGAACAGAAGAGCGCTCTCCTGTCCGGAAAACTGTGTGATCGTTACGCTTCCCACATAGAGCCCCTGATCCCTGTAGGTCTGAATCAGACGAAGCACGTCAGTATCATATGTGATGCCGAGATCGCCCCGGACCTTATTTTTTTCAATGTCTTTTGCGCTGATAACGATTACGATTTCCGCCTGATCGCTCAGTTCCTTGAGAAGCCGTAATTTGCTGTCGGGAGCGAAGCCGGGCAGCACGCGGGATGCGTGATAGTCGTCAAAAAGCTTTCCTCCGAACTCCAGATATAATTTGTTGTCGAACTTTCCGATCCGTTCCCGGATATGTTCGGACTGCATTTTCAGGTATTTCTCATTGTCAAAACCTATTTTCATAGTTTCCCCTTTCCTTTGTTTTTTCGTACCAAGTATACTATAAAAAGTCATGGATTTACAATATTTTCATAATGTTTTTGTTGATTTATGCAAAACCTGTCTTTATAATAATAATAGCTGTTTTTAGGAGGAATAGAATGGACAATAATAATAGAAATAAAGACCCGAATCACAACCGGCAGGGCTGGGGGATCATCCTCGTAACAACCCTGCTGGTCACTTTTATGGTGATGGGACTGTACTCTATGATGCGGGGATCCGGGCCGGAGGAGATCAGTTATGATAAGTTCCTCTCAATGCTTGAAGACAAGAAGGTTCAGGAAGTAAACCTGAGCAGTGACCGGATCTATATAACACTGACGGATGAGGCCCGGCAAGAAGAATTTGAGGAAAGCGGTCAGGCAGGAAATCCGGGAAATGTTTTCAGCCAGCTTCAGGAACAGATGCAGTCGGGCGGCAGTGCAGGCAGTACAGATGAGGACACCGGACGAAATCCGGACTATTATACCGGGTATGTCAATGATTATACGCTGGTGGATAAGCTTGATGAAGCAGGCGTTGAATTTAGCCGTGAACCGGCCGATACATTGGGGCAGACACTTCTTGAACTGTTCATCACAGTGATTCTTCCCATAGGCCTGATGGCGATCATGCTTGTCTGGCTGATGCGGAAGATGACCAAAGGCGGAGGCATGATGGGCATCGGAAAAAGCAATGCCAAGATGTATATGGAAAAAGAGACCGGCATTACATTTCAGGATGTGGCCGGCGAGGATGAAGCGAAGGAATCCCTGCAGGAAGTGGTGGATTTCCTTCATAATCCGGGAAAATACAGCGGAATCGGAGCAAAGCTTCCCAAGGGCGCACTGCTTGTGGGACCGCCCGGAACCGGTAAGACGCTTCTTGCAAAAGCAGTCGCCGGTGAGGCGAAAGTACCTTTCTTCTCACTGTCAGGATCTGCATTTGTTGAGATGTACGTCGGTGTAGGTGCCTCCCGTGTCCGCGATCTGTTCAAGCAGGCACAGCAGCAGGCTCCGTGTATTGTATTCATTGATGAGATTGACGCCATCGGAAAAACCCGTGATTCTTCACTGGGCGGCAATGACGAGAGAGAGCAGACACTGAACCAGCTCCTTGCGGAGATGGACGGATTTGATACAAATAAGGGGCTTCTGATTCTGGCGGCGACGAACCGTCCGGAGATTCTGGACCCGGCTCTTCTGCGTCCGGGGCGTTTCGACCGGAGGATCATTGTGGATAAACCGGATCTGAAAGGACGTGTGGAGATACTGAAAGTCCACGCAAAAGACGTGAGGATGGATGAGAGCGTGGATCTTGAGGCAATCGCTCTTGCAACATCCGGTGCGGTGGGTTCCGATCTTGCAAATATGATCAACGAGGCTGCCATCAATGCGGTGAAACATGGCAGACAGGTGGTAAGCCAGAAGGATCTCTTTGAGGCTGTGGAAGTGGTTCTTGTCGGAAAAGAGAAGAAAGACCGCATCATGAGTAAAGAAGAGAGAAGAATCGTATCATACCATGAAGTAGGGCACGCACTTGTGACCGCACTCCAGAAGAATACAGAACCGGTGCAGAAGATTACTATTGTACCAAGGACAATGGGAGCTCTCGGCTATGTAATGCAGACGCCGGAAGAAGAGAAGTTCTTAAATACGAAGAAAGAGCTGGAAGCCATGATCGTTGTAGCTCTCGGAGGGCGTGCAGCAGAGGAGCTTGTATTCGACACAGTGACTACAGGTGCAGCCAACGATATCGAACAGGCGACCAAGATTGCCCGCGCAATGATTACACAGTACGGTATGTCTGAGCGGTTCGGTCTGATGGGGCTTGAGTCCATCCAGAACCGTTACCTGGACGGAAGAGCTGTATTAAACTGCGGTGATGCCACGGCCGGCGAGATCGACGAGGAAGTCATGAAGATGCTGAAAGCCGCATACGAAGAGGCGAAGAAGCTTCTGGCAGAGAATCGGGAAACACTTGATAAGATCGCTGCATTCCTTATTGAAAAGGAGACGATCACAGGCAAGGAATTTATGAAGATATTCCGGGAGGTAAAAGGAATACCGGAACCGGACGAGCCGGAGGAAGGAGCGCCGGCGGAGCGTGAAGGACGCATATCTATGAAACCGGCGGAGGACAGCCGGCCGGCGGCAGGCGGTGAGTAAAGCTCATGGAAAACAATAACTTTGATATTCAGGAAGAATTGAAAAAACTGCCCGGGAGACCCGGCGTGTACATTATGCACGACGAGAAAGACCACATTATCTATGTCGGCAAGGCGATCAGCCTGAAGAACAGGGTACGCCAGTATTTCCAGAGCAGCAGGAACAAGGGCGTCAAGATTGAGCAGATGGTGACGCACATCCGGCGGTTTGAATATATTGTAACGGATTCAGAGCTGGAGGCTCTTGTTCTGGAATGCAACCTGATTAAGGAGCATCATCCGAAATATAATACAATGCTCATGGATGACAAAACCTATCCGTTCATAAAGGTAACTACGAATGAAGCCTTTCCCAGGGTAGTGTTATCACGCAAAATGCTTAAGGATAAGGCCCGGTATTTCGGGCCTTATACAAGTTCTCAGGCAGTCAGGGATACGATCGACCTGATTCATAAGCTGTATCACTTGAGGAGCTGCAACCGCAGTCTCCCCAGGGATATCGGGAAAGAGCGGCCCTGCCTGAACTATCATATCAAGCAGTGCGATGCTCCGTGTCAGGGCTATATTTCCAGGGAAGAGTACGGGAAAGCAGTAAACGAAGTGCTGAAGTTCTTAAACGGAAATTATGACGCGGTTCTGGGCGAACTGGAGGAGAAGATGAATGCAGCTTCCGAAGCGCTGGAGTTCGAGCGGGCCATCGAGTACCGCGAACTGATCAGCAGTGTGAAGAAGGTTGCACAGAAGCAGAAAATTACGGATTCCAGCGGCGAGGACAGGGATGTTCTTGCGGTTGCTTCCCAGGAAGAAGATGCAGTTGTTCAGGTGTTCTTTATCAGAGGAGGCCGTCTGATAGGGAGAGATCACTTTTATCTGCGCATTTCAAAGGGCGAGAGTACTTCGGAGATACTGAACAGCTTTATTCTGCAGTATTATGCGGGTACGCCGTTTATACCCGGCGAGCTGATGCTTCAGGAAGAGGTGGAGGATCGGGAGCTGCTGGAGACATGGCTCGCTTCTAAACGGGGACAGAAAGTGACTCTGAGAGTGCCGAAGAAAGGGACAAAAGAGAAACTGGTGGAACTGGCACAGGAGAACGCCAAGATGGTGCTGACGAAAGATAAAGAGCGGCTGAAGCGGGAAGAGGGGCGTACGATCGGAGCGGTGAAGGAGATTGCTTCCCTGCTTGACATAGGCGAGATCGTACGTATGGAAGCCTACGATATCTCAAATACAAACGGATTTGAGTCGGTGGGTTCTATGGTCGTCTATGAACGGGGACGTCCGAAACGAAATGACTACCGCAAATTCAAGATCAAGGGGATCAAGGGCGCTGATGACTACGGCAGTATGCGGGAAGTGCTGACCCGGCGCTTTACCCATGGACTCAAAGAGCGAAAAGAGAATGTGGAGCTCGGGAAGTTCACGGCTTTTCCGGATCTGATCCTTATGGACGGCGGTAAGGGTCAGGTCAATGTGGCGCTGCAGGTGCTTGATGAACTGCATCTGGATATTCCGGTGTGTGGCATGGTAAAGGATGATCATCACCGCACAAGAGGGTTATACTATCACAATGAAGAGATCCCCATTGACAGATCTTCGGAAGCCTTCCGGCTGATCACCAGGATCCAGGATGAGGCGCACAGGTTTGCCATCGAATATCACCGCCAGCTGCGCGGCAAAGGACAGGTGCATTCCATACTTGATGATATCGAGGGGATCGGCCCGGCGCGGAGAAAAGCGTTGATGCGGGAATATCTCAGTCTTGATGACATAAAGAAAGCTTCTGTGGAAGAACTGGCAAAAATACCGTCTATGAATGAAAAAGCGGCGGAATCTGTGTACAAGTTCTTTCACTAGTGATATGATAAAAAGAACAGGAGAAAGTGAGGAGAGAATCTATGGGACAAGGTATAAAGTTAAGTGAGATTGCAGAAAAAATGAATCTGAAAAATCTCACACCTGAAGTTGATATGGTTGAAAAGGTGGTTAATGTACCGGATGTCAACCGTCCGGCACTGCAGCTTGCAGGTTTTTATGACCGTTTTGATTCAAACAGAGTACAGATCATCGGAAATGTGGAAAACAGATATGTTCAGACGCTGAGTGAAGAGCAGCGCCAGGAGACTTATGAAAAGCTGCTGCAGCACCCGATCCCCTGTATTGTGTTCTGCCGGGATATTATGCCGGAGGAAAGCTTCCTTAAGACGGCTGTTAAATATGGCGTGCCGATCTTCAATACCACGAAGCAGACGTCAGATTTCATGGCAGAGATCATCCGCTGGATGAATGTCCGGCTGGCTCCGTGCATTTCTATCCACGGCGTGCTCGTGGATGTATACGGTGTAGGCGTGCTGAT
>ERZ1643246.4548-NODE-4548-length-10855-cov-8.112963_pt1 | contig 10855 bp, 8 predicted proteins | sample MGYA00579265_ERZ1643246 | MGnify/ENA primary metagenome ERZ1643246 (study PRJEB29033, sample SAMEA4952261) | chicken gut metagenome | biome: Broiler Chicken; feature: Gastrointestinal Tract; material: Caecum | place: Ireland | collected 2018 | study: Broiler...
TATCATGCTGACTTTCATTTGTCAAGAACTTTTTTCTTTTATTTTAATTTCCTGTTCAAAAGAAACAGTTCTTTGTTGCAGCTCGTATATATTATCATGTAGTGTTTTATGTGTCAAGCAAAAAATTCAAAAAATTCGAATTTTTTATTTTGTGTCTACAATTCCACATTTTTTCGTTTGTTCTTGGAGATAACCAGAAATCACGTTTGTTCTTCTTTTCTTTTTTGCAAAAAAAGCTGTCTGGTTTATATATCCTCTTTTATGTACAGAGATATATAAACCGACAGCTTTTCCGATCATAAGAATCGTACCTTCAGAATGACTGTACTTTTTTATTCATTTTCCAGGGCCATGATCATGTCCACACGTTTCTGATGTCTTCCTCCCAGGAACTCTGCATTAAGCCATTCTGTGACAATCATCTTAGCCATCTCGATTCCCACAACTCTGGCACCAAATGCAAGTATATTGGTATTATTATGCTGTTTGGAAAGCTTGGCAGAATACGGCTCGCTGCACACAACACAACGAATACCTTTTACTTTATTCGCAGCGAGAGAGATACCGACACCGGTTCCACAGATAAGGATTCCCTGTTCCACTTCACCGGAAGCCACTGCCTTTGCCACTTTTGCTCCGTACACAGGATAATCGCAGCTTTCGGAAGTGTGCGTACCATAATCTACAACTTCATGTCCCATTTCCTCCAGGAATTCTTTAATCTGCAGCTTCATCTCCAAAGCCGCATGATCATTTCCAATGCCTATTTTCATCGTTGTTTTATAAAAACCTTTCCTTCTGCTTTACCTTGCAGTCTTCGGTTTCTTCCTCCTTTCCAAATACAGTAAACATTTTCAATACTTCTCAATCGTTACAATGATACAGAAACTGCTCAGGCAAGAAACTCTTTGATCTGTCCGTAAATACCCTCTGCGTCCAGTTTATAATGATGCAGTAATTCCACTGCCGGACCGGACTGTCCATATTCATCGTTGACGCCGATACGTTTTACCGGAACCGGGCACTGTTCGGAAAGAGCCTCGCAGACCGCTCCGCCCAATCCTCCAATGACAGAGTGTTCCTCCACAGTCACTACCTTTCCTGTCTCTTTTGCTGCTGATACAACGAGATCTGTATCCAGCGGTTTAATGGTATGGATATTGATGACTTTTGCGCTGATACCATCTTTCGCCAGCATCTCTGCCGCTTCCAGTGTATATCCAACCATCAATCCGGTGGCAATCAGAGTAATATCTGTGCCTTCTCTTAACACGATACCTTTGCCAATCTCAAACTTATAATCCGGGTTATCATTGATCACAGGTGCTGCCAGACGTCCGAACCGAAGGTAAACTGGTCCCACATATTCTGCCGCTGCTTTGACTGCCGCTCTTGCTTCTACATCATCAGACGGAGAAATCACTACCATTCCCGGAATCGTACGCATTAAAGCAATATCTTCATTACACTGATGTGTAGCGCCGTCTTCACCTACAGAAATTCCGGCATGGGTGGCGCCGATCTTCACATTCAGATGCGGATAACCGATAGAATTGCGGATCTGCTCATAAGCACGTCCTGCCGCAAACATGGCAAAGCTGCTCATAAAAGGAATCATGCCTGTGGTCGCAAGACCAGCTGCGATACCTGCCATGTTGCACTCTGCAATACCGCAGTCGAAAAAGCGCTCCGGAAAGGCTTTCTTGAAAGTTCCGGTCTTCGTTGCGCCTGCCAGGTCAGCATCCAGTACTACAACCTGATCATTAACTTTTCCTAATTCCACTAAAGCGTTGCCGTAGCTCTCACGGGTTGCAATCTTCTTTCCCTCTAACATAACGCTGCACCTACCTTTTCCAAATCTTCCATTGCGATCTTGTATTCTTCTTCATTCGGAGCCTTGCCGTGCCATCCTGCCTGATTCTCCATGTAGGAAACTCCTTTACCTTTTACCGTTTTCATGATAATAGCTGTAGGGCATCCCTTTGTCTCGCGGGCTTCCTTCAGAGCATCTGCAATCTGTTTAAAATCATGTCCGTCAATATTGATCACATGGAAATTAAATGCCTTAAACTTCTCATCAATCGGATATGGGGAGCAGACATCCGCAATATTACCATCAATCTGCAGTCCGTTATTATCAACAATCACCACCAGATTATCCAGATGGTTGGCTCCGGCAAACATGGAAGCCTCCCAAACCTGTCCTTCTTCAATCTCACCATCACCCAGCAAAGTGTAAGTACGATAATCTTTTCCACGGATCTTTGCGGAAAGAGCCATACCTACCGCTGCGGAAATGCCCTGTCCCAGAGAACCAGAAGACATATCCACACCCGGAATATGCTGCATACATGGATGTCCCTGCAGATAAGAACCCAGATGACGAAGGGTCTTTAAATCTTCCACCGGAAAATATCCTCTGAGGGCCAGAGCAGAATACAGTCCCGGTGCTGTATGTCCTTTGGACAACACAAAGCGGTCTCTGTCCGGATCATCCGGATTCGCCGGATCGATGTTCATCTCCTCGAAATACAGATAGGTAAACATATCTGCAGCAGAAAGAGATCCTCCCGGATGTCCTGCCTTTGCGTTGTAGACTGCCGTAACAATCCATTTACGGACTTCATTTGCTGTCTGTTTCAGCTGAAGCTCATTCATATTCATCCACCTTTCTTCGTGTGAGGAAGACGGCTCCATTTCTTTCAAAAGAGAAACCGACATCCCCGAAATACTTGTTGTACATCAGTATACCATATTCCCGGTAAACATGCGCCACATCCATAAAAATAATCTTTCATTTTGTTAAATTATATCGGATACCACTTCTGTTGTCAACAGAAACAGAATATTATGTTTACTTTTTTTCATTTTTCATCTTAATTTTTAGTTTATTATTGATTTTTTAACTATTTATTTTTACAAATGTAAAAATAAATAGTTTTTTAATCTGATATCTTTTTCCACCGGACCTCCGGCCCAAAAAAAAGGACGGCTTTTATTCCCTCTGACTGAAATAAAAGCCGTCTTTCAAACTTCACAAAATAAACAGAATTATATCGGGGATCCCTCTTATTCTGCCTCTTCCTTTTCTTCTGTCACCGCAATATGCAGTTCTTCCAGCTGTTTATCATCCACCACATCCGGAGCATTCGTCATGAGACAGGAAGCATCTTTTACTTTCGGGAAAGCTATCACGTCACGGATGGAATCTTCCCCTGCCATCAGCATCACAAGACGATCCAGACCGTAGGCCAGTCCTGCGTGAGGCGGCACTCCGTATTTAAACGCTTCCAGAAGGAATCCAAATCTCTCATGAGCCTGTTCTTTCGTAAAGCCCAGACATTCAAACATTTTCTCCTGAATGTCATCCTGGTGAATTCTGACACTTCCTCCTCCGAGCTCTGTTCCGTTTAACACGATATCATAAGCTTTCGCTCTCACCTTGCCCGGTTCCGTATCAATCAATTCCAGATCTTCCTCCATCGGCATGGTAAACGGATGATGCATAGCCGTGTATCTTCCCTGCTCTTCGGACCATTCCAGCAAAGGGAACTCTGTAACCCACACAAACCTGTAATCTGATTTATCCAAAAGATTCAGCTCATCGGCAAATTTAAGACGAAGAGCTCCCAGGACATCACAGACCACTTTAAACTTATCTGCGGCAAAGACAACCAGATCACCCTGCTTTGCGCCCACTGCCTCGATGAGCTTCTGCAGTTCTTCCTCCGACAGGAATTTGGCAAACGGGCACTTCATGGTTCCGTCAGATTTCAGCTGAATATACGCCAGACCTTTTGCACCATAATCTTTCGCTGTCTTTTCGATATTTTTCATTTTTTTGCTGGACACATCGCCAAGACCTTCCGCGCAGACTGCACGAACTACGCCGCCGTCTGCCACTGCGCCGGAAAATACACCAAAACCACAGTCTTTTACCAATTCAGATACATCCATAATCTCCATACCGAACCGAAGATCCGGCTTATCGGAACCAAAGCGGTCCATGGCCTCCTGCCAGGTCATCCGCTGGATTGGCAGTTTCACATCCACATCAAGACATTTCTTAAACAAAAATGCCAGAAGACGTTCATTGACATCAATAACATCATCCACATCCACAAAGGACAGCTCCATATCAATCTGTGTAAACTCCGGCTGACGGTCGGCACGAAGGTCTTCATCCCGGAAACATTTTGCCAGCTGGAAATAACGGTCGTAGCCCGATACCATAAGAAGCTGTTTGAAAAGCTGTGGAGACTGCGGCAGAGCATAAAAACATCCCGGATGAATCCGGCTTGGAACCAGATAATCTCTGGCGCCTTCCGGCGTACTCTTCGTGAGCATCGGTGTCTCAATCTCCAAAAATCCTTCCTCAGCCAGGAACTGTCTGGTGAGCATGGCGATTTTGCTGCGCATCATCAAATTCTTCTGGATATTCGGTCTGCGCAGATCCAGATAACGGTATTTGAGACGCAGTTCATCTTTCACCGTGATATCCGCGTCAATTGGGAACGGAGGCGTCTGTGATTCGGACAGAATACGAAGATCTGTCACCTTGATCTCCAGCTCTCCGGTCTTCAGAGACTCATTGACCGCACCGCTCCTCTTCTCCACGGTTCCCGTGACCGCGATGACAAACTCGGAACGCAGGCTTCCTGCTTTGGCAAATCCTTCCGCCCCAATGGTCTCTTCCTCAAAATATAACTGCATCAGTCCGCTTCTGTCTCTCAAATCCACAAAAATCAGACTTCCCAGATTTCTTCTTTTCTGCACCCATCCCATCAGAGTTACAGTCCTGCCGATATCGGCACTGGTCACCTCCGTACAGCGATGGGTTCTTTTCAGGCCTTTCATTGACTCAGCCATAATTATTATTTCCTCCTGTATTACTGTATTCCCAGACTGGCCAGCATTTCTTTCATATTGTCAGACTGGGTTACTTTTTGAAAAGCTAAAAATACTCGCATATCAAAATTTTTAACTTCTTCAATCATAATTGTCAGCGCTGTCTCAATATCAAACGCACTGCGGTACGCCCGGTTGGCAATCAGCGCACCAAAGGCATCACACACCCGCAGGATACGAGCGCTCAGCGGAATATCATCTTTTTTCAGATTATTGGGATACCCGCTTCCATCGGCATTCTCATGATGATAAAGGACCGCTGTCAAAACTTCTTCTTCATACCCGTGTTCTTTCAGGATCGCATATCCCAGCGTGGGATGAAGTCTCACATATCTGAGCTCGTCGATATTTAATTTAGCTCCCTTTTCTTCATAAACGTAGGAACGAAGCCGCAGCTTTCCGATGTCGTGAACCATACCTGCCACCGCAAGATTGTGACATTTTTCTTCCGGTAAATCCATTTCCTTTCCTACGAAATAGGCCAGATTACTGACCACAATCCCATGGAGAATCGCTTCTCCCAGGGAGTCCTGGATTGGTGTCTCCAGGTCATGGACTCCATAAGTATATGCCATTCTCTTTTCCTCTTCTTCGTAAATCCTCTGATTCTACAGATACTTTTTCTTTCTTTCAATCATTTCATCAATACGATTCACATAATGGTCAATATTCTTTACATTTTCTGTGCGCTCAATCCGGTTCTCCTCCGGAAACACATACTTGGTCGAGGCACCTGCCCCGCAGGATATAATATCCTGTTTTTCTTCCATAATCAATATGTTATACAAACATTCTTTGCCCGGAATACTATATCCGATGTTTTCCAGGTTGCCAGGAATATTTTTCTGCCGGTACATATAATAAGGGAGCATTCCCATTTTGCCGCAGTATTCGTCCACAGCACAAAGCATTTCGTTGGTGCTGCCCTTCACAAGGCTCTGATACTTATCCATCTCCATGTTAAGATGGGCCGCACGTTTTATGGCCAATGAATGTACCGTCAGGCTCTCCGGTTTCATTTTAAAAATCTCCTCCAGTGTTCCGTGAACATGGGAAATATCTTCCCCCGGCAGTCCTGTGATCATATCCATATTGATGTTGGTAAATCCTGTTTCTCTCGCCATGTAGAAGGCCTCTTTTACCTGCTCCACCGTGTGATTCCTTCCGATCAGATCAAGGGTCTCCTGATGCATGGTCTGTGGATTAATGCTGATCCTGCCGACCCCGGCGTCATACAGCGTCTGCAGTTTTTCTCTGGTGACGCTGTCCGGACGGCCCGCTTCCACCGTAAACTCCCTGGCTTTTTCCACCGGAAAGAGACGATGGATCTGCTCCATGAGTACTTTTAAATATTCTTCACTGAGGGCAGTCGGCGTTCCTCCGCCCACATAAATAGAAGTCAGCTTCTTACAGGCATAGGCCTCTGACACAAATTCCAGTTCCCTGCCAAGGGCCTGCATATAACCTTCCATGCGGTCTCTGAACTTTGACACCGGAAAAGACGCAAAAGAGCAGTACAGACAGGTAGTAGGGCAAAACGGAATGCCAATGTACAGACTGTACTCTTCCTCATAAGGATGCGCGTCCAGAAATGCCTTTTCCCGGGACGCCACCTGCACGCACAGATGAGCCTTCTGGTCATCTGCCAGATACGTTTCCGAAAATCTTTTTTCCAGAGAGGCCCTGACAGTTTCCGGCATTTCCCCGGCCCGGTCTCCGTCCGCCATTTTCACAGCCTGCCCGCTGTGCCGCTTCTGTTCCGGCGCAACACCCTCTGCCGCTTCCAGCTCTTCCATCCATTTCATGACGATTTTGGTCGGACGGATTCCCGTCAGCATTCCCCAGGGCAGGGTCCGCCCTGTAAATTCTGAAAAAAGGCGATACAGGAAACGGCAGACCTCATTTCTGCTGTGTTCATGATCATGGTAGTCGCAGCAGACAGTCTGTCGGACATCGGCTCCCGTTTTGTCAAATAAGCGTCCTGTGATCTTATTCTCTTCATAAATCAGGGAGAGAAAACGTATATTTTCCTCTCCTTGTTCCCCGGCGGACAATCTGGCAAACTCTGACTCCGACACGGCAATGATCTTTTCCCGCTCATAAAAAGCCAGCGCAATCGCCCTCACATCATAATCATATTCTTTATCATTCTGGTACAAATATATCATCGGTCTATCTTTCCACAAATGGGTTGGTGGCTCTTTCTTCTCCGATGGTAGTGGACGGTCCGTGTCCCGGGAATACTACCACCTGATCCGGAAGCGCCATGACAGTCTTGTTGAGGGACTTCAGCAGAGTCTGCGCGTCTCCCGTCGGGAAATCTGTCCGTCCCACACTGCCGGCAAAGAGAGTGTCGCCGGAAAACAGCCATCCTTCTTCCGCAAAATAGTAACAGCAGCTTCCAAGGGTATGGCCCGGTGTGTACAGGCACTGACATTTGTGTTTGGAAGTCACTTCAAAAATCTGCTTATCATTAATCATCATATTGGCGTGGGTGGTATATCCCTCTCCGCCAAACATCGGACTTAAATTATAATCCTTGACCATGAGCACTTCCTGTTCCGGTTTTGCGGCATAGACCCGCAGTTTCCATGGATCATAGTGGTCTCTCAGTCCCTGAAGCCCGCCGATATGGTCATGATGTCCGTGAGTCAGAAGCACTCCGTCCAGAGTGTACTCGTTATCCTCCAGAAAACGGATCAGCTCTTCCGGACTTCCTGCCGGATCGATGATCACCGCTTCTTTAATCTCATCGTCCATCAAAATGTAAGTATTGGTATCAATGGGCCCCAGCTGGGCACATGCTATTTTTAATTCACCCAATGGTCTTTCCTCCATAATTTTCTTAATCTGTAATACTTTTCACTGTCGCTGTCATATTTTTACCGGAAACGCCCGCCTCCTATCAGCCGGCGTTTCTCTCAATATCAATAACACTCTCCACATTTCGCAGTTTCTTGATAATGTGATTCAGCTCCTCAATTCCACTGATCTCAAAGGAAAGCGAGATCGTCGCCAGTCCCTGTTTGCTGGTCTTGATATTCACCGACTTGAGATCTACTTTGAGCTCCATAAATATCTTGGAAATGTCCAGAAGAATCCCCGTCCGGTTATGGGCATACAGGCATATTTCCGTGAGATAGAGTTCTCCGCTTTTCTCAACGGCATCCACTTCCCACTCCGCGTCAATGAGCCTGGAACGATCGCTTTCCGGCATACATAAAATGTTGACGCAGTCTGTCCTGTGAATGGAAATTCCTCTTCCCCGGGTGACAAAACCGATGATCTCGTCGCCCGGCACCGGACTGCAGCATTTGGAAAAACGAACCGAGAGGTCATGGATACCTTTCACAGTAATGCCGGATCTCTTGCGAACCTTTGTCGGCTTCTTCTCTGTCTTACTCTTCTCAGAAAGTTCCATGAGGGCTTCCTGATCAGTCATCTGCTTCTTGTGTACTTTTTCGTACTCTTCCACCAGCTTGTTGACAACCTGGCCTTCTTTCAAACCACCGTGTCCCACGGCTGCCAGCACCGAATCCCAGGTCTTTAAACCGTATTTCTGCATACATTTTTTCTGGAATTCAGGCTTCATATAATCACTTAGGGTGATTCCTCTGGCCTTGCTGTATTTATCAATCAGCTCACGGCCTTTTAAAATATTTTCTTCTTTAAACTGTGTCTTAAACCACTGGTTAATCTTTGTTTTGGCCTGTGAACTTTTCACGATGGCCAGCCAGTCACGGCTCGGGCCCTTGGAATTCTGGGATGTGATGATCTCCACCCGGTCGCCGTTCTGAATCTTGTAATCGATCGGTACCTGTCGTCCGTTGACTCTGGCGCCCACCATCTTATTCCCCACAGCCGTGTGTATCATGTAGGCAAAATCAATCGGCACGGAACCTGCCGGCAGGGTCTTCACATCTCCCCGCGGAGTGAAGCAATATACCTGCTCGGCAAACAGATCCAAATCTGTCTTGAGCATTGCCAGAAACTCTTTGTTATCGGACATGTCCTGCTGCCACTCAAGAATCTGTCTCAGCCAGCTGAGCTTCTCTTCTTCTTTATTAATACTGCCGCCGCCTTCTTTGTATTTCCAGTGGGCTGCAATACCGTACTCCGCAGTGCGGTGCATTTCAAATGTCCGTATCTGAATTTCAAAAGGAGTTCCTGAAGATCCGATAAGTGTGGTGTGAAGCGACTGATACATGTTCTCCTTCGGCATGGCAATGTAATCCTTAAACCGTCCCGGAATCGGTTTGTACATTTCGTGGATCACGCCCAGCGCTGCATAACAGTCTCTTACGGTCTCTACTTTGATACGAACCGCAAAAATATCATAAATTTGATCGAGAGTCTTATGCTGGTTGCGCATCTTTTTATAAATGCTGAAAAGATGTTTGACTCTTCCGTCAACTTCCGCCCGGATGCCCGCTTCCTCGATATGTTTTCGCACTTCTTTGATGATGGAATCAATAAACGCCTGTCTCTCTTCTTTATTGGAATTGAGCTTCTCCTCCAGTTCCGCGTAAATCTCCGGCTCCAGATATTTCAAAGACAGATCATCCAGCTCTGTCTTAATCTTGGAAATGCCCAGACGATGGGCAATCGGCGCGTAAATATCCATGGTCTCCCGTGCTTTTTCCTTCTGCTTCTCCGGCTTCATATACTGAAGTGTCCGCATGTTATGCAGACGGTCTGCCAGCTTGATCAGAATCACCCGGATATCTTTTGCCATGGCCAGGAACATCTTTCTTAAATTCTCCGCCTGGATATCCATCTTATCATGGGAATAGGACAACTGACCAAGCTTGGTCACCCCGTCCACCAGGAGTGCTACCTCCTCATTGAACTCCCGGGTGATATCTTCCAGTGTGTACTCCGTATCCTCCACCACATCGTGCAGAATTCCGGCGACAATGGTCTCTTTATCAAGCTCCAGTTCCGCCAGAATAATCCCCACACATAAAGGATGGATGATATAAGGTTCCCCTGACTTTCTCTTTTGTCCCTCATGGGCCTTACAGGCCAGATGATAGGCCTTTTCAATCATGGAAAGATCCGTCGAAGGGTGATACTGCCGAATTGCCTTTATCAACCGGTCATGAAGCACTTCCGGGTCCGTAAAATCTTTTGGCTGGCTAATTTCTTTCTGCATTCTGTTTACTCTTTGTTTCTGGGCATCCATACTTTCTCACCACACTTCTCTTAGTCTAAAATTAGAATTAATTGTACACCAAATTATCACATTATGCAAGAGTCGGGAAAATTCCCCCGGCGATTTATGCCATACAAAAAACACCGCGTCTTCCCGTCTTCTCTGTACATTTTCCATATACGAAAGGCTCCCGGACTGCGCAGATGTTCACGCGTCAGTCCGGGAGTCCCTGGCTATGGCTTTTATTTATCTATGATGGTTTCACAAATTACATTTTTCTGTTTTGACCTATTTGATCGTAACTTTTTTCACCTTACTATAATTTCCATAATAAGTCTGTCCACGATAGGTCTTAAATGCGCGGACCTTAACATAGTATTTTTTGTTCTTTTTCAGCTTTTTCAGCACAGTTTTTGCCTTGCTGGCAGAAACTGTAATGGTCTTGGCATTTTTGAACTTCTTCTTTAAGGAATACGTTACCTGATATCCCGCTGCACCGGAAACCTTCTTCCAGGTTACAGTCGCTTTTTTGCCCTTCTTTGCAGCTTTCACTTTTTTGATCTTTACCTTGGCAACAGACGGTTTGGTCAGATTTGCATACTGACTCTCCAGTGCTGTCAGCGTGGACGCATTGGAAACCACTTTCTGCTCAGCCGAAGACAGTGCGTTAAACGCTGCCCGCGCTGCATCGATGGTGCTGCCGTTGCTGGTGGTCGCTGCACCGATGGCTGCGATCTGGTTGGCTACGGCGTCCGCTGCGGCAGATTTGGTGAGGGTTAAGGTGTATTTGCC
>ERZ1643246.4549-NODE-4549-length-10855-cov-3.846111_pt1 | contig 10855 bp, 11 predicted proteins | sample MGYA00579265_ERZ1643246 | MGnify/ENA primary metagenome ERZ1643246 (study PRJEB29033, sample SAMEA4952261) | chicken gut metagenome | biome: Broiler Chicken; feature: Gastrointestinal Tract; material: Caecum | place: Ireland | collected 2018 | study: Broiler...
GCAGGGATTTGTCAACTGCGTTCCTATCCCAAGCAAACGTCCTGAAGTGATAACGGATCTTGCAGAAATGATTCCTCTGATTAAGCTGGAACAGGATATCCCATGTGTTGTGGGATGCGACGCAGGCAGTGCTGAAGAACTCCCTCCGTTTCTTCAGGAGGTTGATGGGATAATTGTGGATACCCAATTGGTACAAAAAATAGAACAGTATGGAGAAAATTGCATCGAACCCTGTTGTGAGTATATCCGTACCATCAAACAGGCGCTTTGTTAATAGGAAGATTATCTGGACGAATTCCTTTTGGGAATGCTATAAGATGCAAAGCCCATCATGGTTCTATCCTATATAAGAATTGTTTCATAAAACCCGGAAGAAATTTTCTTCCGGGTTTTCTTGATGGGACTTATGAGAAACTAAACGTCCAAAAAAAGGAGAGCCAGTTTGCGGTTACGGTTCATCTTGCTTTTATTTGCTTTCTTACAGAAAACAGACGCCATGTGTTCATAGGACGCCGTTTACTTTGCAAAGTGTTTTTCATGACAGGTTTTTGGATGATGGGTACAATACCATGTGGGAATTGGATTTTGCATGTTGTCATACCATTCCAGTACCTCAGAAGCTTGCTTTAGCATGACATCCATTTCTTTTGGGCCAAAAGGAATTGCCCAGGGAATTGAGGAGAGCGTATTACTGGAGATATATAATGCCAACAGCTGCCAGAATTCGATGGGAACAGGCCCGTGGAAATACCCATCCACCATCCCACAGGCAAAAAAAGGGGCTGCCTGGGCAGACCAGACAATCCGATTAAATTCCTCCCAGGGGTCTCCAAAATCACAGCGGTTAAAATCGATGATTATCAGCTCTCCTGAGGAATCTATCATCATATTCCCAATATGATAATCTCCATGCTGATAGGTCTGTGGGCGTCCCCTGAGCAGATTACGGTGATTGTCAATGTATTGGATAAAAGACTGTGCTCCGGAAAACTGGAAGCCGCATTCTCGATACATCCGAATTTTTCGGTTCGCTTTTTTGTTAAAATGGATTTCCCAGTCCTCTATGTCAGCGGGAGCGGGAAGGGAATGAATTTTTTGAAGGATTTCCCCGGCTTTGATTCCATATTGATATTGTTTTTTGGGGGAAAGGGAGGGAATGACGTCTTGTGCGTCCCTGCCATCAATAAAACTTTGTAGGGAATAGACGCCTTCCTGGCAAGTACCAAATTCCAAAGGCAGGCACATGGGAACTCCCAAAGCAGCGACCTGTTGCATGGTTTCAAATTCGCTTTTTTTGGCGTCGTACTGTCCTTCAGGAGAAATCCGGAGAAGATATTTTGTTCCCATGGAACTAGTGACACAGTATTTCTTATCCTCCGACCAACCTTTTACTATAGGTGTTTTAGAACAAAAACGCATTATGTCCATAGAAAATCGCCTCCTCTGAATACATAAGAATTGAATACGGTACTTCCATGATATCATACTATTTTACAACATTCCAATGGAATTTCACCCAAATAATTAGGCTGTTTTTTGCGATTATAAAATAAATACAAATTGGGTAGAATTTTATTTTTAAAGTTACTTGACAAAATAAAGTTTTTGGGATATGATGGATTCAGAAAAAGGAGGCAGGCCGATGAAAAACCAGTATCAGCTGCCCTGTAATATCGCCCAGTCACTGAATTTGATTGGGGATAAATGGACGCTACTCATCCTGTATGCGGTCATGCATGGGAATGCCACTTATAAAGAACTGCAACAGGCACTTCCCGGAATTGCCAGCAATCTGTTGTCAGAACGCCTGAAAACCTTAGAAGAAGATGGTCTTGTCAGCTCCCAGCTTTATCAGGAGCACCCTCCGCGGTATCAGTATTGTCTTACCCCCGCGGGGAAAGACTTGCATATGGTTTTCCACAGCATTATGTTATGGGGGGAAAAACATCTAACAACCTGTTATAAACATCTCATCCACACATCCTGTGGACATTCTGTGCAGATGAAATATTACTGTGAAGAATGCGGACGGGAAATTTCAGCAGATGAATTGGATATCACCGAGGCATAACAGGAAGCGGGAATGGAATTCTAAAGGGGAGGGCATCTTGGATCATTCGGCCACTTGGCCTGAAAAAGTTTATAAAAAGAGAGGTAATGAACAATGGCAGCTTTACATGTAAACAAAGAAAAATTTGAGGAACTGTTGAAGGGAAAGCATCTTCTGGTCGATTTTTTTGCTACCTGGTGCGGCCCATGCAAAATGCTTGCACCGACCATTGACGAACTTGCTGACAAATATGAAGGGAAAGTCCCTGTTGTAAAAATTGATGTCGATGAAGAGCAGGAACTTGCCATGAAGTACGGCGTACAATCCATCCCCACTGTTATCCTGTTTGAAGATGGGGAAGTTGCCGAGCAGCTTGTCGGCTTGCGCGATGAGGAAACTTATACCCAGCTCCTTGATGATCATTTGAATGCCTAATCTATTACAAAAATCCCTCCCCATTCCTCAAAGAGTGGGGAGGGATTTTTGCCTTGTATCCTCCTTTTTTTTCTTGTATAATAAAAAGTATCAGGGAAATAGCCTGATCAAAACCCTGTTCGCAATGCGGCGGCGAAGGAAACCTTATAATTTAGGAGAGAACAAAATGAAGAGAAATACGTTTGTCAACATGTGTGTTACGTTGTTGTTCATGATGCTGCTGGGTTCGGTGATCTGTTTTATTTTTATCAGTTCCCTCAGCGCTTTAATGGAACAGCATTTTGCCGTTAAGGTTATCTGCCAGGTAGTCGCGTTGCTCTCTTATTTGATGCTGCTTTTTTCTCCAGTGCGTAATTACGGAGAACGGGATGTCAACCGCGTCCATATTGGTGTGAAAAAGGAAAATAAGCTCACCGGGCTTCTTTTTGGCCTTGTCCTGATGATTCCATATGTTTTGGCGTTCCTGCTCCTGGTATTGGGAAAGCTTGGACTTATTGTCGACATGCTTCCCGCATATCGTCTTGTCAACAGCCAGTTTGTAGTGTTTATTTCCTCCTGTGTCGGTGGGGCCATGACGTTACAGGAACTCAGTTGGGGAATGCTGGCCGTTATTACTCTGGTGATTCCTCTGATAATTCCGGCAGCAACAACTCTGTTTTATTTCCTTGGTTATAAACAGATTTCTTTTACAGAAAAATTGCTGTATCAAAAAGCCAAAGACGGTAGAAAATAAATCATATTGTGTGCGATTATAACGGAACTGCGGCAGGAAAAGAAGATAAAACCAATTTGGCAACATAAAGAAAGGATCACCCTGCATATTTGTTGTGTAGGGTGATTGTTTATGATGAAGCGCGTTTTACGTCTTTCCCTGGTGTTGGTTGTAATTATGGTTCCTGTCCTGCTCTGTATTGGGCCAGTTTCCCGTGCCTGCGATCGCCAGATTATGGCGCAGCAGACTTTTCGTACAAAAATAATCCTGGATCCGGGACATGGGGGAATTGACGGCGGAGCTATCGGAGTGGATGGATTGGTGGAAAAGGATATCAATTTGGAAATAGCCCTCACTCTCCGCTCCATGCTGGAAGCAAGTGGGTTTGAGGTGCTGATGACAAGAGAAACGGATATTTCGATACACGATCCTTCTGCGAAAACCATAAAACAGCAAAAAACTTCGGATTTAAAAAACAGACTGAAAATGACGCAGGAAAACCCGGACGCCATTTTTGTCAGTATCCACCAAAACCAGTTCCCACAGGGAAAATATAAGGGAGCGCAGGTTTTTTATGGCCGGAAAAACGAACAGAGCAAGGTTTTGGCGGAACTTGTGCAGGCTACCATGATTGAACAGCTTGACCATACGAATAAACGCAAGTGCAAAGAGGGCGGAAAGGAACTCTATCTGCTGTATGAAAGCGAAGTACCAACGGTATTGGTTGAGTGCGGGTTTGTCTCCAATCCGGAGGAGGCAGCCCTGCTTGCTACGGAGGAATACCGCAAAAAAGTTGCATTCTCTATTTACAGCAGCCTGATGAAGTATACAGAAACCAGTCTGGGGTATCAAAATACCACTTATCTTTTGGAAAACAAAGCAGAGGATGTCTGATAGAAAGGGGCCAGCAGAACATGGCGGTTTCCAAACAAAAAACAATTTATGTATGCAGTGAATGCGGGTATGAATCCCCGAAATGGTATGGGAAATGTCCGGACTGTGGGGAATGGAACACTCTGATTGAGGAAACCCGTATTCCAGAACCTGTTTCCTCCAAACGTATGCCTGCCACTGCGTCACAGGTGCAGGCAGTGCAACTCTCCAGTATTCGGGAAGTGGATACCAGCGAGGAAGAACGCTATCACACCGGATTGACAGAACTCGACCGTGTTCTGGGCGGTGGCCTGGTCAAAGGTTCCCTGGTCCTGCTTGGAGGAGATCCGGGAATTGGAAAATCCACCATGTTGCTGCAAATTTGTGAATATCTTGGAAAGGAGCATTCCATTTTATATATTTCCGGTGAGGAATCTGTGCGTCAGATTAAGCTGCGCGCTGACAGGCTGGGGGTACACTGCGCCAACCTCTATGTGGTGAGCGAGACGAATGTAGATAGTATCACTGCGACCATTGAGCAGTCTCGGCCGGATATCGTGATGATTGATTCCATTCAGACCATGAATTTGCATCAACTCTCCTCTTCACCAGGCAGTGTTTCTCAAGTTAGGGAATGTACTGCGCGGCTGCTTTCCGTTGCCAAAAGTCTAGACATCCCGACGATCCTGGTGGGGCATGTTAACAAAGACGGTGCGATTGCCGGGCCAAAGGTGCTGGAGCACATTGTCGATGCGGTACTCCATTTTGAAGGGGACCGGCAGATGGCATATCGTATTTTACGCGCTGTAAAAAACCGCTATGGCTCTACCAATGAAATCGGTGTATTTGAAATGCAGGATACCGGACTGCGGGAAGTGGAAAACCCCTCCATGATGTTGCTGGAAGGACGCCCTAGCCATGTTTCCGGGACCTGCGTCGCCTGCGTCATGGAAGGAACCCGCCCAATTTTGGCAGAGGTGCAGGCCCTGGTGACTAAAACCAATTTTGCAGCACCGCGCCGGGTTGCCACGGGGTTTGATTTTAACCGGATGGCATTACTTATCGCTGTACTGGAAAAACGCATGGGGTATTTTTTCGGGACAAGCGATGTCTATATCAATGTTATTGGCGGGTTGCGTATTGATGAACCGGCGGCCGATTTGTCCGTTGCCCTTTCCCTTGTGTCCGGACTTAAGGACCAGGCAATTGACGATGGGGTTATTGCCTTTGGCGAACTGGGACTTGCCGGGGAAATCCGTTCTGTGTCCTCGGCAGAACTCAGAATTGCGGAGGCGGCTAAACTTGGGTTTACCCGCTGCATTGTGCCAAAGCAGAGCCTGAAATCCATCAAAAACCTGGAGCGTTACCCCATTGAAGTAATCCCCGTACGATCCATCTATGAGGCGGTTGCAGCTATTTCAAAGGATTAGAGGACTGTGGTGGCTTCTGCTGTTCCTTTTCTTCAAAATAGGGACAGCGTGAATTGCCCTGGAGGGAAACCGGTGCGGAGGAATGCAGCGTACAGTAACCCTCTTTTTGGTGTCGGCACGGTTCGTCACAGCAAATCAAATTCATAGGTTTCATCCTTTCTAAAATCCCCCGGATGTGCCTTGTCAGGCCGGAATTTAGTATGGATTTTCTTTTACCGGATTATGTATATATGTGCAAAAATAACAGCGTATAAAAACCCATCCGTTTCAAACAATAGGGTTGAACTGGAGGGTTTTTGCTTTTTGTGCAACCCTTCGGAAATTTTGGCCTGTGTTGGGACAAGAAGGCGGAGGGAAAACCATGAAACATAAAATTTTACTGTCAGTTTTTGCAATTGTTGTGATGGGAGTGGCCTTAGCATTACCAGTACATTTTGAAAGAAGCCTGCCAGTGGTTACAGTGGAGCAGACACAGAAAGTGCAAAAGCAGGCATATGTGACGGCCAGCGGGGAACTGGAAGCAAAAAACACTTCCAAATTAACTGTGGATTTGCCGGTTTATTTAAAAGCGCTCCATGTAGAGGTTGGGGATACTGTAAAAAAGGGCGATGTGCTCGCCCAATTGGATAAAACCACCCTGCTTGCAGAATTTGCTTCGCAGGGAGAGGATGCCGAACAGGCGCTCGGGCAGCTTGTCTCCGCATTTACCTCAGTCGACCCCAGCGCAGCACTTGCCGCAGCAGGCACAGGAGATTTGTCCGATCTGGCACAGAAGTACCGGGAGCTTCCGGATACCCTGGTCGCAGATATGGATGGCGTTGTAACCCTGATTTCCGCTGAGGAGGGGGAAATCACTGGAATGGGTACGCCGATTATTACGATTTGCTCCGGAGAGGATATGGTTGCAAAAATTGCCGTCCCAGAGGCACAGCTTCCCCAGATTAAAGAAGGCCAGCAGGCGGCCGTCACCTCTACTGCGGCTCCTGGAAAAACCTATCAGGGGACTGTACAGAAAATATACCCACAGGGTAGAAAGGTTTATTCCACTTCTTCCCAGGAAGTCGTTGTAGATGTGGAGATAGCGATTGATAATCCGGACGATTCCTTAAAACCTGGATGTACGGCAAAAGGGAAAATCACGGTTTCCCAGGGGACAAAAGTCTATGCTGTCCCTTACGATGCTCTGCGTGAAACTGATGGGGAAGAAAGCCTGTACATCTATCAAACGGGCCGTGCGATTTCCATCCCTGTTCAAACGGGGGAAATGGTGAACGGAGAACTGATTGAAATTACCTCAGGAATTGAGGATGGGGATTTTGTTGTGACAAACCCGGATGTAATATCCGCCCAAAACGCCCTTGTCAAACTCGACAAGGAGGACTCCCATGCTTGATCTGATCCGTTGCGCAGTCAAAAATATTTTTAGAAGGCGTTCGAGGGCGATGATTACGGTTCTTGGAATCGCCATTGGCATGTGTTCGGTTGTTCTGGTATCCGCTGTTGGAGACGTGGGGAAAAATATGATTGAACTGGAGCTCAATGGGTTGGGGGCAGGGTCCCTTACCGTCAGCGCGGATAAGGCGGTTTCCAATGCGACAATTGGAGAAGAGGAAGTGCAGGTACTCAGTCAAATTGACGGGGTGGCGGAAGTCTCGCCCATGGCGGTAGAATATACCTATGTCTCCTCCAACCAGGGGAATACCAATGCCGTCGTCTGGGGAGTAGGCGCACAAAATGAATCCGCCGTAAAAACGGAACTAATCTATGGCAGGCAACTTGACAGCGCGGATCAGAGTTCCGCTTCCAGGGTTTGCCTGGTAGACGAGAGCTATGCCAAAGAGGTTCTTGGCCATGAAAACCCGGTCGGGGATACGGTAAAAATCAAATTTTCAGGATTGTATGAAACTTTTGAGATTGTAGGGGTTGTTCGTTCCGGGGGAAATATGATGCAGGGATTGATGACCCAGTATGTCCCCTCTTTTTTCTATATTCCGGAATCCGCCATGCGGGAATTGACCGGTAAAACAGATTACAGCCAGGTATGGGTAAAACTGGAGGATGGAATCGATCGCCAGAAAGCGGGAGGTAAGATCCAGCGCATTTTGAACGCCCATTCGGATATTCCGGGGGAATATTATGTGCAGGACGTGGATGAGCAAAAACAGGGTGTGAGCAATGTCCTCTCCATCGTGACAACCGTCCTCTCCTGTGTGGCGGGGATTTCCCTGGTCGTGGCAGGATTGAGTATCATGACGGTTATGCTGGTTTCCGTCAGCGAACGGGTGCGGGAAATTGGGATCAAAAAATCCATTGGGGCCAGCCGTTCCACCATTTTATTTGAATTTTTTACCGAAGCCCTGCTGCTATCCCTAATTGGAGGGGTATCAGGCTGTTTTGCCGGGGTAGTGCTTTCTGCCGCCGGATGCGCCCTGGTTGGCGTCTCCGTGATTATCAATTGGAAATTGATTGTATTTTGCATCCTCTTTTCTCTGGGATTGGGCGCATTGTTTGGATTATATCCTGCGATTAAGGCGTCCGGCCTGCACCCCGTGGATGCATTGCGTAAAGAGTAAAAAGGAGAATGTCTGTGAGAATGCTGTCCTCTCCAAACCTGCCGCGCCACCGTGTAACCTTGGCGGCGGTCAGCGCAGGTGCGGTACATACCATTGCATGGATGGAACATCATGGGATTCAGGCGATTCCAATTTTGCCAGATCATAGGCTTGCTGCCCCCGTGCGCTCCCATGCGGATATGCTCCTGCACCATTTCGGAGAACACCTTCTCATCAGCGCTGTCCGAGAAAAGGCTACCACACAGCAATTGACAAAAGAGGGCTTTGTTCTCCTTCCACCTCGTTTGCGATTGGGGGAACAGTATCCTCACGACGTCCGCCTCAATGCGCTTCGTCTTGGTAATCTTCTGGTGGGGAAACTTTCCGCCCTGGATCCGGCTCTTGTGGAGGAATGCCAGTGGCAGGGCATTTGGATGATGGACTGCGCACAGGGCTATGCCAGATGCGCCTGTGTGGTGCTCACTGAAAAGGCAGTCATAACTGCAGATCCTTCTCTGGAGCGGGTACTGAAACATGCCGGTGTTGACGTACTCCGCATTCGTCCGGGTTTTGTCTCTCTCCCCGGCTATTCCTATGGCTTTTTGGGAGGCTGCTGCGGGTTGATTGGCCCGGATACTCTTTTGTGCGCCGGGGATCTGAAAAGTCACCCGGATGGAGAAATTATTCGCGATTTTGCCGCCGCACATGGCGTAGAAATTTTGTGCACCCCGGAACCCACCCTGACCGATATCGGGGGGATTTTGCCCCTCTTGGAAGAATCATAAAAAGCTCCATCCATATTGGATGGAGCTTTTTCCTGCCATGGTAAGGGAACCGGTATCTTTTCTACTGGAAAGAGGCGAAAGTCCATGTTTACAAATGCCGGAAAGTCTATTTTTTGTGCCTGTGCCAATTTCGTATTTTAAAGGATACCAATAGGAAAAGCCAATCAAAAACAAAATTCCAAGAGCAATTAAAAATCCTTTTTTGGAGCGGACGCCGTTCCAAAAAAGAAATCCCACAATCCCCAGGAAAAACAACAGGATCAAACCGGCTGATAGGATACGGATGGGAAAAGGCACCCGTTTGGATTTCGCTACTCCAAATGTCCCTTCTAAAATCAAATCAAGGATTACATCCACCATGTCATCCATCATACGATTTCCTCCAAATCCATTTTTCCTGTCATTCCGGGTATCCTCTCATAACAGAAGTCTTACAAAAACAAACTGAGTTGTTCATCCAAATTGGATTGCGCTTTTCGTTCTCGAATGGGTTCGCCTTCCAGTACCTTCCCGATCAGGAGTTCGCCATTTGGATCATACTGTTGCATATTGTGAAGTGTGGATTCCGGGCTAAAATTTGCATAGCAGTAGACGCATCCATAGGGACAGGTATTGTAGACGCCAATGTCAAAGCTTTCACAGCATCCACATCCCGGACGCTGGTTTTTATCCCGGTTGATGTTAATGTGTCGATCCGCCAATTCCTCCACAATTTCGGCATTGATACAGCCCGCTTTTGTGACGCCGTACTGTGTGAGATCCTCGGTTTCACAGCAGGTATGAACGGGCAAGTGGTACTTTGCTGCGGTTTCCCCAATCCATTTTCCAAGTTCCTGCATTTCCTGTGAAGTCAGAGGACGGATTAAATCTGTTTTCAATTTTGGATACCGGTCGACAAAACTGATCGTGATGCTTCTTACCGCATGGGAAAACTTTTCGCACATGCGGGCAAACTGTTCTTTGTGTTTTTCTATATTCCATGTATCGTTGAGAATGATGGGATCGTATCGCCATACAATACGTTCGCTGCCAATTTTTTCGCTCAATGTAAGGAGCGTCTGCTCAATATCCGGTTTCTTTCTCAGTTTTGGTTCCAAATCCTTCCCATAGGGAGTCAAGGTGAACTGAAAATAATATCGGTATCCCATCCGGTCAATTTCCGGAAGATAGGGGAGCAGGTTACGCGGGTCCTTTGACCAGAAGACAATACAATCGATCACATCCGGAGAGAGCGTCACCCTGGAAATCTGGGCATGGTTTACCGGATTGCGCACAAGAACATATCCCGCCTTCAGACGGTTTAAAAACCACTCAGCATAGTGAGCCGGGATATCAGTGCGGCGAGATACGGATAGAATCATGAAAAACACCCTCTCAAGAACAATTGGATTTTGCTGTATTGATGTGTTACATTGAAAAAATCTCTTTTCTCATTATCTCATAAAACGGCCTGATAAGCAAGTTTTTCCGTATTTTGGAGGGAATGGGGTCAGCAATTCCAGTTGATTTTTACGGGATTTGGCTCATGCAAAACCGCAATCAAATTCAGCGCATCCAGCAAAGTTTGGAATTCTTCGGTTGCCAGCTGTTCATATACTTGTCTGCTTGCTTCAAAACCGGCGCAGTCATAGGCGTAAGCAGCCGCACCGTAAAAGGTAAAACCCAGTGCATTTGTGGGGGTCTGCGCAATACTACATGCAACACTGATGGCCTTTGCAGCGGCCTGTGCGGCGGGATCTTGGTCTATTTCTCTGGCCGCTGCGGCTGCTTGCTTGAAAAATGGTTTGCCTTCTTTCAAAGATATCCGCTTATGGAGCAGATTTTCCACAGTTTGGGCAGCCTGTATAAAGCGGGAGTCACAGCACCCTTTTTGATTCAAAATGGGAAAGTAGTGCGCCTGTACATAGTCAAGCGCCCATCGGCATAGGGTATCTTGACTCTGTGTCTCGATGATTCTCATAAGTTTTATCACCAGTGGATGTTGTGCATTTCCAAGCATTTTTCTGAGTTTGGGCTTT
>ERZ1643246.4552-NODE-4552-length-10849-cov-4.875579_pt1 | contig 10849 bp, 8 predicted proteins | sample MGYA00579265_ERZ1643246 | MGnify/ENA primary metagenome ERZ1643246 (study PRJEB29033, sample SAMEA4952261) | chicken gut metagenome | biome: Broiler Chicken; feature: Gastrointestinal Tract; material: Caecum | place: Ireland | collected 2018 | study: Broiler...
GGAATCAATTCATTTAGATTATAAATAAGGACGATCAAAAAAATTTCCCGTCCCGCAGAGCGGAACGGGACTTTTCCGTGTTCATTCCTTTACCGTCACGCGCACGCCGGCGGGCGCGGAAACCTCCGTCTTCACCGTTTTGCCCTCCCTGCGGCAGCAGACGCGCAAAATGCCGTGCGGCGTGGGGATCTCCCCTTCCGCAAATTCGAGATCGCCGAGGTCGGGCGATACGGTCACTTCCGCGTACCCCGCCTCCGCGCGCACGCCGAGCACGCGGCGCAGGAGGAAGGGGATGACCCCCGCAGACCAGCCGTGGCAGAGACTATGGCGGTAGCCGACATAGCAGAACCTGCCGAAGTCGCCGTGCACGTCCTTCTCCCCCTCTTCGTGCACGCGGTCGATGGGGCACACCTTCCCTTTCGTCCACTCCGTGTCGAAGTCCTCCCAGAAGGAAGTCGCGCCCAGCGCGAGCATCCCGCCGTAGTACTCCCGCAGCGCCGCGAGCGCCGCCTTCATGTCCGACGCCTCGCACAGGGCGGAGAGCAGGAAGTAGCTCATAAAGGTGGAAAAGCCCTTCGCGCCCCCTTCGGTGAGCAGGCGCATCTCCTTTGCGGAGAGCGCCGAGCCGGACAGGTATTTGAGCGCGGCGATCTGCCTCTTTTCCCCCACTTCCGCGCCCGCGCGCCCGAGTTTCTCCGCGATGCGCGCGGACAGGACGCCGTCCCCGCCCAGCAGCTTTTCAAGCTCCGCCGCGTCGGCGGCGCACAGCAGGCACAGCCTGCGCACCCCTTCCGCCTCGTCCGGATGCCCGTGCGAAGGCCAGTCCACGAAATTCATGCCGAAATCGAAGCTGCCGGCCTCCGCGATGCACCCGTCCACCGCGGCGAGCACGCCGTAAAAATATTCCTTTTGCGCCGCAACGTATGCGAGATTTCCCGTCATGCGGTAATATTCCGCGAGGATCATGACCCACCACATGCTGTACATGGGGAAGTCGTTCATCCACCGCGGGAGCGGCGTCTCGTTCACCACGAAATCCAGCGAACGCTGCACGCATCCGTCGTCCGCACAGACGGAGAGCAGCGCCGTGACTTCGGGGTACATATCCCCCATCCACACGAGGCGGTCGCGCTTGATCCCGTCCCAGATATAGTCCTGCGCGCACAGCATGACGGTGTGCGCCGCGGTGTCGTAGATGCGTTCGAGCAGCGGGTCGGAACAGCGGAAAGATCCCAACCTCTCCCGCGGGCTGTGAACGTAGACGGCGTTGACCGCTTTCAGCATGAACTGCGCGTCATCGTCTAAAAATTCGACGAGCGCAAAGCGGAACCCCGAACTGAAAAACTCCATGTCCGACAGTCTCGGCAGCGGAAGGGTGAGGTCGCGCAGGCTGTGATCGTTCGTCGCGCCGCGCTCGCCGATATCGGCGAGCGCCTCGTTCGCCGATTCCCCGAGGCGCAGGCGCACCCGCGTGCCGCTCCTGCCCGCCCCCGCGACGATGCGCAGTCCGCCGTGCAGTTCCCTGCCGAAGTCGAGCAGGATGCGGCATCTGCCGCTTATCTGCGTCCCCTCCCGCTCTTTCAGCCCTATCTGGTCCGCGAAGCGCTCCGCCAGCAGTTCCGCCCGGGAAACGTTCCCCTCCGCCATGAGGATGCGTACGGGGCGCACGAACTCCCTGACCCTGCCGTCGGCCTTATATGTCTGATCCATGTCCCTGAACTCCTCCGTCCGTCCCCCGCCCGCGGGCAGCCCCGCGGCGGCAACGTCCGTATTTTTTATATTTATCCGAAAGGGTTTCCCCGCGCGTAAAAGCGCGGGGAAACCCTGCCCTTTCTCCGATCAGTTCCCGTCCTTCCGCACGGGGATGGCAAATTCCGCGCGGTGGCGGCAGCCGATGCTCTCCGCCACTTCCCGCGGCGCCACGTATTCCGCCGCCTGGGTGAGCAGTCTCTGCACCTCGGGGATGTGATAGGTCGGGTACGTCTCGTGCCCGGGGTTAAAATAGAATATCTTTCCCCTGCCGCGGCGGAACACGCACCCTGCGCGGAACACCTCTCCGCCCTCGAACCAGCCGATATACACCAGCTCGTCGGGCACGGGGATATCGAAAGGCTCCCCGTACATCTCCTCGTGCGGAATGTCGATAAAATCTCCCAACCCCCGCGCGATGGGATGCGCGGGATCGACGCACCAGAGCCGCTCGTGCTCCGCCGCCTCCCGCCACACCAGCGAGCATGACGTGCCCAGAAGTTTTTTGATGATCTTTGAATCGTGCCCCGAATGCAGCACGATCAGCCCCATGCCTCGCAGCACCCTCTGCGCGACCTTTTCCGCGAGCCCGTCGCAGACCGCGCCGTGATAGGCGTGCCCCCACCAGAACAGCACGTCCGTGCCTTCGAGGATCTCCTCCGTCAGCCCGGGTACGCCGTCCTCGCCCGCGGGGATGCATACGACGCCGTGCCCCGCCGCCGTCAGAAAGGCGGAGAGACACCCGTCCATCCCCTGCGGATAGGCGCGCCTCCCCTCTTCCGACTCCGTCGCAACATTCTTTTCGCAAACGATGGTTATCTTCATACCGCCTCCGCACTTTTTTTGGCGCAGAACCAGCCCGCCCTCTTTTATCTTATCACGAAAAGAGACGTCTTTTCCTTTCATTTTTGCAGGCATACATATCATATTTTGACATATACTGCCGTTTTTGTACGTACATAGTAGCGTTTATTGACATAGCCGCCGATCCGCGGCTCCGACGCGCGCGGCGCGGGGCTACGGCATCCTGCTCTCGTGGCAGGTGAAATAGATGAGCTGCATCTTTTCGGACAGCGACGCGAGTACCTCCTTCACCTTCGCGAAGTGCGCCCCGTCCAGCCCCGTGAACGGGTCGTCGAGGATGAGGAAGGGCTTTTCTTCCGCGTACATGTTGTCGATGAGCGCCATGCGGAAACAGAAGGCGCAGACGGTGCGCTGCCCCGTGCTCAGATGTTCCTCGCTGCGCTGCTGCCCGCCGTGCTCGAAGCGCAGGTTGAACTCGGCGTCCATGTATATTTTTTCGCCGAGCGCGCGCTCGATGATCCCGGAATAATAGGAAAACCTCTCCCGGATGGGCCTGACGTACTTGTCTTTCAGCCGCCCGTCCGCTTCTTTGAGTAGCGCCGCCGTCCGTTCCAGCAGGGCGTGATTTTTCTTATAGACGCGGAGCCGTTCCTCGCTCTCTTCCAGCTCGTTCTGCAGTTCTCCCGCGCGCTCCGCATCCGTTTCGTCGGCGGCGATCTCCAGCGAGAGCCTGTTCTTTTCCTCCGCCAGTTCGGCGAGCTTTGCGTTCATCTCTTTCAGATCCGCCGCCGTGCCCGCGGGGCGCTCCGCGAGATGCTTCTCCTCGCGCAGGACGCGCGCCTCTTCTTCCAGCCTCCGCCGCTCCGCCCTTTCGGCGGCGAGCTCCTTCACGTCGTCGCAGATCAGCCGCGCGCGCCCTCGCAGCCCTTCGGGCGGCACGCGGTACTTTCCGCAGAAGGCGAGCAGCGCGCGCTCCAGTTCTTCCGCCCGTTCCGCCGTGCCGCGTTCCGCCTCTTCGGAGGCCTTTTTCCTTCCCAGCAGCGACCTGTATTCCGCGATCTCCGCCCGCAGCGCTGCGAGGCGGGAAACGGGATCCCCCTCCGCCGTGCCGTATTTTGCGAAGAACGTATCCAGCGAACGCTGCACTTCCGCGCGTTCCGCCTGCCTTTCGCGTATGCCGCGGGCGCGTTCCTCCGCCTTCTTCTCCGCCGCGAGGTACCGCTGCCTGTCCTCGCGGAATTTTGCGGCGGCGAACAGCACGCCCTCTCCGAGGGAATACCCGTAGGGCAGGAGAATGGCGGCGAGTTCCCGTTCGGCGCTCTCGCGCTCCCGCCTTGCCGCCGCCCGTTCCGGGTTTTCCGTGCGGACGGCGCTCCCCGACTTCTTGTTGAGGTACAGGAATGCGTCCGCAAGGAGCAGCAGCGCGCCGAGCGCGGCGAGCACGATGCCCGCGATCTGCTGCACGAACAGCACGCCGATGCCCGCGATGAGCAGCAGCGCGCCGACGGCGGCAGCGGCGATGTTCGCTTTGAAGGAAACCTCCCGCACGGTCACGGTCGTCTCTTCCGCCGCCGCACAGGCGGCGTCCGCCTTTTTGAAGCGTTCCGCCTGCTTTTCCGCCTCTTCCGCCTCCGCGGCGTCGGGGAAGCGCGCGGCGAACCGGCGGCGGAGCTTCTCCTCCTCTTCGGAAAGGCCGCCGTCCTGCGGCGCGAGCGCGGCGTCCAGCCCGTTCAGCCGCACGATGCTCTCCTGCGCCGAGGAAAGTTCCTCCGTTTCCGGCACGCCGCCGGAGAACTTCCGCCCCAGCGCCTCCAGCCGCGCCTCGTCCTGCGCGGTGAAGGTGCGCTTTTCCGAAACCGCGCGCAGTTCTTCCAGCCTGCCCGCGTCCGCGAACGCCTTTTCCGCCTCCTCCGCGGAAGGCACGCCGAAGGGATACTTCTCTTCCAGCGCCGCGATCTTTTTCGTATGCTCCGCCGCGGAGGCGCACAGCCCGTCGTACCTTTCCCAGTTCGCAAACGCGACGTTGCGCGTCTGCGCCGCGGCGATCTCCGCGGCAAGCCCGTGTATCTGTCTGTTCTTTTCGTTGAGGCGCACATACTTGCCGGGCAGTCCCGCCCGCACCGTTTCGTAGTTTTTCAGCTCGCTGTGCAGCCTTACGATGCGTTCTCCCTCTTCGGCGATCAGTCCGCCGCCCCTTTTCCTGTATTCCTTGCTCCGCTTGTCTATGCGTTCGAGCGCGGCGCGCAGGTTGGTGTCGTCGTCGCTGCCCTCCACGAAATTGTTCAGTCTGGTGTTGATGCTGTCGGTGGAACCGATCTCCGTCTCCTTCCCCGTGATGAACGCCGTCCGCTCGAAAGACTCCCTGTCTATGCCGAAAAGGACTTCCCCCGGCTCCCCGCCGAGGTCGCACGGCCGCCCGTCGCGGTACACCGTCAGTTCGTCGCGCGTGTCGCTCGTCTCGTCGAAAAAGCGCTCGATCCTGTACTCCTTCCCCCGGCAGAGGAAGACCACGTTCCCGCCGAACCTCCCGCCGTCGAAGGGGTAATAGTGGGTGCGGTCGTTGAACCTGCCGTTCCTGCGGCTGGGCTCCATGCCGTAGAACATCGCCTTCAGAAAGGCGGCGAGCGTCGTCTTGCCGTAACCGTTTTCCTCGCAGAACGCTGTCAGCCCTCCGCCGAAGGAGAGATCGCGCCCGGAGATCTTGCCGAAATTTTCAATGTGACAGGATATGAGTTTCACAGTTCGATCTCCTCCCCGGCAAGCGCCCGCAGCCCGCAGCGCAATATCTGCTCTTTCTCCTCTTCGGGAAGCTCTTCGTCCGCGTACACGGCGCGCACGAATTCCCCTCTGAGCGAAACGTCCTTTTCAAACGCCGCCGCGTCTATCTTTCTCCTCGTCCTGTCCTTGACGCTGATATAAAAGCAGGCGTCCGCGAGGTATTTTTCCGCGTCCTCCCCCATCTGCCCGACGTCCGCGGGCACTTCTCCGACGAGGTTGATGCGGTACAGGTTTTCTTTGTCAAAGGCGACCGCCTCGCGCACGGCGAGCGAGGCACCGTGCGCGTCGGAAACGCCGGAAACGTCCACATCCCTTTCCACGATGGTGCGTTCGGAAAACGGAACGAACGTATGCGTTATTTCCTCACCGATGTCCAGCAGGATAAAGCCGCGCTCGCCCGTCTCGTCGAAGCCGCGCCCTTCGAGGCAGCCGCTGTACGCATAGATGCCGCGCTCGTCCAGCTTCCCCTCCTGCGGCTTGTGGACGTGCCCGAGCGCGAGATAGTCGATGTTTTTCCCGCGCAGCCGTTTGAGGCACACCCTGTCTTTGCCCGCCGCGTCCGCGGTCTGCCCGTGCAGCATCACGATGTTCAGCCTGTCTTTGGGCAGTTCGAGGGTGGAATACAGGGAGGAGGCGTTCTCCGCGCTCATCTCTATGCCGCGCACGGCGACGTTCCCGTAAACGTATTCCCGCCATTGGGGGCCGAAGGTCTTGAAGTTGGGCAGTTCCCTCCCCTCATACCCGCCGCAGCTGTCGTGGTTGCCGCGCAGGTACAGGAAGTCGACGGAGGGCGTATTCTCGATCACATTATAAAAGAAGTCCTTATCCTTTTTGAAGGGGATGTCCGAATCGAACACGTCCCCCGCGAGCAGCACGGCGCACACCCCGTTTTCGGCGGCGTACTTCGCGAGCCTGCGGAAGGTGTTCCGCACCTCCGTCTTGCGTTTTTCGGCGATCTCTTTGGGAAATCTCGAATCCATCTTGGAGCCGAGGTGGATATCTGCCGCATGAATGATCTTCACGTCGCGATGCCTCCTTGCGTCTTTACACCGGATATTATAACACGGAACGGCTCCCGTATCAAGCGGACGGCGGCAATTTTTTGTCCGCCGCAGCCGAAAGCGGCCCCGCACCGCGGAAGCCGCCCTCTTTCTGTCCGCCCGCCGTCATTCCTCCCGCATGTCGCGGAACACGCCTTTGAGCGCGGGATACAGCGACGCGAACGTCCTGTACCGCTCCGCATAGCCCGCGGCGGCCTCCCGGTCGGGCAGCACCGTCTCCTTTACTTTCACGACGGCGCCCGCCGCCTCCCGCACGGAGGCATATTCTCCGCGGCAGACCATCGCGAGCAGCGCCGCGCCGAAGGCAGGCCCCTGCTCCGTCTGCGGTATATCGACGGGCATATCCGTCACGTCCGCGATGATCCTGCGCCACAGCGCGCTTCTGGCGCCCCCGCCGCAAAGTTTCGTCCGCGCGGGCTTCACGCCGTCTTTCGCCGCCGCTTCCATGCAGTCTTTGAGCGCGAACGCGACCCCTTCGAGCACGGCGAGCGTCATCTGCTTCCTGTCCGTATCCGGGCGCATCCCGATGAATGCGCCGCGCGCGTTCACGTCGTTGTGCGGGCTGCGCTCGCCCATCAGATAGGGAAGAAAATAGACGCCGTTCCTGCCGGGCAATTCCCGCGGCACCCCCTGCTCTTTCGCATAATCGTCCGTCTGCAATATCCTGTCCGACCACCACGCGTTGCAGGACGCCGCAGACAGGATGCACCCCATTAAATGCCAGCCGCCGTCCGCATGGCAGAAGCTGTGCAGCGCGTTCGTGCCGTCCGGCCTGTATTTTGCGGAAGAGACGAACAGCGTCCCGCTGGTGCCGAGGGAGATATTGCACCCGCCCTCGCCGACCACGCCCGTGCCGACGGCCGCGGCGGCATTGTCCCCCGCGCCCGCGGCCACCCGTACGCCCTGCGGCAGCCCGAGTTCCTCCGCGATCTCTCTTTTCAGCGTACCGACGGCCTCGTAGCTTTCATACGGCTGCGGCAGCATTGCGGCGGATATGCCGCAGATCCCGCACATCTCTTCGCTCCATCTGCGGTTTTTTACGTCGAGGAGCAGCATGCCGCTCGCATCCGAAAAATCCGTGCAGAAATTCCCCGTCAGCCTGTAAGCGAGGTAATCTTTCGGCAGCATGATTTTAGCGGTGCGCGCAAAGTTTTCCGGCTCGTTCTCCCGCATCCACAGGATCTTCGGCGCGGTAAAGCCCGCGAACGCGATATTGCCGGTATAAGCGGACAGCTTTTCCCTGCCGACGGCCTCGTTGAGATACGCCGTCTGCTTCTCCGTCCTGCCGTCGTTCCACAGGATAGCGGGGCGGACGACGGCATCTTTTTTGTCCAGCGCGACCAGCCCGTGCATCTGCCCGCCGAAGGAGATGCCTGCCACGGCGGAGGCGTCCTGCCCCCGCAGAAGTTCCTTCATCCCGCGCATCGCGGCGGCGAACCAGTCCTCCGGGTTCTGTTCGCTCCAACCGGAACGCGGATAAAAGACGGGATAGCCCTGCGTATTCTCCGCCAGGATGCTGCCGTCCGCGGAAACGAGCAGCAGCTTCGCCCCGCTCGTGCCGAGGTCTATGCCGATATATGTGCGCATATGCTCACCTCTCCTTCTCAACATATGTGCATAGTATACCATCTTTTTCCCCGCCGCGCAAGTCCTCCGCCCCTATAAGAAAAGACGGCGGCGCTTTTTTGTGCGCCGCCGTCCCCGTTCCGTTCTTTTTTATGTCAGGCGTATCGCCTGCTCGTATCCGTACACCAGTTCCCCGATGCGCAGCCGCACCGCAAAGACGTACTCTCCCGCCGCAAGCCCGTCGGTCGAAAGGGTGCCGCTCTCTTCCAGCAGATAATCTTCCCCGAACTCATGCGTCACGACGTCGTCGTTAAAGGCAAAATACGGTTCCTCGCCCGTATCAGGCTCGAAATATACGCTGTACAGCGTGGAACTGCCGCGCACGGTGAACTTTTTTCCGCTCACCCGTTCCGCGCGGACGGTATAGACGATCTCCTCCCCGCATTCCGCCTCCGTCGCCGAAAGCGTCACGCCGAAGTCGAAGTCCTCTTTCCGCGGGCTGTACTCCGCGCAGGCCGCGGCGCACGCGAACAGCGCCGCCGCAAACAGACAGCAAATAAATTTTTTCATTCCTCTTCCCTCCTTTTTTTGCTCTTTTCTTTACATTTCGCAGGGATATGCGATCGTCCCTCTGCCGCTGCCTCCCCCGATAAGCTCCGGAAAGCCTGTATGTCCGGCTCCCCTGCTTCTCTTATACCACACTTTCCCTCACCTGTCAAGACAGGTTTTCCGGATAAAGTCATCTTTTTTGTCCTTTTTGCCGAAAAAGTGACCAAACCCGAAGGGGCGGAGCCATACGGCCCCGCCCCTTCCTTTCTATCCGCAGGTCATGCCCCCTGCCCGATCTGTTCGTACTCGTAATAGGTCTGCCCGTCTTCGCCGACGGCGGCGCGCGCGATATAGCGCACCGTCTGCCCGTTTTCCGTCGCGCGGATGAAGAGCACCTCGCGGCCGTCGTGCCGTTCTCGCTCAAAGATAAGCACCCTGCTCTCGCCGCCCGCGGTATAGACCATCTTCAATTCCTCTTCGCCCTCTTCCCTTTCATAGGAAAAGACGCTGCGCTCCACCGCCCTGCCGTCTTCGAGCACCGTATAGGTATATTCTCGCTCGGTCTCGCCTTCCTCGTTCTCGTAGCCCTGTTCCACCAGCATCACCCTGCCTTCGGCGAGCTGCACGCGCAGCTCGGTCTCGCTCTCCTCTTCGCCGCGCTCCGCCTCGACGCTGCGCTCGCCGCGCACCGCGTACTCGGCGCCCTCTATGACCATAACGCCCTCGATGCCGTATTCTTCTTCCGTCTCGTCGTCGAAGCGGTCGTCCCAATCGTCATCGTCGTCGAAGTCGTCGTCCGCGCGCAGCGTCTCGTTGTAGTACATGGAATACGTCAGCGTGTTCTCCGCCATGCCCGTGTAGGTCACGTCCATCCTGTACGCATACCCTTCGCGGTCAGACGCGGAGATGACTTCGCTGAACCCGCCCTCGGACAGGAGCCCCTCGGCGAGGGCGAGGTAGCCGTCGAAGTCCGGCGTTTGCGCCGCGGCCGAACGCACCTGCACGGCGGCGCCGCTTCCGCTCCCCGCCGCGATGAACAGCCCCGCGCTCGCCGCGCTGAACCCGTAGGCAGACTGCACCGCCTCCTGCCGCTGCTGTTCCTCCGTACGCAGACCGCCCGTGCCGCAGGCGGCAAACCCGAGCGCGAGGGCGAGCGTTCCCGCCGCCGCAGCCGCAACCATCATCTTCTTCATCTTTTTCATCTTTCTTTCCTCCGGAAATTTTTTTGTGCGGGGAACTTTGCCCCCCTGCACTTATACAACAGCGCAAACGGTGCGTTTTGTTGGAAATTCCGTAAAATTTTCCGAAAAATTTTTTGCCGGCTTCCTCGCGCGCAGCATTAAATTATGCGCGCCGACGCGGCCGCACGCCCTTCCCCGTTGACATTTCCCCGCTTTTTTGGTATGATTAAAGAAAATCCGGAATTTTTTTGATTTTTTCCAACAAAACGGCGCTTTCGCATTGTTCTTATAACGGGAGAATTATGAACGAAAAACTTGAGCGCAAGATCGCCGCGCTGAAAGGCGGAGACAGGTCTGCATTCGATTACATATACGAACACACCCACCGCGCGGTGTACTTCGCCGTTTTCAGCATCGTGCGCGACAGGATGCACGCGGAAGATATCCTGCAGGAAACGTACCTGCGCGCGCTCTCCTCGCTGGAACAGTACAGGGCGGGCACGAACTTCCCCGCATGGCTGCGCTCCGTCGGCAGGTCGCTCGCGCTCAACCACCTGAAAAAGCACGCGCGCGAGGTGGCGACGGACTTCGAAGAGGACGCCTGGAAATACGGGACGCAGGAAACCGAACTTCCCTACATCTTCGACGTCGCCCGCAGGCTTCTTTCCGAAGAGGAATACGAGATCCTCATGCTGTGCCGGCTTTCCGGCTACAAGCGGCGCGAAGTCGCCGCCATGCTCGCCCTGCCCGTCGGCACGGTCACATGGAAATACAGCGAGGCGCTGAAAAAGCTCAAAGCATACCTTATAAAGGAGGGCGGAAAATGAAAAGCGTAAAAAAGATGCTGAAGGAAGAAGCGAAGTCCGTCCTTCCTTCGGGCGAAGTAAAACAGAACATCCTCCGCGAAATGGGCTGGGAAGAGCCGCAGCGGGAATACGCCCTCGCAGGCGGCGGAACGCGGGCGCGCGCCGGCAAAAAACTGACCGTCGGCCTGATCGCAGCCTTCCTCGCGCTGGCGGTGGCGCTGTGCGTGCTGCTCCCCGTGTTCCTGCGCGGGAACGGCCCCGTTTCGGACACGCTGAACAAATTCGACAAGATCACCGACGCAGACTCCTTCTATGCCTACGGCGCGCTCTCCGCGGGGACGCTGCTCTCCTCCCG
>ERZ1643246.4555-NODE-4555-length-10844-cov-3.981555_pt1 | contig 10844 bp, 9 predicted proteins | sample MGYA00579265_ERZ1643246 | MGnify/ENA primary metagenome ERZ1643246 (study PRJEB29033, sample SAMEA4952261) | chicken gut metagenome | biome: Broiler Chicken; feature: Gastrointestinal Tract; material: Caecum | place: Ireland | collected 2018 | study: Broiler...
CTACCGTATTTGGAAGCTCACCGGTTGTTGTTGCCACACTGATGGCCATTCTTCTGAACGTCATACTCCCAAAGGAGGAGAAAAAAGAAGAAGGGACAAAATAAGAAAAAATCCGAGTGAACTGTAAGAAGGAGAATGCCTTGTGGCATCCTCCTTTTTTATTCTTGACTTTTCCTTTCCATATAATTATAATTCTAACTGTTTGAATTCTAATATTTTATCCATAGTATCCGCCCGCAGTGCGATGCTGCCTGTGCGTACAGCATGGACGCTGCCGGCGATGCACAAAAGGAGGAACATTCCCATGTATGCTCAGAAGCTTTCTTTCCACTATCTCAGCATGTCCGTCCACGCCATGTTTCACAGGCGTCTCCTGGACAGCCTGAAGTGCCGTCAGCTCACAGCCGGCCAGCCCAAGGTACTGGACTATCTCCAGGACCACAACGGAGCCACCCAGAAAGAAATCACGGCGGCCTGCCACATAGAGCCCGGATCTCTGACCGCCGTTCTGAACCGGATGGAACAGAAAAATATGATCCAGCGCAGGATGCTTGACGGCAACCGGCGTTCTCGCCATGTCTTTTTAACCCCCTCCGGCCGAAGAGACCAGGAGGCAGTCAGGGACGCCTTTCTGCGCCTGGAGGAACAGGTTTTTCAGGGCATAGCAGAAGAGGATCGGGAGGTATTCATGAGAATTTTCCAGAGAATCTACGATAATCTTTCAGAAGGAGGCAGATAAAATTTGGAAAAATTAAAACGCTATATCTTATTTTTTATCGGACTTTTTATCAATGCATTCGGGGTGAGCCTGATCACAAAGGCGGATCTTGGCACCTCTCCTATTTCTTCCATCCCCTATGTGCTTAGTCTGCACTTCCCCATGACACTGGGAACCTTCACTGTCATATTCAGCCTGTTTCTCATTGCGCTGCAGCTTATATCATGTCACGAGAGGGACTGACTGAGGAGAAGGCACGCCAGAAAATCCGTCAGACAGACCAGCACCGGGCGGAGTATTATCACTACTACACCCGGCGTCCCTGGGGATCTGCCCCCAACTACCACCTCTGTCTGGACACCCGGATGGGAGAGGCTTTCATCCAGGATACTGTCATAAAGGCAGCCCACACGCTTGGCCAGAGCTGAGAGCTCTGGCTGCCCTCAAACAGGAGCACATTTAATCTGCTATTCTTACTCGATATTTTCATCGTCCAGTCTGTGGAAGTCACGGTTGTTCCCAAATACGTGAATCAGGGGAATGACCTTGATAAAGCAGTCGTAGCTTCCCTCCTTGATAAACTCCCGGAGCTGCACGTACTCCCTGGAATTGCACACGCAGCTCATCTGGACCTTGGGCTCCTTTGAGTAGCCTCCCATGGCGTCGTGGTAGATGGTCACACTTTTGTGTATAGTGTTGATGACGAAATCCTCGATCTTCTCCATATTCTTCCCGATCATCTGCACGTCGTACAGCTTTGGTCCCAGGTTAAACACCACATAGTTCATACTGTTCACATAGATGAGCTGTCCCGCAAAGGCGTAGGCCAGCTGATCCAGGCTGAAGGCCAGGGTCATGAAAAGAAGGATGATGACCTCCTCAAAGGAGTAGATCTTCTTCAGCTCCGTGGACTTCCAGATGGTCTTCTTCAATATCTTTGCCACCGTGTCATCCCCGCCATAGGAAAATCCGATCCGGTAGGGAATACCGATCCCCACGCCGTAGAGGACTCCAAACGCCGCCAGGGCGATGAGCTTCTCCTCAAAGATGATCTGCACATCCACAAAGCTCAGCACCCACAGGACCATGGGGTAAAGGATAGAGAGGATGACGATATTGGACGCATCCTTTCTCCCCAGCGTCAGCCATGTGATGATCAAAATGACAATGGTGATGGCATAGTAGATCAGCGCGTAATTGATCCCTGTGAAATGCTCAATGGTCATGGAAATACCTGTGATTCCCGGCGCTGCCAGACCGTTGGGAATCATGATCCAGTTGGTCGCGATGCTGCAGCACAGACAGCCAAGGATCAGAAGAAACGCTTTAAAAACCGGTGATTTTTTCATAGTGCTCTGTGCAGGACCCCCGCATCCCGCTTTCCTCCTCATCCGTAATGATATACCTTTCTTCCATGTTATTCTGAACGTCCCTCTTTGTCAAGATGAGCTCTTTTCCATTTCTTGATCTTTTCCAGTCTGTCTCTCACCTGGCTCTCCTGCCCCTCCCCTGTGGGCTGGTAGTAGACGGTTCCCCTCATGGACTCGGGGAAACACTCCATGGCGGTCAGCTTCTCCTCACTGTCATGGGCGTACTCGTAGCCCTTTCCGTAATCCAGCTCCCTCATAAGAGCTGTGGGCGCGTTGCGAAGCTGCAGAGGAACCGGCTCAGCCTTTCCTGTCCGCACATCTCTTTTGCAGGCCTCGCAGGCCGTGTAGAGAGCGTTGGACTTGGGGGCCATAGCCAGATAGACCACCGCGTGAATCAGATGCACATCGCACTCCGGCATTCCCAGAAAATGGCAGGCCTGGTAGGCGGCCACCGCCACCTGAAGAGCCTGGCTGTCCGCCATCCCCACATCCTCGCTGGCAAAGCGGATCAGTCTCCTCGCAATGTACAGAGGATTTTCCCCTCCCTCCAGCATCCGGCACATCCAGTAGATGGCCGCGTCCGGGTCGCTGTTCCGCATGGACTTGTGGAGAGCTGAGATCATGTTGTAGTGCTCCTCCCCTGTCTTGTCGTAGAGAAGGGACTTTCTGCTGATGCACTGCTCCATCCCCTCCCGGGTGACCAGGATGCCGTCCTCCTTTATCTCCCCGTTGAGAACCGCCATCTCCAGGGTGTTCAGCGCCGTCCTTGCATCGCCTCCGGCGAAGGCGGCGATGGCCTGGAGCTGCTCTTTTGTGATCTGCACGTTCTGTCCCCCAAAGCCTCTGGGATTTGTCAGGGCATTCTCGAGGAGGCGGAGCAGATCCTTCTCCTCCAGCGCTTTCAGCACAAAGACACGACATCTGGACAGGAGCGCGGCATTGATCTCAAAGGAAGGATTTTCCGTGGTAGCCCCAATGAGGATGATGCTGCCCTTCTCTACATAGGGCAGGAAGGCGTCCTGCTGGGCCTTGTTGAACCTGTGGATCTCATCCACAAAGAGCAGGGTCCTTCTGCCCGCCCTGCGGCTCATCTCCGCCGCCTCCATCACCGAGCGTATCTCCCTAATCCCGCTGGTGACCGCGCTGAAATTGATAAACTCCGCATTGGTCCGCCCGGCGATGATACTGGCCAGGGTCGTCTTTCCCACACCCGGAGGTCCCCAGAAGATCATGGAGGAGATCTGATCCCTCTCTATGATCTGCCGGAGCATCTTCCCTGGTCCCAGCAGATGCTCCTGCCCCACAAAATCATCCAGCGTGTCCGGCCGCAGCCGGTTGGCCAGAGGAGTCATCTCCTCCCTCTGGTCAAACAATGTCATCTGTTCCATATGATAAATCGTCACCTCGTTTGTCTCTCATCTGCTATCTCGATACTCCACCACGTCTATCATAGCAAACATGTGTTCGCTTTGCAACTGCCTTTTTCTCCTCTCCTTCCGATGTGGCATTTTCCGGCAGGCAGCATAGGATAAAGTAACAACTCTCTGTCTTCTCAAGGTGAGCTTATCATGAACAGTACGCCATCCTATACAGTTCTCTCCTCCCAGTCAGGCTCCCTGGCGGATCTTGCTCCGGGAATGGAAGGACGCATCCTGGGCTTCCGGGAGGGCTGCCGTCTGCGCCTTCGCCTACTGGATCTGGGCTTTGTGCCCGGAACCCTGGTAAAATGCACGGGCAAAAGTCCTCTGGGAGACCCCTGCGCCTACCTGGTCCGCCGGACGGTCATTGCCCTGCGCAAAGCGGACGCCTCCCAGGTGAACATAGCATGGGAAGCTCCGTCCTCTGTCTCTGAAACCAGCAATGATCAACAAGGGGGAAACAGCAATTGAATCAGGAAAAGAAATGGACGATAAAGACAATCGCTCTTGCAGGAAATCCCAATGTGGGGAAAAGCACGCTCTTTAACGCTCTGACCGGCCTGCGCCAGCACACGGGCAACTGGCCCGGAAAGACGGTAGAGCTGGCCCGGGGCACAGTTCGCCACAAAGGCGTCCTCTATCAGATCACTGACCTTCCCGGATGCTATTCTCTTTTGTCCCACTCCCAGGAGGAGGAGATCGCGCGGGACTTTCTTCTCAGCCAGACCCCCGACCTGGTTGTGGCGGTCTGCGACGCCTGCTGCCTGGAGCGAGGCCTTCTCCTCGCCCTGCAGCTTTTGTCTCTGTCTGACCATGTGATCCTCTGCGTCAACCTCATGGACGAGGCCGCAAGGAGAGGGATACATATCCGGACTGATATTCTATCCACCCTTCTCGGCATCCCGGTTGCCGCCTGCTCTGCCAGAAGCCGTGGAGGGACAGCTCCTCTTCTCCGGGCTCTGGAGCAGTCATCTCAAAGCTCCGGCGGTAAGAGCAATCTTTCCGCCGCCCAAAAGCCTCCGGCACAGTCCGCCGACCTTGTCCGCCGCGCGGAAGAGATCTGCCGCCAGGCCGTGACCTGCGACAGTGCTGCCTGCGACAGAAGGGATCGGAAGCTGGACGCTCTGTTCACCGGGAGGATCACCGGATTTCCCATCCTCTTTCTCCTCCTTCTGTGCCTTTTCTGGATCACTGTCAGCGGCGCCTCCGTCCCCTCTGCCCTGCTGTCCGGCTGCCTTTCCTCCCTGGAGGGCAGACTCCTGTCAGCGGCGCAGAGCCTGGGGATTCCCTCCTCCCTGTACGAGCCGGCCATATGCGGCGTCTACAGGGTCTCCTCCTGGGTGGTCTCCGTGATGCTGCCTCCCATGGCCATCTTTTTCCCCCTCTTCACCCTGCTGGAGGACAGCGGCTACCTGCCCAGGATCGCCTTCAACCTGGATCGGTGCTTTCAGAAATGCCGCACCTGCGGGAAGCAGGCTCTGACCATGTGCATGAGTCTTGGCTGTAGCGCGGTGGGCGTCACAGGCTGCCGCATTATCGACTCTCCGAGGGAGAAGCTGATCGCAGTCCTGACCTCCTGCCTGATCCCCTGCAACGGAAAGTTTCCCGCCCTCCTGACACTGATCACCCTGTTCGCCGCAGGCGGGCGCAGAGGCCCTGCCGCCTCCCTTCTGACCGCCTTCTGTCTGGCCGGCACTCTTTTGTTCTGCACAGGGGCAGCCCTCTTTGCCTCCTTTCTTCTGTCCAGGACGCTCCTTAGAGGCATGCCCTCCTCCTTCACTCTGGAGCTTCCGCCCTACCGGAGGCCTAAAGTCGGTCAGGTGATCCTTCGCTCCATGCTCGACAGAACCCTCTTTGTACTTGGCCGGGCTCTCACCGTAGCGGCTCCGGCCGGACTCCTCATCTGGGCTCTGGCAAATGTGCGGACGGGGGATGTCTCCCTCCTGGCCCGCCTGGTCGCCCTCCTGGATCCCCTGGCCCGGATTTTTGGACTGGATGGGACAATTCTCACAGCCTTTATCCTGAGTCTTCCGGCAAACGAGATCCTGATCCCCCTCATGCTCATGATCTATATGGGAAACAGCTCCCTGCTGGACATCGCAGACCCTCAGATCATTTTCTCCGTATTTGCCGAAAACGGCTGGACTTGGCAGACCGCTCTTTGCACGGCCCTCTTCCTCCTCATGCACTGGCCCTGCGCCGCCACCTGCCTGACCATACACAAAGAGACAGGCAGCCTGAAATGGACGCTGGCGGCCGTCCTTCTGCCTACCGGGATGGGGCTTCTGGCCTGCCTTCTGTGCCGCCTGCTCTTTGACTGCCTGCCATATCCTATATGATCCGGAACTCCTTCCGCCTTCCCCGACAGAACCTGTGCCGGCAAAAGGAAGCCCGGGAAGGGCGCTCTCCAAAGATGCGCTCCTCTCCCGGGCATTTTCTGTTCCTATACTGTTCTCCCTGCTATGCTGCCGCAGGAAATCTATTACCGCACAAAATTAGTGAACTGGCTGGCTTCCTTCTCCGGCAGGCCGTACTCCTTTTTGCCGAGGGCGATGCTCTTCATGAGGAAGGACATGTTCCTGGCCAGAGTGCGCATAGTCTGCAGCCCCTCCGGATCCTGGGCTGCCTCACCGGGCACCTGCCCGTGGACGCTGTTCCAGTACTGGCTGGAGGCCACCGGCATGCCGCAGATAGTGAAATACTTATTCAGCTCGTCAAAGGTGGCTGACAGGCCGCCTCTTCTTGCCACTACCACACTGGCTCCCACCTTCATGGTCTTGTCAAAGTGGGTGCTGTAGAACAGGCGGTCCAGAAAGGCGACAAGCGTGGCGTTGGCTGACGCGTAATACACGGGGCTTCCCACCACGAGGCCGTCACATTCCTCAAATTTGGATGCCGCCGCATTGACTTCATCGTCAAAGACACACTTGCCCTTGTCGCCGCAGGAGCCGCAGGCAATGCAGCCCCTGATATCTTTATTCCCGATATGGAGGATCTCTGTCCCGATGCCCTCCCCGTCAAAAATCTTCTTCATCTCTTCCAGGGCCGCAGCCGTATTTCCCTTTGCGTGGGGGCTGCCGTTGATCAATAAAACCTTCATGTCTCATTTTCCTCCTCTGTCTTAATCTGCGTTGCTGGCCGCAATCTTTACCCGGCTCCACAGATCGCTGATAATCTTCTTTGTGTGCTCATTGTAGACAAACACCTCATCATTTTCATTGTCCGTCCTGGGGATGTAGGCGTTAATGCCCTCAAAATCCCCGCCCTCGCCGGACAACACATCCATGACCTCCTGGTTGGCGGATGTGTACCCAACATAGCTGGAGTTGTCGTAGGCGCCGTCATAGTCGCTGGCAAAATTGATGAAAGCGTGGGCCAGCTCCGGGTTCTTGGCGTTCTTCGGGATGACCATGGCGTCGGACCAGAGGTTCGTGCCGCTCTCCGGCATGAAGTACCCCATATCCTCATTCTCCGCCATGACGTAGGTGGCGTCCCCCGAGTAGATCAGTCCCAGCGCCTTGCGCCCCTGAGCCATATTGTCGATGATCTCGTCTGTGACGATCTCTGTATCCATGGTCTCCACACACCGCACAAGCCAGTCGTAGGCCTCCTGCAGCTCTGATTCGTTCTCCGTGTTCATGGAGTAGCCCAGAGCCTTGAGGGCCATCATAAAGGAGTCCCTCTCGGAATCATACAGGTACACATCTCCCTTGTATTTCTCGTCCAGGAAAATGTTGTATCCCTCTTGTTCCAGATCTTCGATGTCTACCTTTGTCTTGTCGTACACGATCCCCACCGTGCCCCAGAAATAGGGGACAGAGTAGTCGTTGTTCGGGTCGTAGGGCAGTCCCAGAACCGCGTCGGAGAGCTTGTCGAAGCAGTCCAGCTTGGATTTGTCCAGCTTCTGCAGATATCCTTCCTGGATCAGGCGCTGGATCATATAGTCGCTGGGCACCAGCAGATCGTAGGACTCTCCGTTTGCCACCTTGATGTACATCTGCTCGTTGGAGTCAAAGTTCTCCATGACAACTGTGGCTCCGGTCTCCTCCTCAAAGTCGCCGATGATGTTCTCACCGGTGTACTCTCCCCAGTTGTAGATGTGCAGTGTCTGCCCCTCAAAGGGCCGGTCTGTCCCGGCTCCCCCTCCTGCCCGGAAGGCAAAGAGGCCGATGACAAGAGCGCAGCATACAGCCACAGCGGGCACAAACCTCCTGCGCCTTCCCATCTCCGCCTTCCTGCTCCTTTTGGCCGCCAGGACAGGAGCTACATTGATGACCACGAGCACGATGGTGATGATCACCACCACCAGGGTGGACACGGCGTTGATGCTGGGGTTGACTCGCTTGCTCATGGTGTAGACCACGATACTTAAGTTCTTCACGCCCCGCCCTGTCACAAAATAGGAAATGATAAAATCATCCACCGACATGGTGAAGGCGATGAGCGCTCCCGATACAATACCGGGCGTGATCTGGGGCACGATCACCTTTGTCAGCGCCCGGAAGGGGGTGGCCCCCAGATCCATGGCCGCGTCCGCCAGGTTGGGATCCAGGGACCGGATCTTCGGCATGACGGACAGCATGACGTAGGGGATACAGAAGGCGATGTGTGCCAGCAGCATGGTCATATAGCCCTTCTCCACGTTAAAGGTGATGAAGAGGAGCATAAAGCCGATGGCTGTCACGATCTCCGGGTTCATCATGGGCAGATTGTTTACCTGCTCCATGATATTCCGCACGATCTTCTTTGAGCTGGAAAGTCCGATGGCTGCCACTGTTCCCACCACTGTGGAGATCAGCGTGGCAATGATGGCAACGCTGAAGGTGGTATAGAGGGCTGTCATCATATCGCTGGACTCCAGCATGTGCTGATACCAGCGCAGGGAAAAGCCTGTAAAGCTGGTCAGCGATTTTCCCTCATTGAAGGAAAAAACAATCATATAGAGAATGGGGAGATAGAAAAACGCGATCATCACGATCATCAGGATCTTCCCAAAGGGGCGTCGGTTCTTTTTCATGCTCTCTCCCCCTTTCCTCCCTGGTTGTGGAGCTCAATCTTGCGCACCGCCATCATAAGCAGCATCATGATCACCGCCATGATCATGGAAATGGCGCTTCCGAAATTCCACTCACCGACTGTGATAAACTGGTTCTCGATCATATTTCCGATGAGGAAATACTGTCCGCCGCCCAGCAGCTTCGGGATAAAGAAGGAGCTGACCGCCGGCAGGAACACCAGTGTGATGCCGTTGATGACGCCCGGCAGGGACAGCGGCAGCGTCACCCGCCCGAAGGTCTGCACCGGGCTGGCTCCCAGGTCCGCGCTGGCCTCCAGGAGGGAGTGATCCATCTTGGACAGGGAGGTCTGGATCTGCAGGATCATAAAGGGCAGGAAATTGTAGACCATGCCCAGCAGAACAGACCCTTCTGTATAGAGGAGCTCCACGTCCCCGAGACCGAACAGGCCGAGTATTCTCTGGATGATGCCCCCCTCGCTCAGAAGTCCGATCCAGGCGTAGGTCCTCACCAGCATGTTGATCCACATGGGAATGGTAATGCACAGGATCAGTATATTCTGCACCTTCTCCCGGCTCCTGGCGATAAAGTACGCCACAGGGTAGCCCAGGATCAGGCAGATGATGGTGGTCTTCACAGCGATCACAAGGGAGCGCCACAGGATCAGCAGGAAATCCGGATCCGTGAAGAACTTCACATAGTGTTCCAGTGTAAAGGAAAAGGATATGATGCTGTTTCCCGGCTCCATAAAGGAGTACATGGCGATCAGCGCCATGGGGAGCACCAGCATCAGCGCGGCCCACACGATGTAGGGCACTGCCAGTGTTGAAAATCTTTTCATCTAAAATACCTCCCTGGACATGACATGGATATCCTCCGGGAAGAAGGTGAGTCCCACCTGCTGTCCCTCCTGGGTGTAGTCTGTGGTGTGGATCTTGAACTCCCGGCCTGTGGTGGAGAAGGTGATCCGGTAGACGCCCTCCTTCACGTTTTCCGGCTCGAAATCGTAATCTACGCCAAGATCCACAGACTCGTCCTCGTTGCTCAGCTTCCATCCCTGGGCGCCGGCCCATGTCTTCAGATCCGTGTCCAGAGCCTGGGACTCTGTGATCTCATCCACAGTCTTGAAGAAATTGAAGGCCATAACGCCCTCATTTGCCTTCTCGTTCTTGACAAAGGGCTGGTCCACCACATAGATGGTCTTCTCGATACTGGTGCCGCCTGATGTGGTAAAGGTGACGGGATATTTCCCTTCCTCCTTTTCCAGGCTGTACTCCACCTTCGCGATGGAGATGTACTCATCTGTCTCGGGATCCCAGGCCTGGGCGTTGGACAGGGCGATAATCTCCTTGTCGTCCAGCTCCTCCACATCGTCGATATCCACATAGAAATCGTTGGCGCTGATCATCTCTTTTCCGTCCTCGCTCTTCACATCCTGGTTCCTTATGACGCGCATGTTGACCGTCACGCTTGTGCCGGGCACAGTCTCCACCATGATCTCATAGTGAACGCCCTTAAAGAGCACGCTTAAGACCTCCCCGGACATCTTGCCGTCCTTCACATCCACTATGTCGATATCCTCCGGCCGGATGACCACGTCCACAGGCTCATTTTCCTTAAATCCAAAATCCACACAGTCAAAGGTGATGTCGTCAAACCGCACCCTGTAATCCTCCACCATAACCGCCGGGATGATGTTGCTCTCCCCGATAAAATTGGCCACATACCGGTTGGCGGGCTCATTGTAGATATCCTGGGGACTTCCCACCTGCTGGATCTCGCCGTTCTTCATGACCACGATCTTGTCGGACATGGTCAGCGCCTCCTCCTGGTCGTGGGTGACAAAGATGAAAGTGATCCCTACCTCCTGCTGGATCCTCTTCAGCTCGTACTGCATTTCCTTTCGAAGCTTTAAGTCCAGGGCGGCCAGAGGCTCATCCAGAAGGAGCACCTTTGGCTCGTTGACGAGAGCCCTTGCAATGGCTACCCTCTGCTGCTGCCCGCCGGACAGGAGGGTGGTATTCTTGTCCTCAAAGCCCTCCAGGCCGATAAGCTTTAACATCTTCATCACCTTCTGATCAATGACGTCCTTGCTCATCTTCTTGATCTTCAGCCCGAAAGCGATATTTTCGTACACGCTCAGGTGGGGAAAAAGAGCGTATTTCTGGAACACTGTGTTCAGCTCCCGCTCATAGGGCGGCTTCTTGCTGATTTCCTCCCCGTCGAAGATGACAGACCCCTCGTCCGCGTCCAGAAATCCTCCCAGGATTCGCAGCAGGGTGGTCTTTCCGCAGGCGCTTGGTCCGAGCAGAGTGACGAACTC
>ERZ1643246.4556-NODE-4556-length-10838-cov-7.516739_pt1 | contig 10838 bp, 13 predicted proteins | sample MGYA00579265_ERZ1643246 | MGnify/ENA primary metagenome ERZ1643246 (study PRJEB29033, sample SAMEA4952261) | chicken gut metagenome | biome: Broiler Chicken; feature: Gastrointestinal Tract; material: Caecum | place: Ireland | collected 2018 | study: Broiler...
TGACTTCGGTGGTGTATACTCTCTGACCGTCCTTGTTCACATAGCTACCAGTCTGGATTCTTCCGGACACCAGCACTCTCATGCCCTGACGGAAATACTTCTCCGCGAACTCTGCCGCGCGGTCAAAGGCCACGCATGGGATGAAATCTGCGGTCTGCTCTCCATTGTCCTGGCTCCTGCGCCCCCTCCGGTCTACTGCCAGGGTATACCGGGCAATGGCCATGGAGCGTTCTCCCTGAGAATACCGTACCTCCGGGTCTCTCGTTAATCTGCCCATTAAGATAACTCTGTTCATACGATCACTCTTCCTTTTTAACTTTCCCTGTGCGGCTGATTACTCCTCAACCTTTACGCACAAGTATCTGATCACTGGTTCCATAATACGAACGTGAGCTTCTACTTCGTTGGGGCATACAGAATCAGACTCAAACTGGATGAAGTAGTAGAAAGCCTCGTGCATCTTCTGGATCTCATATGCCAGCTTTCTCTTTCCCCACTCATCTACGTTGGTCACGGTGCCGCCGAAACGGGTGATGTATCCTTTCACCTTCTCGATTGCAGCTGCACGCTCCTCGTCTTCCAGCTTCACATTCAGAACAACGGTTAATTCGTACTTGTTCATCTTGCTTTACCTCCTTGTGGTCTTCCGGCCCCTGTTTTCAGTACAGGAGCAAGGATTTGATATGTCACGGTCTATTATTTTATCAGAGGAAGCTGGTAAATGCAAGCACTTTTTTCGCTTTTTAATGGATTTTTCGTCACCCTTCCCCGGATTCCTTCTTCGTCAGCCCTCTGGTATTTTTCTCCACCAACCGTCTGGGGACCATAATCTGATGGCCGCAGCCCATACATTTCAAGCGGAAATCTGCCCCAACTCTCAGGATCTCCCACTGGCTGCTGCCGCATGGATGAGGCTTTTTCAGCTTTACGATGTCACCAACTTCATAATTCGGCTTTTCCATCATGATTCGCTCTCCTTCTTCCCTCCGGCCAAGATCTGGTCGATGCGTTCCAGTTCCTCCGGCGAGAACTCCGGCTGATTTAAAACAGCCGCATTTTCCTTCAGCTGCTCCGGCCTGCTGGCGCCAATCAGGACAGAGGTCACTTCCTTACGTCTCAGCACCCAGGATAATGCCATCTGAGCCATGGTCTGCCCTCTGCGGGCGGCTTCTTCATTCAGCAGACGGATTTTCTCCAGATTCTCCGCGGACAGATACCGTCCTCCTATGCTGGTCCCTGCCCTGGAGGCCCTGGAACCGGCAGGAATTCCATGGAGGTATTTGTCTGTCAATGCTCCCTGGGCCAGAGGGCTGAAGCAGATGCAGCCCACTCCCTCCCGGTCCAAAAGTTCCAGAAGGCCGTCCTCCACCCACCGCTCCAGCAGGTTGTATCTGGGCTGATGAATGAGACAGGGCGTACCGTTCTCTTTTAGGAGGGCGATCATCCGGGCCGCCTCCGGTTCCCGGTAGTTGGAGATTCCGATATAGAGGGCCTTTCCCCGGCGCACCAGGTCGGAGAGAGCTCCGGCTGTTTCCTCCATGGGCGTTTCCGGGTCCGGACGGTGGTGGTAGAAAATATCCACATATTCCAGTCCCAGACGCTTTAAACTGGCGTCCAGGCTGGCCGTCAGATACTTTCTGGAGCCCCAGTTTCCATAAGGGCCGGGCCAGCAGTCAAATCCCGCTTTGGTGGAAATCAAAAGCTGGTCCCGGTAGGGCGCCAAATCCTCCTTTAAAATCCTGCCCAGATTTTCCTCTGCCTTTCCCACTGCCGGAAAGCCGTAATTGTTGGCCAGGTCAAAATGAGTGATGCCCAGATCAAATGCCTGAAATATAATCTGCTTCTGTTCCTCCAGCGTTTTTTCCAGGCCAAAATTCTGCCACATTCCCAGGGAAATCCTGGGCAAAAGGATGCCGCTTCTTCCGCACCGCTTGTATTTCATCTGTTCATATCTGCTCTCGCAAGGCTGATACATAGGTTTGTTCCTGCCTTTCTGTTTTCTCTGTTTGCTGCACTTATACTCCCACAGCCGCTCCCAGGACTTCTCCGATTTTTCCGTTTATCACCAAATCCGCCATGGAATCCCTGGCTGTTTTATCCTTATTGATCAGGACCAGCCGTTTTCCCTGATAGTAGTCGATCAGTCCGGCAGCCGGGTAAACCACAAGGGAGGTGCCTCCCACGATCAGCATGTCCGCATTGCGGATGGCGTTCACCGATTTCCGGAGGATCCGGTTGTCCAGCCCCTCCTCATAGAGGACCACATCAGGCTTAATGGTCCCGCCGCAGCTGCACCTGGGAACCCCTTCGGACTTCAACACATAGTCCAGGTCATAAAACTGCCCGCAGCGGGTGCAGTAATTGCGGTGTACCGAGCCGTGAAGCTCCAGCACCTCTTTGCTTCCCGCCGCCTGGTGAAGGCCGTCAATATTCTGGGTAATCACCGCGGTGAGCTTGCCCTCCTGCTCCAGCTTCGCCAGTGCCAGGTGGGCCCGGTTGGGCTTTGCATCCGGAAAGAGCATCCGGTCCTTGTAAAAACGGTAGAATTCCTGTGGATTTCTCACATAGAAACTGTGACTGATAATCGTCTCAGGCGGGTACTTGTAGGTTTGATTGTACAGCCCGTCCACGCTTCTGAAGTCCGGGATACCGCTTTCTGTCGATACGCCGGCTCCGCCGAAAAATACAATGGAGCCAGACTGTTCCATCCACTGTTTCAGCAGTTCGATCTTTTTCTCCAGATTTTCTTCCATGTTTGATCGCCTCCTCAAAATTTTTCCGAATGGCTGCTCAGAGTGGCACAGCTTCTATATAAGAGCACCAATAGGGCATATCTTCCCCTGAGTTCAGCTCCTCCAGCCCTTTCTTCCCCTGGAGCCACTCCAGAAATTCCTGTTCCGTAAGGCTTAAAACCTCGGAGGAGATGAGAAATTCCGGTGTATTTTCCTCTTCATCCAGCAAAGCTGGCCCCTTCATGGCTGTCAGGATCGAATGCCGGCGGCTCAGTTCCCACTGATACAGCCCGCTTTTTACCGCTTGTCCGCCCTGACGTATATAAAGAGGCACCCGCATCCGCTCCACCGGGCTGTCCTCTCCAAGCCCCGCAGGAAACGGCTTTCCCTCTTCCAGCTTCCATTCCATGTTCATCTCTCCCTGAAATTTCGGGCCGCCTGAGAACAGGCGGCCCTTTTCTTCTACCAATAATTTATCATTTTTCCCGGAGGAATGCAACTGTCAGCCTGAACCTCTTTACAGGAAATTCCTTTCCTCAGGCCTGTGCCACCTCCTTTACCAATAAAAGCTTCATTCCGCTTTTCACCTGGTCATCCGTCAGCTCATTGGCCGCCATGACCGTTTCCGCAGTTGTGTGGAATTTCTTTGCGATCTCCCACAATGTGTCGCCGGGCTGGACAATATACCCCACGATCCCCGGCATCTGCTGCAGCTTCTGCATATCCATGGGGCCGCTCTGAATGCCGGTAATCACCGCAACCTCTGCCTGTTCCAGGACCAGCAGCTCCAGGGTGATCACTCCTTTAAGCTCCACCATGTCTCCCCCAAGCATCACCGCACCCAGCTGCTCTACGCCGGGGCTCAGCTGATAGACACTGTCCGGGCTGACTCCTCTGGCCTCTGCCTGGCAGTGAAAGGGTACCTGCTCTGTTGCCGCCTGGACCGGAGCGCGGTCATCGCTGGTCAGATAGAGAATGGTCACTTCCAGGACCCCGTCAATCTGAACGCTGTCCTCTCCGATCTCCACCTCATCGATCTTCACCACCCCGTCGCTGTGACAGATCTGAAGAACCCGGTCTGTCTGGGGCAGCTGCACTTTTTCGCCGATCCGGCATTTGCAGATATTTTTTGCCAGCACCCGGTCAAAGGAAGCGGCAGACCGTTCCGGCGTAATCTGGCTGCCGGTGGAATATAAGTCTCCCAAGAGCTCCAGTTCCTGTTCCTGATACAGCTTAATATCCAGCTCCAGCACCGCATCCACATCCAGCTGGCGCATCTCCCCGTCCGGATCCGGCTTTGCCTCCAGCCCCCGGTGGGCCAGACGCACATTTACCATGGGAATCATATCCTCACCGGCCTCAGACAGTTCCAGCTCTCCCGAAAATGGAATGGTTTCCTCCAGCCACTGGACCGGCATATTTTCATCCTCTGCCTGGTAAATGGCAAACAGGTTCAGATCGCCGCTGATATGGATTTTTCCATCCAGAGGCTTTACCTGCACATCCCGCAGCTTCATTTCACGCCACAGGATCTGCCCCATATTGGGCTTGCCTCCTGAGAGGGTAAGCTCCTCCTTCATGCGGTAGGTGTCCTTGCGCCGCACTGCGATCGCTGCGGCCGTCACCTTCTGCTTCCGGAGCTGCAGCCCCTCCTCCTGGTCCTTTACATCCACCGCCGCCTCCACATCTCTCACGGTTTCCACCCGGACCTGAAGGGTTACGATAGCCTGGATTCCCAGTTTGCGGGAATTGATCATCTCCCCGTTTAAATCTTCCAAGATCCAGCTGACTCCTACGTAATCCTTTTCATCCAGCCCTTCCACATTCAGGCTCTCCTCAAAAGGAATGGAACCGGCCATGGTGGAAAGCCCTCCCGCCTCCCGGCGGTACAGGACACAGAACTCCAGCTTTCCCCTGACCGTTACCTTCTCCTCCTGATTCCGTACCGACTCGATCTGTATTTCTCCGCTGGACAGCATAACCTGGGCCATGTCCTCCATGGTATCCGGTACAATAAAATCATCGTCCAGCGTAAGCTGAGTCGTGGCATTTCCCTTAAACTGGTTCATATGTATCCGGTTTTTGATCAACTCCATATGCACACCTGCCGCTTCATACATTTTCTCTTTTAAAAAAATGTATGCGGTCAGTCTGCGGAATATTCGTCCAGAAAATGATGGCGCCTGCCCTTGCTCACATACCCCAGGCATGCGTCCAGGTTTACATTTTCCACACTCTTCATAATGTTGGCTTCCACAAAGGGATTCCGTTTCCTGAGCTGGCGGATCAGCTCCTTAATCTCCTGGCGCTTGGAGGTGTGCACAATATCGCCTCCTTCTTTCTCAATCCCCCGGGCTGCCAGCTCCCTGGCGGTCTGCTCCGTAAAGCGGCAGGCGCACTGGAGGAAATGCAGATGATTGTAGTCTTTCCAGGAAAGAATATGCTCCTCCTTCACAAAGTACAGGGGACGGATCAGCTCCATGCCGGGGAAATGGGTGCTGTGCAGCTTGGGCATCATCGTGTTGAACTGACCGCCGTAGAGGATGCTCATGAGAATGGTCTCAATCACATCATCATAGTGGTGCCCCAGGGCAATCTTGTTGCAGCCAAGGGATCTGGCGTGGTCGTAGAGATACCCCCGGCGCATCCGGGCGCAGAGATAGCAGGGGGACTGGTCCACATCCGCCACGGAATTAAAGATATCCGACTCGAAAATGCGGATGGGGATATTCATCAGTCTGGCATTGGACTCGATCAGCCGGCGGTTGTCCGGATGATAGCCTGGGTCCATCACAATAAATTCCAGCTCAAAAGCGGTTTTGCTGTGGCGGTTTAACTCCTGCATGCATTTGGCCAGCAGCATGGAATCCTTCCCCCCGGAAATGCAGACGGCGATCCGGTCCCCCTCCTGTACCATCTCATACGCCTGAAGGCCCTTGATAAAGGGCCTCCAGATTTCTTTCCGATATTGCTTAATAATGCTTCGCTCAATGGCGACATATGGTTCATTTCTCATTCTTTTTTCTCCAGTTCACAAAGCCGGCGCTTCAGGTCTTCCACCTCCTGCTTCAGCTCTTCATATTCTTCCAGGGAAACGTGCTTCTTCTCCTTGGGAATGGAAACTCCGTCTTTTTTAATGGGGCGTGCGGGGATCCCCACTGCCGTCACATTGTCCTCCAGAGGCTTTAACAGCACCGCATTGGCGGCAATGGAGCAGTTGTCTCCCACCTCGAAGGCTCCCAGGATCTTGGCTCCGGCTCCCACCATCACGTTGTTGCCCAGGGTGGGATGGCGCTTCCCCTTCTTGGTTCCCACGCCTCCCAGGGTAACGCCCTGATAGATGGTACAGTTGTCTCCCACCTCGGCAGTTTCTCCGATCACCACTCCGCAGCCATGGTCGATGAGGATCCCATGGCCGAGCTTTGCTCCGGGATGGATCTCGATCAGGGTGAAAAAGCGGGCAATCTGGGAAATCAGCCGGGCAATAAAGAACATTTTGTGACAGTAAAACCAGTGGGCAAACCGATGCCAGATCAGGGCGTGGACTCCCTGATACAAAAGAAACACCTCCAGGGCGCTTCTGGCAGCCGGGTCCCGTTCCTGAACCGCCTTAATATCCAGCCAAATATCCTTTAAAATCATATACCATCTGTCCTTTCCAAATCGCGTCTGCATAGGTCCTGTTCATAGAGAACAGTATAGCATATGCACCAGGGAATAAAAAGGACATTTTTCTGACTCCTACCGGAAGATCACCGGAAGGTCCGAATATTCCGTCCTAACAACAAGATAGGGATAGGACGTTTCCTCTCCTGCCTGCTCCCCTGTCTCAGGTCCCAGAAGCTCCGTATCAATGACGATGGAGTTTTCCGTCAGGTACAGTTCATGAACCTGGATGCTGTAGCTTCCTCCGGCCTGTTCCCCGTATCCTACAGTAATATAGAGAGAATCGTTGTCGCTGTAGGTCAGCTTAAAGGGGGACTGCTGTTTTTCCGCAATGATCCGGGCCAGTTCCTGGGGAATCTCATGTTCCGCCGCCACCGTAAATTCCAGGTCCCGGACCTTTTCCTCCTTAGGCGCGGTACATCCGTAAAGCAGCAGCAGAGCCGTCACGCAGCCTGCTGTCAAAAAAGCCCTGGTCCATTTTCTCTTAAATTCACTCCATTTCAAAGGTTCTGCCTCCCAAGTCTTCCAAATTCGGTTACTACCAATATATTTTGAAAGACTCCGGGATATGCGGCCGATTTTCCTTTTGCTATGTCCAGTTGCTATATCCAGGAAGCCGCCAGCTCAAAGCTTCCGTTCAGCCTGAGCAGCCTGCAGCCTGCTGTGGCGATCAGATGGTCTCCTTTTTTGGCTGCCTGTCCGTTGATGGTCCCCTCCCCTTCCAGAATGTCCAGGATCATAAACGGATGGGGCTGAAGGATCTCCTGCTTTCCCCGTCCATTCCACCGCTCTACGGTAAAAAAGGGGCTTCTCACCAAAATGCAGCTGGTGTAGTCCCCGCGGCATACCTCTTCCTCCCTGGTGCGTTCCAGATGGCTGGGGCAGCAGATCACATCCAGACTCTCTTTCAGGTGAAGCTTTCTGGGCTTTCCATTCTGCAGCCGCCCGTAATCGTAAAGCCGGTAGGTCAAATCGCTGTTCTGCTGAATCTCCAGCAGCAGTGTTCCCCTGCGGATGGCGTGTACGGTGCCGGAAGGAATATAAAAGCAGTCCCCTCTGTGAATGGGAAGCACATTCAGCAGACGGTCCCACTGCTGTTTTTCCACCATATCCCTCAGCTCTTCTTTATTCTGAGCGTGATGGCCGATGATAATATCCCCGTTTTCCGGACAGTCCAGGATATACCAGCACTCGTTCTTTCCTCTGGCCCCATTTTCATGGGTCCGGGCGTAGTCATCATCCGGATGGACCTGGATGCTTAAATCCTCCTTGGCATCGATGATTTTCACCAACAGCGGAAATTCCTCTCCCGGCAGATTTCCAAAAAGCTCCCTGTGGCCGTCCCACAGCTCTTTTAAGGTTTTCCCTTCATATTCTCCCCGGTCCACCACGCTCAGTCCGTTTTCATTTGCACTGACTACCCAGGCCTCCCCTGTGTGGTCTCCATCCGTTTTATATCCGTAAATTTCCCTTAGCCTGCGGCCGCCCCAGATCACTTCCCGGCAGCAGGGCCTCATAAATATCAACTCTTCCATATGTTCCCTTTCAGAAGCTCTCATTTATTATTCTGAATGAAAGACTACCTGAACCGGCAGAAAAAGTCAACGTTTCCCAAAACTTTTTTTCTCCGTCAGGTTAAAAAGCAGGCGGCCGCTGTGAGGGCCGCCAGAAACAGCAGATTCCACAGGGTAAATATTTTTAAAAATTTTCCTTTCTGGTCAGGATATTCTCTGGCAAAAAATTTAAAGGAGATCAGGCTGGCCAGAGAAGCGATCAGTGTTCCCAGACCTCCCAGATTTACCGCTGTCAGCAGCACCGGATAATCCTCCGTAAACCCGGACAAAAGGATGGCTGCCGGCACGTTGCTGATCACCTGGCTGGCCAGTATCCCTGCAAACAGCTCCCTTCCTCCTACCAGGGAGGTGAGAAAGCCGCTGATTTCCGGGATCCGCTTTACATTTCCGATGAATACGAAAAAGCAGAGAAACGTCAGCAAGAGGAAGTAATCCACCTTTCCAAAAAGCTTCCGGTTCATCAGAAAAATCACCGCCGCCACCACGATCAGCACCGGCCCATAGGAAAGCACCCGGAATACCACCAAAAGGCACAGAAAAAGCAGCACCAGAAAGGGGAGAAGCAGGATCCACAGAGGTTCCCCCCCCTCTTTCTTCTGCTCCTCCATTACCCCTCCGGAAAGCGGCTCATCTTTTCCAAAGGCCAGAACTGCCAAAAGCATCACCAGGGCCAGGATGGCGTAGGGCCAGACCGCCCATGCAAATTCCTTCATCGTGATGCCGGAAATAGAATACAGATACAGATTCTGGGGATTTCCGATGGGGGTTGCCATGCTTCCCAGATTTGCGGCAATGGTTTCCAGCACCACCAGCTTCAGCACCTGTTCCTCCCGGCGGATCATCTGATAAACCAAAAGCGTAAAAGGCACAAAGGTGATCAGGGTTACATCATTGGTGATGACCATGCTGGAGAAAAAGCAGAGCAGCACCATGATAATCGGAAGATTTCTCAGACTGCCGGCCCGCTTTAAAAGGAACTGCCCCAAAAGGACAAAAACCCCCAGGGACTGAAAGCCTGCCACGATCACCATCAGGCAGAACAGCAGGGCCAATGTCCGGTAATCCGGATAAGCCAGATAGGCCCTGTCCGGCCTCACGATCAGGGACGAGACCAGGGCCAGCAGGAAGGAAACGCAGAATACCGTTTCCTTTTTCATTAATTCTTTTATTGTCTTCATCATACCCGCTCCATTCCATATATTTCACACATCAGCTCAGGACGGCATCTTTATTTGCCGGAAAGCCAAACAGCCTGATTATACCTCTGCCGACTTTTGGGCGCAACGTTTCTGCTGCCCTATTTTGAAAAAAATCTTCCGGATGCTTTTCCAGGCCCGCCTTTTTCTGGTATACTGTTAAGCGTGACTGGAGGAATGACCCATGAAATACAAAATCGGAACGGTGGCAAGGCTTCTTGGCGTTTCCCCGGAGGCCCTGCGTCTTTATGAGCGAAACGGCATTCTGGTTTCTGAGCGCGGAGAAGGGGAAAATGGCTACCGCTATTACAGCCGTCTGGATATTACAGCCCTTTTAAGAGCCAGGGCCTATCATCAATATGGCTTTTCCCTGCGGGAAACAGAAGCCCTGATCAATACGGACGATGCAGCATTCGCCCGCCGGGAATATGAGCGGAAAGCGGAGAACCTTGAGCAGGAAATCCGCCGCAAACAGCAGATTTTGGACTATCTGAAAGGGATCCTGAAGCTTTTGGAGCAGTTGGGATCAGAGCTTTGGACTATCCGCCCGGCAATTCGTCCCGGTCTCTACCGCCTGGAGTTTATGAAGGGTGAGGAACTGATCCTGGCTCCGGAGCAGTTGGACCTGTTTCCCAAATGGGTAGGGCTGGCGCCCTTTGCGTTTCCCTCGCAGCGCAACTCCTGGACCGCCCTGGAGAGCGGAAGGGATGAGAGCTTCTCTGCTCTGGGGATCCTGGATACAGATGCACAGTCCCTGGGCCTGCCGGATTTTCTCAGCCAGGGCGTCTATTATCCCCCGGTTCCCAGCTTGTATACAGTGGTGGAGGTCTCCGGAGAAAATGCTTCCTGCGTCGGCTACCTTTCCCACCTCGCGGACTATGTCCGCCGGCATCATATTACGGTAACCGGGGACCCTGTCTGCCGCACCTTTTTGTCCATGAACAAAAGGGAAAATTACCGGCGTTTCCGTCAGATCTGGCTTCCCGTTGCCCCAGATGAATCTTCTTGACTCTACACCGGGTTTAAGGCTTATAATTTTTTCATGTTGGGAGGAGGAATTACAATGAAAAACCTGAAAAAAGCCGCTGTGCTCTTCGGACAGTTCTTTCAGTTCGGCTGTTTCACCTTCGGCGGAGGATGGAGCATTGTGGCCCAGATGCAGAAGCTTTATGTTGAAAAAGAAAAGACCATTACCAGCCAGGAACTGCTGGATATCACCAGCGTAGGCCGGAGCCTTCCGGGGACGATGATCGGCAATGTGGCCATGCTTTACGGATACCGGACGGCGGGAATTCTGGGAGGGATCGCCTGTGTCATAGCCATGATTACTCCTCCCATGATCGTTCTGTCTCTGATTACATATTTTTATACGCTTTTCAAGGAAAATCTCTGGGTCATGAGCGCTATGACCGGAGTCCGGGCGGCCATCGTTCCCATCATCGCCAGCGCGGCCGTCAATATGGTGAAAGGAGCTTTCCGTTTCCCGCCCTGCTATATCCTCATGGCTGCCGCCTTTGTGCTGTACCTGTTCTTTAACGTCAGCTGCGTGCTGCTGGTGATCATGGGCATCATCGGCGGGATCCTTATCAGTGAATGCTACGAAAGAAGGGAGGCGAAAGTTTGAAACAAAGAAGTAGAGGTAAACCACCAAAAAAGTGTATAGCAAACAA
>ERZ1643246.4557-NODE-4557-length-10838-cov-6.348604_pt1 | contig 10838 bp, 12 predicted proteins | sample MGYA00579265_ERZ1643246 | MGnify/ENA primary metagenome ERZ1643246 (study PRJEB29033, sample SAMEA4952261) | chicken gut metagenome | biome: Broiler Chicken; feature: Gastrointestinal Tract; material: Caecum | place: Ireland | collected 2018 | study: Broiler...
ACGTCCTGCAACAAACCGACGGTTTTCGGACGTTCAGCCATTGGCAGGCTCCCCCGCAAATACAGCTTTACTCTATCGTGATCTCCGATGTGACGTCCTCCACCCCATTGATCTGGAGTCTGACATGGATCTTTCCTTGCTCAAATCCGTCCAGAGGATATTCCAGCGGTTTTGAAAGATCCGTCACATCCACGGATTCTGCCCTGTCCCCCTGCACGAGCCAGAGGATGAGGCTTGCCCCGTCAGGCACGGTGCCACAGGATATGTCTGCATGCAGCTTTTGTGTCTCTGCATCTTCAATCTTCATATTCCTTTCTTCTACAAATCCGTCGCTTGCCCGTTTAAAACTGAAGTTCCAGACTCCGTCCCAGTAATTGCTCACGCTCATCTGGATCACGCCCAGATTCCACACTCTCTCATTGGACGAGGGATCAGTATTTACATTTCCGGCTCCGGACGCGCTCACGATAACTCCGGTCAGGCATACGATCAGAAGTGCCAGGCTGACCAGACCGCCGGCAATATATTTTTTGTGATGTACCTTTTTGTTTTCCATTCTTTCCATTTCCTCCCTGTTTTGAATATATGCCCCGCATTCCTCACAGTATTTTGCCCGCAGCGGTACAGGATGCCCGCAGGCGGGGCAGGGTCTTTTGATCTCCCGCCGCCTCAGGAAATAGATCAGAAGCCCGATCACAGGCGTGGCGAGAAATATAATGATGACCCAAAGGACAGGATCATCCCCCCGCTTCCGGCAGTCCTGGTAGGCCCACGCCCCAAAGAACGCAGACATGAGCAGCCAGAAGAAGATAACTCCCAGGAAAAACAGCGGGATTGCCATCGCAATTCCACTGAATCCGCCGCTCACGGCAAAGAATATCCCAAATCTCACAAGGATAAACAAAACGATGATCGCGGCAGCCAAGATCAAACCGCGGTTTTTCCCGCTTTTTCGGTATTTTATGTCACTATGCCTTTTCATATCTCTGTTCCCCCTTTTTTATATGGACTGAGATTTCCTCTCTTAGGTCCGTTCTTTTTATTCCGACTACGGTGATCACCACTCCTGCGATCCCCATATAGACACAGGCCGCAGCAGCCAGCACCGAAAGATACAGACTGTCGATCAGCAGGACAAGAGCCGTTCCAAGCAAAAGAAACAGGATAAGATTCAATACCATAGGCAGGTACCAGAGAGAAATACTCCTGCCCGCCCTGCCCTGTCTCAGGAAGCGCTCCCGCTCATAGAGCTCTGCTTTCAGTCCGTTATCCAGCCTGACATCCGGCTTATCCGTGGTTTTGAGAGCTTCCCGGAGCAATCCGTCAAACTCTGTATTAAAATCTTTCTTCGCCATAACCAGCTTCCTCCAATCTCTTTTTGACTATCTTTCTGCCTTTAAACAGGCGGCTTTTCACTGTCCCCGGCGACTTTCCCGTCATCTCTGCGATCTGTTCGACTTTGAACTCAAAGAGGTAAAACAAGATCAGCGGGACCCGAAACTTATCGGGGAGATTCCAGATGATACGGCTGATCTCTGATATCATCTCCCTGCGGAAATAATCTGCTTCTATGTCTTCTCCTGAGCAGACCGTATGTTCCTGTCCTTCTTCCATGTTCGTACACTGCGCGATCCCGCTGCGCCTCGCTGCTTTTCTTCTGCTGCTCTTCCACTGGCTGTGCACCATGGCAAAGAAAAAAGCCCGGGGATTTCTCTCCCATTCCAGGGCTGCCTCTCTCTCCAGTGCCTGCAGGAATGTCTGCTGGTACAGGTCTTCCGCATCCTCCCTGTTCATGCAGAGCTTCAGGCAGAACCTGTAAACGTCTGCACCGAATTCATCTATGCATCTCTCGATTTCCCTCGCCTCCAAAGCCTCACCTCCATTCCCTTTGCTCTCTTTTCACCTTATATACGCCGCCAGTTCCGCATCGGTTCATTTTTTTTGACATTTTTATTTTTGCATAAGAAAACCGGAAACCGCACATTCACCCATGCCGGTTTCCGGTATTTCTCTTTCAGTATCCGCATTGTCTTCAAGACTCAATCGTCTTTTTTCTCTTCTTCCCTATCTATGCGCTCAAATACCATGTCATAGCCGTCGTTTCCATAGTTCAGGGAACGGTTCACGCGGCTGATCGTTGCTGTCGAAGCGCCGGTCTGCTCCGCGATCTCCAGATAAGTCTTCTGCTCTCTCAGCATTTTTGCAACCTCAAATCTCTGGGATAACGAGAGCAGCTCGTTGATCGTACAGATGTCCTCAAAAAATATATAGCATTCCTCTTTATTTTTCAGACTGAGGATTGCTTTAAAAAGATAGTCGACTGCCTCTGTCCTTATCTTCTTACTCATAGATACGTCTCCTTTATAAGCCCCGCGGCAAAAATCTCACCAGGACGCAGGCAGCTGATATGTATGGCATATCTCCTGCTTCTCCAGGTCACTCTTGTATTTTAGCACACTAAACTTTTAAAGTCCACCATTTTATTTCTGACTCTGTCCCCCTCTTCTCCGCGGCGCCTCCTTCTCTCTGTAGGCGTCCTCTCCCCCTGACAGTCTCCTCTTCTTTTTCAGCAGATGCCCAGAAATTCCTTCAGCCGGTCCCACTCGGTCGTTATGACCAGCTCCTCCGGGAAATTGCAATAATCCAGTGCTTCCCTGACATTCGTGAAATTTCCCGCATCCACATCTACATGTGCGTCGCTTCCGGTCGTCACAGGCACCTCGTACTGCCTGCACAGGTCGAGCATGGTCAGGATGTTTTCTCTTGTCCCTTTCCTGCTGCTCTGGGGACGCATGGAGGAATTATTGATCTCAAGGAGCGTTCCCGTCTCTTTCGCTGTGCGGACGATCGTTTCATAGTCAAAAGGAAATCTGCCGTCGTCCGGGTGCCCGATGATATTGACATAAGGCTTTTTCATTACCTCCACATAGGCACGGGTGTTTTCCTCCCGCGTATGATCCAGCCCATAGCATGGCGGATGGATGCTTGCCACTACAATGTCCAGGTCCCGGCAGGTCTTTTCGGGAAGGTCCACCGTCCCGTCCGGATCCATGATATTGACTTCCGCTCCCAGCAGGAGCCGCACTCCATCCGCTTCCCTGGGAACTACATCCAGGTTTTGAAAGTAGAACAGTCCGCATGTACCCGGCATTTCCGGGGCATGTTCTGTGAGGGCAAGCGCTTTGAGCCCCCGCTTCCTGGCTGCCGCCGCCATTTCCCTGATCGTACTGTATGCATGCCCGCTCGCCAGAGTATGCGCGTGTGTATCTGCGATGATCTTCTTTTCCATTCTCATTCTCCTTTGCATTACATTTATTATTTATATCCGCCGGCCAAAACCGGCTCCAATAAAACCAGCTCCGGTAAAACCAGCTCCAGTATGCCGCGTTCTTGCGCCATAAAACAGTATATCACATTTTTGCGGGAATACAATTTTCTCTCCCGGGGATACTAACCGAAAAACACGAAACCGAGGTGGATCATCTTGAAAGAAAAGGATCAGACAAAACTGACCGATAACTTTGACTATCTGGCAAATGCCGCGTCTACGACAGACTGTACGGGACTGATCCCGTCGCTTCCCCAGAATGAAGATGAACTGGACTCTTATAATGATATTGTCCAGTATATGTCTCCTGCTGCTAAGAGCACTACAGCCGTGGAACAGGCTGTCCGCCCTGATGGAAAACACCGCTCCCCCAGGCACGGCACTTCGTCATAATTCGCGGAAATCTTGCACTTTTCGAGTGGATATTACATTTTTTCATTGTTCTTGCGTCCTCGAAATGTTATAATATCGGTGTTGTAAATTTGTCAGCCAGAGAGAGGAGTATAGATCTTATGAAGTGTCCGATATGTGGAAAAGAGCTTGAGTTAAAGAATAAGCAGATTGGCACCGATGAAAATGGTGATCCGGTCTTTAACGAATATGCGATCTGCCGGGACTGCCGCAAGCAGTGGAACCTTGACAGGCAGCGCGCGAAAAAAAATGCCGCGAAGGCAGCTGCGGCGGAAAAGGGGGATGCCTCAAAGAAAAACGTCCCCTCAAAGGATAGCGCTGCAAAGACAGCTTCTGCTGCGGTAAGCGGGACAACGCAGAAAGTCGCTTCTCCGGCAGCTCTTGCAAAAGATGGAGGCGCTCCCGCTAAAAAAACGGTTAAGAAGCGCCCGGTCCAGAGCGCACATACAGAAGAGCCTGAAGAAAAGCGTTACAGTAATATCCCGCCGGAAAAAGTCCGGACAAAGCATGAAACTGCTGCCCGCAAGAGTTACGGCGATATGCTCGCCACCGGCGCGATCGGCAAACCTGTTAAAAAGAAAAAGATCCAGCCTGAGGATGATAAACAGGGTACATCAGGCTCATCCCCCGCACAGACAGACAGAAAAAAGGCTGCAAAACCGGTGTCAAAACCTGCTGAGCCGGAATTTGATGACTATGATGATGACGATGATTATTATGAAAGCACTCCGAGATTCCGCGCAATGCGCGTGATCCTCGGTATCATTTCCCTTCTCGGATTCGGATACTTTTTATACATGGGATTTACGACAGGATTTTCGTCATCAACAGACAGCGGAGTCGCAGGCATGACCTTTGCGATACTTGCACTCTGCCTGCTCGTATCCGCACTGCTGTATTTTATCACTATAAAGACGAACAATGTTTTCGCATTCCTGCTGCCCATGCTCTTCTATCTTGGCAGCGCTGTGTTTGCCTTCCTCAAGAGAGGAGATGACCTGCAGCTTTTCATCGCTGCGGTCGTTGCCGCGGTGCTGGCAGTAATCTCCCTGATCCTTGCGATCACGTCAAGAGGCGGGGATGATTACGATGATTATGACGATGCATTTGAAGATGATTATGCAGATGAGTATGACGACTGATAACAGTTGGTGATCGTCAAAGATCCTATTTAGTGTTAATTGCTTTGTTAAAAACCTGCTGAAACAGCTCCATTCCCCGGCGGGAACGCCCTGCCGCCGGATATGGCCTCACTGTTTCCGCAGGTTTTTCTATATGAACCTTCTGTTTTTCTCCTCATATATTATTAGGGAATCAATATGAGACAGAGATATGGAGGTATTATGAAAAAGCGTATTTTATCTCTTTTAAGCGCTGCTGTCCTCTCGATTTCCCTCCTCGCCGGGTGCGCGCAGGAGGCGGACGGAGGAAAGGCCGAAGGCACGGAGAGTACTCCCTCAGAAGAGACAGCGCAGAAAGAACTTGTGGAGGTCACATTGAATGAGGTCGCACATTCGATCTTCTACGCACCGATGTATGCGGCGATCGAAGAAGGGTATTTTGAAGAGGAAGGGATCGACCTGACACTTGTGTGCGGATTTGGAGCAGATAAGACCATGACTGCTGTCATCTCCGGCGAAGCGGACATCGGCTTCATGGGCTCCGAGGCATCCATCTACACCTACGCCGAGGGCGCCACGGACCATGTGGTCAACTTTGCCCAGCTCACACAGCGCGCGGGCAATTTTCTCGTGGCACGGGAAGAGATGCCGGATTTCACCTGGGAAGATTTAAAGGGACACCTTGTCCTCGGCGGGCGCAAAGGCGGGATGCCGGAGATGGTCTTTGAGTATATCCTGAAGCAGAACGGGATCGATCCCGGGACCGACCTGGAGATCAACCAGAACATTGATTTCGGTTCCACGGCCGCTGCGTTCTCAGAAGGGCAGGGAGATTTTACCGTAGAATTTGAGCCAGGCGCGACCACACTGGAATCCCAGGGCAAGGGCTATGTTGTCGCATCCCTCGGCGAGGACAGCGGCTATGTCCCATACACGGCGTTCAGCGCGAAGCAGAGCTATATCGATGAGAATCCTGACGTGATCCAGGGTTTCACCAATGCGCTCCAGAAAGGGATGGACTATGTCCGGGACCACACCCCGGAAGAGATCGCCGCTGTGATCGAGCCCCAGTTCCCGGAGACAGACCTGGAGACGATCACAACGATCGTGACGCGCTATTACGACCAGGATACATGGAAGAGCAACCTCATTTTCGAGGAGAGCAGCTTTGACCTGCTCCAGGATATCCTGGAGAGCGCAGGCGAGCTGGAGGAAAGAGTTCCGTATGACGACCTGGTGACAACAAAGTTTGCGGCAAACGCTGCACAGTGATATACTGTACTCTGAGATCCAGGATCCAAAGAAAATAAAGAGAGGTACCGGCTATGATCGATAAACGGCTGATCCCCTATGGGGGACTGAAAAAAGAACCCTTCTCCGGGAGCCATAATGGCATGCGCTATCTTTTCCGGGGTGACGACGGTAAAAACAGCACCACATTCACTGTCTTTATCTATCCGGAGCCATGGTGTTTTGAAGATACTCCGGATGATGAAAAGGAGAGCTGCACCTTCCCTATGTCAGAGGAAGGGATGGACCAGGCAGTGGCATGGCTTTTCAAACGGTTTGAGTCTGAAAAGGAGCGCTGGACGACATCTTCAAAAGAGATGATGCACACTGTCCGGCAGACTCCTTACGATACGGGCGAAGGGCAATCTCATTGACCCGCTCATTCACCCGTTCCCGGAGAAACTCAGTAAAACTCCTCACAACCGGGAACAACTCCTCACACCCGAAATTTCTCACAACAGAGGCCTCGCTCAAAATCATACGCGGCGCACATCCGGGACCGGTCACAACAGGACCGGGCGGGATCTGCGCCGCGTAAAATTCGTCGTTACTTTCTCTTTATCTAATTTTTAGAATCTTTAAAATTATTTCCATATCTTGTCACAGCCGATTCACAATTCCCTGTTAAGATACAGATATAAATTCAAGAAGACAATGACTGTGTATGTAGTCGGTATGCATGGTCATTGGACTTCGCCTAAAGCATTCGGTTCCGGGTTTTTGCCCCGGAATATTTTTTTGATATCGATCTTTACAATGTAATAATACATTCCGATCAGCAGCGCGGACGCCAATATCCAGGCTGCAGGGCTTGCCAGGCAGACCCCGGTATAGCTCTTCAGCGCCGCGGCGATCATTGCCACGATGCCTCTTCCCGCCAGCTCCGCCACACCTGCCATCATGGGCAGGATGCCATACCCAAGCCCCTGGATCCCGTTCCGGTATATATTGACAACGGCGAGCGGGATAAAGAACGCGCCCACGCACTTCAGATAAATATCCACAGAACCCATGATCGACGCCACATCTTCTGACACAAAAAGGTATGTCATATATTTTCCCACTGTCATCACCAGAGCCGCGGCGGCGCAGGAATAGATCACGCCGATGATCGTGCAGGACTTGAAGCCGCTGCGGATACGCGCCACATTCCCTGCCCCCATGTTCTGGGCTCCGTAAGTAGCCATCGTTGTCCCCATGGCCACGTATGCCTGGGTGACTACCTGCTCGATCTTGCTGGCCGCGGTAAACGCCGCCACAAGCGTAGATCCCAGGATGTTGAGGGAGGACTGGACCATCATCGTACCGATCGCAGTGATGGAATACTGGAGTGCCATCGGTATCCCGATCCGAAGCTGGATCCCCAGGAGCGAGCCGGACAGGTGCCAGTCTTCTCTGTGCAGACGGAGGGCCGGCACTGCTTTTACTATGTATACAAGGCAGAGAAGCCCTGACACCCCCTGCGAGATGACCGTAGCCACTGCGGCTCCCGCTGTCCCCATGTGGAAGAAAATGATGAGGACCAGGTCAAGCACGATATTGAGCAGCGCGGAAAGGATCAGGAAGTACAGGGGCACCCTGCTGTTCCCAAGCGCCCTCAATATACTTGCCAGCAGATTATAAAGCATCTGCGCAAGGATGCCCGCGCTGATGATCATGATATAGGAATAGGCGTCCCTGAAGATGTCCTCCGGCGTGTTCATCAGTTCCAGCCACGGCTTCATAAGGAGCATGAACGCCGCCGTGAGGACCGCGCCTATGATCAGGGACAGTACCGATGCCCCTGCCACGGTCTTCCGCATTGCGTCCATGTCCCCCGCACCGAATTTCTGCGCAGTGAGGACCGTAAATCCTGCGGTCATCCCTACGACAAAACCATAGATCAAAAACATGATCGTGCCGGTGCTGCCCACGGCGGCAAGCGCCCCGGTGCCCACGAACTTCCCCACGATCACCGCGTCCGCCATATTGTAAAACTGCTGAAAGACATTTCCCAGAAAGATGGGAAACGTAAAACTCAGAATGATCTTCATCGGACTTCCCGATGTCATGTCTTGCTGTACTGCTTTCATCTGTCCATACCTCTCATGCTCTGTTATACTGTCTGTTTCCGCCCCGTAAAAAGGGATATGCCTCTCCTCTGACATATCCCCTCCATTGGTTTCACAAGTGGTTATTATAAAACAGGACTCTGCACTTGTAAACACTATTCTTTTATTAATTACCGTTTTATTTCATTTTATTTCATTCCGTTCCCGCCGGAGCATTCCAGGGCTGCTGTCCTGTTCACACTGATCTTTCAGGAACAGGAGTTTCTCTTCCCGGAACATGACATGATCGGGCATGCCCCGGCTGTCCAGCTCTTCGATCTTTTCCCTCTGGACAAACCAGCAGATGGGCTGTCCTCCGCCGCATTCCCCGCTATCCCCGTGTCTCTCCGGCCGGAGATAGTAGTTTCTCTCAAACGGAAGGAGTGCGGTACTCTCCAGGTCAAACCGGAGCATATTCTCTCCCCGCTCTCCCCAGACAGGCACAAAGTCGTGTGCACGGTACCCGAACCATCGGACGTCCTCCGGGATCTCCCTCTCTGTATGCAGGGTCACTCCCCAGTCTGCCGCTTCCGCCGTATGAGCATCTATCCGATGGATCCGCGAGAAATTCTTGCACCCGGTCAGGCGCGCCGCCTCCCGGCTGACCGGATTCCGGAAGAGCTCCTTTGTCTCCCCCGCTGCCGCCACATGCCCTTCGTCTATCACGACCATCTCTTCGCTGAACCGATAGAGCTCATCCCGGTTGTGGGACACCATGACCACTGTCCCTTTATAATCCGCCAGCATTTCCATCAGTTCCTGCTGCAGCCGGTCCCTCAGATACATATCCAGCGCGGAGAACGGCTCGTCCAGCAGGATCACATCCGGCTCATACGCCATGATCCTCGCCAGCGCCACTCTCTGCTGCTGCCCTCCTGAGAGCTGGCCGGGCAGACGTTTTTCCAGCCCTTGGAGCTGAAATTTTCTCATCATCTCACGCACACGCGCCTCTTTTTCCCGTCTGGTCCCCTTCAGCCCCGCAGCGATATTTTTCTCCACTGTCATTGTGGGAAACAGGGCATAATTCTGGAACAGGTATCCCACATTTCGTTTCTGGGGCTTCAGGTCGGTCCGGTTCTCCCGGTCAAAGAGAGTCCGTCCTTCCACCTCTATATGCCCCTCGTCCGGCGTCTCAATACCGGCGATGCATTTCAGCGTCATGCTCTTGCCGCAGCCGGAAGCGCCCAGGATGCCGATGCGACGGGACTCGCTCTGGAACTCCATATCCAGCAGGAAACTGTCCAGTTTCTTTTTGATCTGTACTTTGATCGGCACCGGCTACCACCTCCCGATATTTTTCATCTTCTTCCCGGAGATCAGGTTCATAAAAAAAATCACGGCAAACGCGATGACCATGACCACTGCCACCCAGATCCCGGCGGTCAGATAATCTCCATCCTGTATGACCATTGCGATCTTCTGGGAAATGGTCCCTGTCTTTCCCGGGATATTGCCTGCCAGCATGGACGTCGCGCCGTACTCTCCCAGCGCCCTTGCAAATGTCAGGATCGTCCCTGACGCGATCCCCGGCCCCGCTGTGGGGATGATGATCTCCCAGAATATTTTTATTTCAGACATTCCGAGAGTCCTTCCCGCATACACGAGATTCACGTCGATCTGCTCCATGGCTGCCCTTGCGTTCCTGTACATGAGGGGAAAGGCGATCACTGTCGCCGCGATGACGCATCCCAGCCATGTCTGGACTACTTTGAACCCGAACTCATCGAACAGGAACTCTCCGAAAGACCTTCTCCTGCTGAATAAGAGCAGGAGAAAGAAGCCCGCCACAGTGGGCGGCAGCACCATGGGAAGGGTCAGGATCCCATCAATGAGCGCCTTTTTCCCCGGGGACGCCTTCACAGCCTTGCGCGCTGCAAATATCCCCAGGAAGAACGAGATCACCGTTGCCACGATCCCGGTCTTTATAGATATAAACAAAGGACTCCAGTCCAGCTCTTTTAAAATCTCCATGATCTCTTCCATTGTATCCGGCTCCTCCGCCTGTTGTTATTCTACATCCGTGTCAAAATAATAAGACTCAAACACTGCTTTCGCCTCATCCGAGAGAACAAAAGCGAGAAAATCTTCTGCTGCTTTTGTCTGTGCCTCATCCGCTTCCTCATTTACCACGCGGGCGATCGGATAGATCACATCTCCGGTCAGGTCGCAGCTCACTGTCTGGAGGATTTCCAGGTCATCCTCATATCCGTATGTATCGGAATAATACGTCGTTCCCACCTCGCAGGATCCTTCCGCGACCGCAGTGAGCACCTTGCTCACATTGTCCTGCTCGCTGATCTCCACGCCGCCCAGAGCCTCTGAGACCTCCTGTGTGGTAATGGACGCCGGGTCGTCCGTCTCTGGAAGCATCCCCAGGTGAATGAGCGCCTGTCTTGTATACCTGCCAACCGGCACGCTTCCGCCTGCCAGGGCGATACTCTCCGCTTTCCCCATGTCTTCCAGCCCTGTGACCTGAGTCCCGCTGTCTTTCAAGGTGACGACGACAACCTGATTATTCACGACATTTGCCCGCGTCCCTTCGACCATCAGGCCGTCCGCCTCCAGGTCGTCCATCTGCTTCTGTGCCGCGGAAAAGAA
>ERZ1643246.4558-NODE-4558-length-10827-cov-5.398719_pt1 | contig 10827 bp, 9 predicted proteins | sample MGYA00579265_ERZ1643246 | MGnify/ENA primary metagenome ERZ1643246 (study PRJEB29033, sample SAMEA4952261) | chicken gut metagenome | biome: Broiler Chicken; feature: Gastrointestinal Tract; material: Caecum | place: Ireland | collected 2018 | study: Broiler...
AAGTATCTCACAAAAGTTGGAGTTTGACTATCCGGTTGGTTATAAAGCGCTTACTCATCACTGTCATCTTAGGCGTTTGTGCCAACGGTGCAGTCGCTCTGATTACTCTGATATTGGTTTTAATTCTTGCATGGAATTACATCAAGTTACTATTTGAAGCTGCAGAACGTTATATCCTTTTGGGTGTTCTTGTTTATACCGCACCTGTTGCTTTTTCAACCGGAGCTTCCCAAACTACATCCAACATATTTAAAAACTGGTGCCGAATGCTAGGTGGCCAGTTTTTTTGTTACTTATGAACGCCTGGTGTCTACGGCTGTTTACCAGCATGGTCGGCACTTTCTTATCAAACCCATTATTTATTTAGGAAGGAGGAGAACATGAAAAGAAAATGAATCATCCTAATTACATTCATTCTTGTTATGTTACTATTTTCTGTCTTACCTGTATGTGCTGCTGATCTCACAGAAGCCGAAGTAGAACAAGCGGTAGCCGAACAAGGAAAGGAAACGGTCACCGGAAATGTGTTTGTATGGTTTCTATGCGCTATCATTTTTTTTAAGTCAGTCAGAAAATTGACTCTTTCATGGCTTCCTTGGGAATCAACGTTGGAAATACCGGAGGAAATATGATGGCAGAACTTCTCATTGCTGGTCGTGGTCTTTCAGAGGTACTCCACCATCACGGTGGTAGTCGTGATAATTATCGAAATACAACTTCTCCTGGAGATGTTGCCGTGGGTGGTAGCTTTCTCGCCAGCGGACTTGCTGGCTCTGTGGGACGGCAAATACAGCGTGAAGCAGTTAACGCCGCTACCGGTTTTTCAGAAAATGCCAGCATTGGAAATACTCTATATCAGTCTTCCCTTCAAAAAGGCGGAGATTTTGCCAATCATGTGATTAGCAATATTGCAAAAGGAAACTACGGACAAGTTGGTTCTATTAAAGGAGAAGATGGCGTAAATGCTTATCTCTCGTATATGGGATTACAAAATTCTGAAAATACAGCCTCTCCCACCGAAAATTCTATGTCCAGTACTCCGACTCCTTCTTATTCCAATATTGAAATTGGTGGCGGGTGCATCACTGGTACAGAATCTGTTGATGGAACTTCCCGTAATTTTGCCATGTATCATGCGGGTCAATATATGCCTCCATCTCACGGTGATTACGAAATGGTGCAATCCGTAGACGGAGCAAACTGGTACAAGCAGTATGCACAAGATGCTGTGGAACGCAGACCTTATGAAACTGAAAATGAAAAAATTGCCTACCATGAATCCATTGTTCAAAAGCTTCCACCAATACTGCAACGAAAAGAGCGGATATAAAGGTGTCTGAACAACAAAATGGATTTGATGAAGCCGTACAGGTAGGCACTTCTACTGCTTACCATATCAAATCCCTCAAAACAATATCCCTTTTTGCCAAAACTGCAAAAGGGGCCTCCATTGCAGGACCTCTCGGTGCTGCTATTGGTACTGCACTACTAAACCATAAAATTATGTCTAAAGTGGTTCTAATCATGATTGGCATTTTATTACTTCCAATACTGTTTATTCTTTTGCTCCTTGGTCTTATCTTTGGATCTCTTGCAGAAAACACCGGAGCATTAAACGATAGCAAGCTAATTCAGCAAAATCTACAGGATGCAAACCAAGCAATTATTTCCGTACTGCAGGAATGTCATGATGAAACACTTAGGCAGATAGAAGCGGAAATTTCTGGACTTCCTGAAGGCGATACAGCACTCATTGTAGACCCTTTCGCTTCTGCCATTACTGTGAATGCCAATCAACTTATTTGTCAGTTCTGTGCGTCGAAGAATCAAGATTTTACCTCTATTATTACATATTCTTTTTTCAATACATTATTTTCCGCACTGCCTTCTCCCATTCATCAAAAAATTTAGTCTTCCATGCCGGAGTTTTTTTAGTTTTATTAATTTCCTGTAGATTATTCATACGTCTTTTTACCATGCCTATATAACTATAACTGCAACCTGTAATCATAATAATTTCTCTATACGTCTTACCTTCTTCAATACATCTTTTAATTTGGTCAAACAACAATTCGCTCAAGTGTATCCCCCTTCCCATTAAAAAACTGCCAAAACCAAACAGATAATCTTTAACTTCTGGATTATCCACCACCTTTTCCATTGCTACCCTATATGTCAGAAGTCATCTGTAATGAGAGCAGACGGATTCAACAAAAATACCTTGGTGAGGATGGTTCCGGCGTACAAATTTTTTAATTGACTTAAAGCCAAAAGGTTATCCATTAGCTATTTTAGGCTTATAAAAAACAATCAGCATTATTTCAAACATTCTCCAGTTACGTTGCTACAGCAACTAGAAGCTATAACTTGATAAAAATTCTAATAAAACACCAATGCCAATAAATGATACTAAGCATATTCAACGGTGATACATTAGTGTATTACCCTATAATGACTACCATATAAAACAAATATGTCTTCAATTTATGAGAAAAAGATTATCATATATACCATAGCATCGTTTATATTTTTTTATAATCTCTTCAAATTGTTCGTCATTAACTAACTTCACTGTTCTCATAAAATTTTCATCAGCAGTTGCACCATAAAATTCTCCTATATATATCATCATTGCTTTTGGATTTATTTCCCTCATTTTTAAGAGTGAATAATACGCACGATCTGTCTGCTCCGGCCATGCGCATAAAATAATATCCCGCTCTTGTCCAAATTGTTTTATAGCTTCGACACATTCTACTTTTTTTACATCAACCCATTGGTTATTGTCGAACCATTTCTTTTGAACATTTCCATATGAATAATCATCTGTAGCGATAATATCTACACCACATTGCTGCAGTGCATAGGAAAGAGAACCTGATCCGGCCATAATTTCCAGACATCTTTTTTGACCTATCCATCTTGCCAATGGTTTAATCCACTCAAATGATAAAAAAATGCAGCCAGATAATGAAATTATTAAATCTCTAAATATTAGCGACTCTCTTCCAAGAGTATAGGAACTCTCTTCGCTAACTCCAGGGTAAGCTGCTGGTATAGTATGATTCCTCAGCATAGCTATATTTTCAATATATGGGCTAATTCTTTCAGAACCATAAAGCCTTGTCCCTATCTCTTTTAAGTACTCCAAATCATCCATTCTATTTTCTCCCGAAAATTTTTTGTGTCTATTTATCACATAAGTTTTCTTCTGTTCTAATCTCTATATAATAATCTCCAATAATAAAATTTTCATATGCAGTACCATTTCTTACTTGGAAACCATTCTTTTTGCAAAAATTCGCCATTTCTTCTGAATTTACACACTGTATACATAATTTATGAATCCCGTTTGCTTTGCAATAACGAATTAATTCGTGTAAAACAAAAGTCATTGTTCCTATTCTCTTATTTACAAATGCAACTCTCGAGACTATCAACTCAATTTGCCCTAGTAAGGTAATACGTAATTCTGTTTCTTGATCCTCAGCATAAAGCCAAATAGCTTGTTTCCTATTTTCAAGTAATGTCAAATTACACTTCTCATTTTGCTCTATTTTTTCTATTATCTTCTGGAAACACTTATATTTAAACCCAACATATCCATTATCCTCTTATATATTATATATTGAATTAATCATCACTTTCTCAGTCACTACTCCTACCATAGCAGGATTTTCATCAGATAGAATCTAGAAAATATCTGTTTTCTAAATTGAAATAATATGGTTCAATACGGTGGTTTCTATATGAATATTGATTTGAAATAAATCCTTCTCTATATTCCGAATACCATGAACATATAAGACTCTCAATCTGTTCTTTCACTATAGTCTTCTCCTTATCTTTAGTCACGCCCCCATATTAAATGGTAAGGTGAAGTACACCTAATAAGGTCAAAATTATATGCGCCTCTAAAAAGAGACACATTACAGATATTAGCTTATAAAGCAATACTGCTTACTCTCTAATATACTTTTATATCATATTTTTATCAATTATTAGAAAGTAACATTTTAAAAAAAGTCATAATTGAACTATCTGACATAAGTTCCAACGCAATAAATAATATAGCAAGAAAGCAGCTCCAGATTATTACATAATTTTTTTGCGATTTTTCAACAGTTTTTTTCATATCAAGAATTATCATATCATTTCCGAAACATTCTTTAATATCATCATCCGTCAATATCTGATCATAAGCTTTTTTTAACTTATTATAGCTATCATATACTTTTTTCATCTGGTATTTTGACTGTTTGTAGCTAATAAAGAGATATACAAACGAGCCTATTAAAACGAATTCGAGAATTACAGTAATATCCTTTGTAAATATATTATTCAAAGGTTGATCCGAAACAATGTTAGCTATAATAACAGTAAAAAGGAAGCCAAAAATAGCAAACAAATTTGTTTTGAACTTATCTAAAAGTTCTGTTGCATACTCGCCTGTTCTAGATACGGTTCCAGCTATAAACTCCGCCACTCTATTTTTTAGCTCCAGATACTGCGTTACATTTTCTTTTAAATATAAATTATAATTCGACTGTATAGCGGCTAAAACTTTTGCATCTAAGAATAATAAAGGTTCATACTTGCAATGCAAGCATATAATATTTCTTGCAATAATCGCCTTATCAATATTACTTCCTCCAGAGTAAATCCAATCATATATTTTATATAAAATAGGATTTCCTTCGATTTCATTTAACTCATATGTATATTCGATAGAACGTTGTCCCATAATCTGCAGCCTCAATTTTTCTTGCTGAATATAGGAATTGGAGGCCAGCATACATAAAGATAGAATCGTTTCCAATTTTTGAAATAGCTTACTAAACGGATTTCCATTATATCCAATAACTATCTTAAAATCATCTGGTAATAATTCATAAATATCTTGATTATAGAAATAAGAGTTTTCCCGACACATTTGAAGCCGATAATTTCGTTCAAACTCATTGACCGTCAAAGAATGCTCTGGAGAAGCAAAAAACATTGTTTTCGTACAAAACACATTTTTATTATCAAACAAGTCAAAAATAATATACCCTCCAGACTCCTTAAAAAGCAATGTAAAAGCTTTGAGTATTTCTTCTATCGAGCATTGAAGTATATCCTCCACAAATTTTTCAAAACAATATATTGAAAAACGATTCTGGCAAATATTTTTTTGGATTTCCAGCCTCACAGTTATACTTTCATCATCGAACACTTCTTGTATAAAATCTCTATAAGTCTCTTTCCGGGTAGTTCTGTCAAAGATAAATAATTCATCATTTTCCGTTGATAAACTGATTGTAATATTATCTCGTAAAGGAATGGTATTTATAATATCTATAAACTCTTGATAGTCGAGTACTTCAGCTGCCTTATAAGAAAAAGTAGCTTCATAAATCTTCCTACTCTCCTTTTCTATCAAGTCTGAAATTTTATTTTCAATTTTTTCAAACAAATTTAGTTCCCCCTAAAAGCACTTTGCTTCATTCATGGTGTTCGAAAACTCGATATGTATTTTCATCATTTACTCTTATTTTAAGATATCTTTTCCCGTCGCTATCTTGTTGCGCACGTATAATATCTTTTAACTCTTTCATTCCCCCAGGAATTCGAATTTGAATGCCATTATATACTTCATATGTTTTTCGCATCTTAGATTTAATGACTGCAGGAGTCGGGATAAACTGACGATCAAATCCTTTTTCTCGTGGTAACGATTCAAGCTTTTCTATCAAATTCTTTTTTATTTCTTCTGTCATGTCATCTGGTGTATATCTCCTGATTGTCTGATCAAGCAAATCTTCGTAATCAAATTGCTTAACGCTATTAAAATAGAGATACATTGCATTTCTTATTACCATATGATCATGAGGCGCTGTCTGCTTTAAATTTCGATTTAATGCTGTTTCTATAGACCGAAATGCTTTTTTCGTATTCATTTCGTCACTTTGTAGTTCTTCTAACTCCAAAAAATCATGCCACCAGTACTTTGCGACAGTATTAGAATAAATCCTGGCGCCAAACTGTGCTGCATTAATATCATCTATTTCAAACAAACAAGTTTTCCAAATTTTTTTTGTATCCTTAGAAAATCCAGACTTTACACTATAATCCGTATCATCAAAAAAATCTGTATGCTCGACCTTTGCAAGAAGAAATAAATTAGATGCTTCATCTTCAATCAATGCAAGTATCAAACTACCTTTTTGTACATTAGTGTCCAATTGAATAATTCGTTCATTTGCTTCCTTTTCTTTTCGGAGAAGACGATTAGCTATCATATCTACATTACTTGTAACTAAATCCGGTTCCTTTTGGTGTTGCACAATCTCAAGAATTTCTGCTATTACTTCTGTATTTGCTGTTTGTGTCCTGTATTCACGAACTGAAGTATTACTATTGATATATCCAATCAACTGCTCAATATATTCACTAAAATTTGGCATGATATCTCTAGTCAATACTCTGTTTTTCTCATAATCGATAACCCTTATAGCCTGCGTAATTACTCTCATCTGAATACTCCTTAGTAATTTATATTTTTTTAAATACATTTTTACAGTTGTCAATTGTATCAGGCCTTATCCCATGTATCCATCTTTCGCTTAATTTACTTAAGTATACCATATCATATAAAAATTTAAAACTTCCTTACCATTTTATTTGTATTTATCTTCTTCCCCTCATCTATATTCAATTACATAACAAATATTAAGATAATTAGCAGTTATCCACTATTTAATTTATATAAGTATATCCAATCGTTTAGCGCATGCTACATAGTACTTTAGTGTATAGTTTCTGGGTTGCCGAGTAACAACATTTATAATCTGATAGGCTCTAAACATGAGTCAGATATAATAGGCTTTCACACCAAATCAAGCAGTTTAAATGAATAGCTTGTCGGGTTATCCTAAAATCCCATCTAAAAAATGCTCATGTCAAGAGTTTCATGAAATAAGCTCTGTTACTTCCTAGAATGATTAACAAAGCGGAAAGAATGCATTAAATCTCCATGTAGTATGCACTGAATTATCGGTATTTACAGTACATTGGTAAAGGAGGAATTATATGGATATATCAATCATTATCACATACTATTCGGGTTTAAATATAATACAAAATTGCTTATATTCTTTGTATGATTCATTGAAAACAACAAAATATTCCTATGAAATCATTGTTGTCAATGATAATCCTAATATTAAATTAGAAAATTATTTACAAGATTTTTCATCTCTGAAAATATTAAACCACGAAATTAATATGGGACATCCTGCAGCATGTAATAATGGTGCCAAAATCGCAACTGGACAAAATTTGATTTTTATGGATTGTGATATTTTTGTTACTGATAATTGGCTGGAAAATTTGTATAAAGGCTTTGCTGATATTCCCAATATAGGGGCATTATCTTCAACAATTCTTAACATGAATACAAGTAAGATACATATGACAGGTGTCGCAATCCATCAGATCGACATATTAAAAATACTACGAGGTGCAGATATTAAAGAGGTAAAGAAGAAATACGAATACTTTGATTTTCTATCCTCTGCTTGTATCATGATTCCAAGAGAAGTGTTTTTCAACGTTGGTGGGTTCGACGAATTATTTTTTAATTCAGATGGTGATTTAGATTTAACTTACCGTATAAAAAAGCAAGGCTATCAACTTGCAACCGTATTTAGTTCAATAGTTTATCATAAAGGAAGAGTTGCTGGAACAATGCGGAACATTTCTGTTAATGATACAAAAGCATTATTTTTTAAAAAATGGGGAGATACTCTTCCTGATGGCTTAAATAAAATACAGAAGTTATTTGCTATATTTGCTGGTAAAAATGATATTTCTAAGTGTTATATTCTAATTAATTTATGTAAGTCTATTGTGCTTAATGATTATATTGAAGCCATACAAAAAATTTTAAATATAAACATTATTCAAACATATAATTTCAAGCAATACTATGATTACGCTGGAATTTCTTTCATAGATTTCATAAATAATGATTTGGCTCATTATAATATTCCTTTTATTTTTTTGTCAGATAATTTTTTATGTGTTTCCAACAACTATTTTTGGTTTAAAGCAAGAGAATGTAAAAAGGATATTACTATTGACATCAATGGAAATATTAAATTTGTGCATGACGTTATTTAGAGTAAAAGAATCAACTTGGCATACCAAACATAACATATTTGCTTGGCGAAGATCTTGACAGCCTCTTTGTGTAACAACAAAACTCTCCCTGCTATGTAAAGGGGCAAAATAGATTTCTAGTTATAAGTAAGACCTTCTGTTTCAAAATAAATATGGGCCTTCAAACCATAAATAAAAGCAATTTAGTTCATACGAAAATAGGAATGCATATATCATATTTCTTTTGTATCAAAATACAGGAGACAAGTAATATACAAAGGAATCCGAAATGATGTAGGAATGATACTAGTGTACTGACCGTATGGTATTTATGGTAATTATGAAGGATAATTTTACTCCTTTAAATGACTCAAATTTAGGATAAAACGAGTGAAGCTTCTGCTAGAATAGAATCTGATCAATTTCTGAGAAAGTTTCTAGATCTTTTAACGTAAAATCCCCTCATATACACCCCTGCCTTAATTTTAAGCATAAATAAAAGAATCTGCGTATTTTAAAGCAGATTCTTTTAAGTTTATGATGTTAGGGCTAAGCCAGTGGTTCAGACTTGCATTTTCAAAAGAAACTATATCCGTTTAGTCCAAAATAATTCATAGATTTTTCTATAAAATAATCTTTAACATTAATAGCATGACATAAATCATTATAAAATTCCGAGTATTGCGGATATTTGGATAATAGTATCTCGATTTCTTTTTTGTATCCCAGCTCATTGCAACATAATAAATAGTTATGAAATAATGGATTATGATTATGTGACCAATTAACGGGGTTGTTGTCGTCATTTAAATAGATAATACCTCTATTTGCAGCATCATATGCTTTTATATAATCTTTTTGTATAAGAAATAGTGAACTTATATTTATATATATGCATATTAGTGATGAAAAGTTGCCCAACTTTTCGTTTATCCTAATTGCATTTCTCCATGTGTCCAAAGCATCATCGTATGCACCTGAATGTGTCTGAACTATACCTTTATAATTTAGAGCTTTTGCTTCCATATACAGATTTTTCTTATAATTACTCTTATTGATTGACTGATTCAATTCTTTAATTGCATTTTGATAGTCGTGATTAAAAAGGTAAACTAATGCTTTCTGATTATGTATTTCCAAAATGCGAAAGTACGTTTTATCTACACATTTTTCATAATATTCAATTGCTTTATTAAAAAATATTTCTGAATTTTTATAATCTTTTTTATTGTATAAGTAATTAAAGGCAATGTCTGAACATGCAGTACTTTTTAGAAAATTATCATCTAGATTCTCTGCGATTTTAAATGCTTTATCTCCATGTTCTTTCGCAAGATAATAGTTGTTTGTTCTCATATAGAATACCGTATATCGATTATGTAATACGAACTCATACTCAATTGGTATATTAGGAATACTTTGAAATTCATCTAATAATTTTTCAATATTTTTATATAATCCTGCGTGGCTGTATGCATTGATATATTCCCTATAATACCTACACAATTCATCAACAGGGACATCATCAATAATGCCAGGTAATAATTCGTGAATTTCTTCGTAAATTTCCAAAGTTTTATATGCATCTATGGTCTCCCATGAACTCATAGCATAAACATAACAGAGTCGAAAATACTCCAGTGAATTATGATTAACGCAATTCAAAGCATAAAGTTTGCTGCTTATTTCATAAGCCGACTTAAAATCAAATGATTCAAAATACATATACATTAATTCTACTCCGAATTCACTGGCTTTTGTTAGTTGTCCTGTTTTTAAGTAGCAGTTAAAAATAATCTTTTGACGATTATCTAATTCAAATTCGGTATGTTCATTTATCCACTCTAAAATTATAAACCCAAGATATCCTACATCGTTGTATTCTGGTTTTTTCAGAAAGAAACGATATAGTGTATCATGATAAAATTCTAAATTATAGGAATTCTTTTCATACTTAATGATTAAACTATTTAATAAAATTGATTTAGCAGCGGTGGTTGTTAATACAATATCCACGAACACGGATGGTAATTTATTATAAAAAAAGATAATACATTTTATTATTTTAATGCATTCTTCCCACGTACTTTTTGATAAATTCTTTTTTAATGTTTTAATTCTTTCAGACAATAATGTGTTAACTTTAGGCGGTACACAATCCAAAAATTCTTTATATTTTTCAATACTTGGAATATTAATTTTTTTCCCTTCAGTTAATATTTTATTTTCTACCAGATATTTATAAAGCATTAGCATTTCAAAAGGTCTAGTTCCAGATTTTTGAATAAATAAGTCAATGATAGGATCATCATATTCCACATTTCCAAGCAGATTTATTAAAAATAAATAAGCATCTTTTTTATCAAAATCTTTGACTTCAAATGAACAACAATATGACGGAATATCATTTTCTAAACTTACTAAATAATTTATAAAGCTAGAAATATCTATAGAAGACGATATGGAAATTTCTGTATTTGCACATAAAATTATGGAAAAAGGAGATGAAAAATCCCTCATCTTATCAGTCAATTCTGAAAGTATGTTAATAGAATACTCAGTACATTCTTGAATATTATCAAGGAATAATGCATGTGGTGTAGAGAATCTTGGATGTTCTATAAAGTGTATTAGCATATGTGTAATATAAAATATTGCATTTTCGTCCAACCTATCTTCAACGAA
>ERZ1643246.4559-NODE-4559-length-10821-cov-4.756920_pt1 | contig 10821 bp, 13 predicted proteins | sample MGYA00579265_ERZ1643246 | MGnify/ENA primary metagenome ERZ1643246 (study PRJEB29033, sample SAMEA4952261) | chicken gut metagenome | biome: Broiler Chicken; feature: Gastrointestinal Tract; material: Caecum | place: Ireland | collected 2018 | study: Broiler...
CGGACTGAAATTTTGACGCAAAGCTACTGGCAGTCGGGGTAAAATTATCTGTACACATGTGAGAATTTACATTTACTGTGGCAGTGGTCTCATATGTCTGGCTTTCCGCCGACTGAGATGTCCCATCTGAAATAACATTTTCAGTAACGTATACATCCTGTTCCGCTGTTTTTGACGGAAGTTTCTCACTCTCCTCTCCGAGCTGTGACGTGTCTTTTTCTCCCACTTTATATTCTTGCGTGACATCTACATCTTGTGTGGTTTGTATGTCCTGGCCAGTCTGTTCCTGTGCCATTGCTTCGGCCTCCTGGCCAACCTGGGATGCCCCGGATGCATCTACTTCCCCGGCCTCTGTTTTTGCATCAACTTTGGCACTGGTTTCCACATTCACTCCGTATTGGTTCAAATATGACTGCACTTCTTCTTCTTCCGGTTAACTCAGCTACCTGGCCGGCATCTAAATCCAATCCGGAAAGTGCTACTGATAAACCTTCCATCTCAACCGGTTCCGAAGTCGTTTCCATTGTGGCAATGTCTAACGCATTTCTCAATTCCTCCGGGGCATTCTGCGTTCCGTCCTGGATCGCCTGTATCAATGCGTTATTGGCCGGGTCTGCCACCATTTGGCTAGCATACATCTGCCATGCTGCATCGGCGTCTCCGGCTGCCGCCCCAAGTTTCATGGCCTCATTAAAAGAATCCATAAACTCTTGCGGCACTGCTTGTCCGGCTTTTTTGTATTCCTCCATTATGCCGGACATCGCTTCAACATCAGGCTGCATATTACTGTAAATATCAGATAATGCTTTCTGGTCACTGGAACTGAACATCCCTGAATAACTTTCTGCAATATTCCCGGCATACTCTAACTGCCGCGCCGTCTGCATAGTATCCCCAGATGCAAAAGTTTCTCGGATATCAGGCATAGCAGCCGCTATATCTGTCTTTGTGTCAAAATAGTTTCTGTCCAGTACATCTCCGTAAGTATCCTGAAGTGTATCTCTTTCAAAATCCACACTATTCTGGATAGTATCCGCTTCCATATTTCTGGCGGCCTCAGCCACCAGACCTTTATACCGGTCCCCTTCCGTCTCTGACAGTCTGCCTTTATTCACCTGGCTGTTGATGACCCCGTATGCTTCCGTCGACGCCTCATCCACGGCTTTCATGGCCTCTTCACGTTGTTTTCCAAGCTCATCTATCAAATCTGTGAATGTATCAGACGTCAAATCTTCACCACTCATACTTCCGTACTTTTGAGCCATAAGGTCCATGGACGCCTCTGTGTCCGCCTCTTTCCAACTACTGAGGATATTATTCATTTTTGTCTGAAGAATGGATATTGCCGCCTGCTCGTTTGCATCGAGAACTCCGTCTGTCATAGCTTTCTCTACTGCGGTAGACAATTGCTCGGAGAGCGCATTCATCTCAAGCTGGTCCTCCCCGGCCCACTGCTCTAACTGCTCCGTAAATAATTGCCCTTCGTTTGTACCGCCGAGCATTGTCTGTACGGTAATCGTAGCGGCATAGGTGCGGCTTTCCAGCTCTGACACACTGCTCTCGATATAGGTGTTTATATTATCCACATAATCATTGACATCGCCCTCGTCCCATTCGGCGCCGATACTGGCCTTCCACTCCAACGCATCATTGGCGGCAAGGGCTTCCTCTGCCTGCGCCGCAAGTTCATCGGCATTTTCAAATTCATTTAACGCCCCATTAACATTGACCAGATAATCTGCGTTGAGTATATGACTCGCTGCCTGCTCTATCTGTTCCGATGTCAGCTCGAGGTCTCCAAACCGTTCTCCCAAACTTCCTTTGATCTGTTTTTTATTATACTGGTCAATCGCCACGGCTACTCCGGCAACAGCCGCCGCAATGCCTCCAACAACAAGACCTATTTGCCCGGCTACCGGAATCATTGATAAAAGGCTGCTAAAAAAGGCTCCGACTGTTGGGGCTGCTTTTGCCGCAGTCCCTATTTCCCGCATCCCGGACGCTATCGGCTTCAATGTTTTTGCAAGGCTTCCGGCGCCACTTATCAGCGTGGTTCCGCCTTTGGCAATCAGCCCTGTACTCAGCCACGAGGTCAACCCTGCTTCTTGCCCGCCAGGAAGTATTTTTACCGATTCCGAAAACAAAGTTGCCAAACCGTCAGAAATCATGCTCTTTCCAGTGGTCCCGGCCCATTCCTTGAATGGCTCAGCTATGATTTTATCCCATGCAATATTCACTTTTCCAATCAGGTCTGCGCTTTGCCATTCTTCCGAATCCATCATCTCAGTGATGTTGTTTTTGAGACCTCCATACGCTTTGTCCAGTGTATCAAATACATCCAGGCCCATACGTTCAATAGCAGGCATGGCATTCGCCAGGGCATTTGCTCCATCCGTAATGTATGGCTCCATACGTTCTCCCCAGCTAAGCTCTACCGTCTCTATTGCACCACCTAGCTGTTCCAGTGTGCCGGCCATATTATCTTGCATGGTTTCCGCCATTCGGTCGGCGGCGCCAGTTGAATTATCAATCTGTTCTTGTAATGACCGATAATCCTCTTCGGATGTATTGATAATTGACAACATTCCAGCCATGGCCTCTTTGCCAAATAGCATGGACGCTGCTGCTGTCTGCTCCGATTCGCTGAGACCTCCCATTCCTTCGCGGAGATTGTCCAAAACCTCACTGAGAGATTTCATATTTCCTTCATTATCCGTCAGACTGATTCCGTATTTGTCCATGACCTGTCTCATTTTATCGGTAGGGGCCGCAAGATTGGCCAGGGAACTTTTTAATGATGTGCCGGCCATGCTACCCTTAATACCGTTATTACTCATCAGCCCTAACGCTGTTGATACATCCTCAATGGCGTATCCCATTGCTCCGGCGACAGGAGCTACATACTTAAACGCCTCACCTAACTGAGCGACGTCTGTGTTGGTTGCCGATGATGCCACCGCCAGCACATCAGCAAATCTTGATGTATCGCTCGCTGTCAGCCCAAACGATGTAAGGGCATTTGCCACAATATCCGTGGCATCAGCAAGTGCAATACCGTCACTGGCCGCCAGGCTCATAATACCGCCGATACCATCAATCATGGACTGTGTATCCCATCCGGCCTGTGCCATGTATGTAAAGGCTTCTGCCGATTCTGTGCCGGAATATTTTGTGACGGCTCCCATCTCTTTCGCTTTTTCCGTGAGAGCATCCATTTCAGATCCACTCGCATTTGCCAGCGCCTGCACTCTGGACATCGTGGATTCAAAATCAGCATATATATCTTTAATATCGTTGACTCCTACTCCCACGCCAAGCATGGTTCCGGCCTGTGCTATTGGATTCCGTGCAAGGTTCACGAGAGAAGTCATAGGGGCTGTTACTCCGTCTACAATACTTACTGTCGCTTCCCAAACGCTGCCGTCCCATTCTGTGGCTTTATCCTTTACGCTGTCAAGAATAGGACTGGCGTTATCCTCGGCTCCGATTTGCGGAGATGCGGATATCCCATCAAGACCAGATATTTTATCTCTGACGCCATCTATAAGTGGGCTGGCGCTATCATCTACACCAAGTTCCGGGGATCCGGATTGTCCATCTAAATCAGACACTTTATCCTTTACTCCATCTATGATTGGACTGGCTCCATCATCGGCAGCAACACCTACGTCTACGCTTGTCCCGTCAAGTGCGGCGGCCCGATTTTCAATATCATCCAGCGCCGATGCGGCAGCGCTATTGACTTCAACTCCGATTTTTGCGTTTCCGGACGTTTTGAGTGCATCGTCAATAGCATTCCCAAGGCCTTCAACCTCTTTTCCGGCCTGCGATACAACTTTCCCAACTTTACTTGAAAAAGAATCAAGAGATGAGGTCTTAAAAGCTTTATCAATTTCTTTTCCTGCCGCGCTGATTTGTTGCGTTGCGGCCTTGGTGGCAGATGCCGCTTTTTTCATTTTCTGACTGACATCTTCTGTAAGTTTCAGCCGTACATTAATACCGCTCAATTTCCTCTCACCTCTTTGTCTTGATATATACTTTCGCCAATCTATCCATGGAATTAACCGGCGCTTCCTTCGCGAGTTGTTCGGACGCTATATATGCCAATTGGACGTTCCGTGGCATTTCCGTAAAATCTTCCATGCGCAGCCCTCTATTCTGCCACAGTATATGCGCCCACATCCATTCGCCCGCCTCGTCAAGCTCACTGTCACCGGACATCAGTTTTTTAACTCTTCAATGACCTCGTTCTCATCTTCCTGCTCTTTAAGGCCGCAAGCAGCCATAACACAATCATCCGCATAGATGAAATCTTCTTTGTCTGAAAAAATGATTTGCGGCATATCCAGGCGGTCTACGACTCCGTAATATTCCATCAGTTCAGGGTCATCCAATTTCGGCTGCACAAATGCCTCTACCATAATTGCCAGTCCGGCAGAATCAGCATCATAATCCTCGATGACCGCAACCTTCCCATTGGCTCCAATAACAGGTCTGTCTCTGTTTCTTTTATCCCGATAAACTTTCTTTGTTCTGTACATATCTCTAATGTCTTTTATTTCTTTTCTGGATAACCGTTTAAGGATAAATGGGATTGGCTTTCCCTTTTCGTCCTTAAATTTGTCAATTCCAGGGAACTCAATTGTTCCACGGTTTTTCAATTCTTCCTTCATAAACGCTTTCATATTCATCTTTTTGGTCCTCCTGCACAAAAAAGGTGCATCACATGCAGGATTCGACCTTTCATGCAATACACCTCTCGTATCAATAAATCATCTATTTTCAGTTTTTTTATGCAATCCGCTTTGCTCCGAATGTAATTTCTTCTTTAACCACATCACCCTCTGTGTCCATATCAATCAGATTGATATCTCCTGTTGGTACGCATCCAACACAGGTGACCTTCTCACTTTTATTGGTTGCGTAGAAATCGGAATTCTTATCGTCCTGAATTCCCTGAATCGTCATTTCCGGAGTTGTGCCATCCTTCAAATATTTGTCAATCATCGTGCGGTACATTCTATTTGTTTTCCATTGTGAAACCTGCACCTCGATATCATATCCAATCCATCTCCGATTTGTCCCGCGTTCTGAAAGCTGTTTTCCGGACCACACGTCCGGCTTGAACACGACTTTGAACTTGCAGGAATCCGCCACGAGAACGCCGTCAATATAGACCTTCCCTTCCCGGGCAGAAAGCGGGCTGCTGTTTACCCTTGTTCCGTTCGGCATATCTTATCTCTCCTTTCTGCCGTTACCGTGCAATCACATCAAAATAATACTTGTCCGCACTGTCCACGGCCTGTAATCCAACCGTAATGTATACGCTGTCTCCAATGGATTTTCCCTGGTCAATGAGGAAATCAGAATCCAGCTCAACATTGGTAATTGCGCCATCATCTTCATAATTCTGGAGCATGCTCCGGCCGAGGCCTTCCATAACTCCCCATCCGTCCTCATCGTTATCGAATTTTCCTGGTACAAAGGTGATGAGCAGATCATTGGCAAAGGTATCGTACACCCTAAGAGGCCGGTTTTTGCAGATATCCTGTGGAGTTTCACTATCAATGCTTACCCGGCTGTTGATATCATATTCAAGAATTACATTTCCAGATTCATCTACACTGAAAAATGTTTTACCAGCCTGGATTGCCGCAATGGACGCCTCATTGTTCATCTCCCCGACAACACCGGTCGCATTTGTTACCACGGTATATGTGAGGGATGTAACATAATCGGCCCCGGCGGTCATTCCTGCCAGCCAAGCACAAGCCTCTGAGATTGTTAAGTCTTTTCCTCCATAAGAAAACGAATTTACCAAATTAATAATGCCCTCATAATCGGCAGCATAATTCGGCGCCACAGCCTGACATTTCCATCCGATACTCTCCCGGATGTATTTAATTTTAGTGAGGAGCGCTGTTTGCAAAGATGTTTCTGTGGACGGGAAGCACATGCAATTAAATCTGATTTTCTCAGACTTATCCAAGAAATCAGACAATCCTGAATTTCCCGATACCGTATCATCACCATCTTCCAGTGAGGCGGATGCAAACGCCGCCATGGTTCCGGTTCCTGAGAAATCCACATATTCTGATTTCCCTGCAAGCTCTCCAATTGTTGTTATTCCCTCAAACAGTTCCACCTCAGAGCCATCCAAAATGACAGATACATCAAACCCGTCCACCGGATTTGCCACCGAAACAATTTTTATTTTATTCCCAAGGGAGCCTTTATATTTTGCAATCACGTTCATGGATCCGGAACCAACTGTAATATCTGCCGATGCCGCGGTTCCTCCATCCGGGATATAAACGTATACCGTGGTGGCACCGATGAGCATAAGCTGTATCATTAACATAGCTGAATTTGTGTCATCATAAATACTGCGGCCAAACTCCGCCTGGTGCTCATTTGGAGAGTCAACGGATACCACAATCCATTTTCCTCTCGGCCCCCAGTCATAGTCAATCAGCGGGATAATCGCCGTACCTCTTGTGGACGACGCTGCCGTCGGCTGTCTTCCATTTTTTACATTCACATATGTGCCAGGCCGTACTTTTGGCTGTGATAACTTAAACGTGCCTCCTGCCATTTATTTTTTCCCTCCTTTTCCGTAAAGCCATTCGTCAATAATGCGTCTGGCCTCTGTGATTGTATATTCCTTTTCATCGTGTCCATACATAGCTCCATCAAATGTACTTTGGGACACATCAAACAGGATTATACTTTTTTCTCTGAGTTTACTCTTTGTGTATTTCTGCTCTTTTACCTCTGCTTTTTCCGTATTCTGGTTTGATACTATGTCAGCCGCAGTATTCGGAGCAGATTCTGTTGTTGATTTCCTTGCCATCCCTTCTTTTCTCCTCCTAACTATTCGTTACATTTCTAATCTTGTTCCATGCAGTATGTAAGGTCTGTATTTTTGTTTTCTGGTATTCAGGATGGAAATATACATCAATTGAAAATGATAATTGATTAATACCCTCATCGATTCTTCTGGTATCAGGTTCATTAACTCTGATATATCTCTCCGTGTTTTTTCCGTCCGCAGCATATACTGGCATCTCGCAATTATCCAACATAATTTTGTCTCGCATTTCCGCCGCATTTGCATATGCGCTCCAGTCATCGGATGCCATAAACCATACGTTCATTGTGATTGTTGTGCAATATGACCGAAGCGTCGCTTTCCTTCCGGAAGTTGTCGGAACCTGAAAATATATGGAAGGAACGTAAAAATCTTCTGGTATTTCATCAAAATACAACTTCGTGTTTGTTTCTGAATTATCCTGTATATACCGTACAGCCGCCGCAAGGCTCTGCTCTAATGTGATTTCCATACATCTCTGCCCTCCTATGGAAAATATCGCCGGAAGAACTGCTCAAACGCCTTGTCCGCCATATCCGGAAACATTCTTTCAAGCACCTGCACAGATTTGTCAAAATAATGAGAACCTGCTACGAATGATGCTTTCAGCACCATGCCGCTTTTTGCCCCAGGACTGTATCGAAAGTGGTTTCCCTCCCAAAATCCAGGAATAAATCTCCCTGGTTTCTGCCTATGTCCGTCATTTACCCATTTTGCATACTTTACATTTGTTCCTATCGTCAGGGTAAGCCCGCCAAGGTTCAGCTCCCATATATTCCCGGACGCTCCTTTCGTGAACAAAGCAAGTAACTTTCCCGTGTCCACATTGCCGAGGCTCTCAATGTATGACTGAACAATATCGAGAAATTCCTCCCCGGCCTCTTCCAAAATCTTTCCGGCATACGGCTTCAAATCTGCCGCAGCCGCTTCACAGTTCTTTGCAAAATTCTCCAGTTCGCTGACGTCTATCATATTGCCGATTTCACCCCTTCCTGCCGCCTTATGTTCACAATGATGTGATGTCCTCCATACACTTCTTTGGGAACATCTGCCCGGTATTTCAGACCGTTTCTGCAATCTTCCACAATGTCATTCATACGGATGTCCGTGCCAATGGGGAGAGACAATTTCGATTGCCCCTCCACACTGCTGTATGGCTCGTTCTGCACGACCGCCAATGTGCCGGCAGTGCTCTTGATGTGGAAATGGCATTTCACCCCGGCCTCATCTGGTTCTCTGTGTGCTGTTTTAACGTCTGACGCATGAATGCCATATCCCACGCTTACGGCCTCGTCATCCAGATGGTAAATATTGCAGGTATGGTTCATGAAATCATCGAACACGCTTACACCTCCATTTCCATTCGCCGTTCAGAGGCTTCGGAGGACCATCTTCACTTTGCCGATGCCCTTCTCCACCACATAGTCTGACAGTAATTCATCCAGATCAAGACTGTCCAGATCAATGACTGAGGACTCCACCGTATAAGAATAATCATCAAAGGTCTCACTCTTGATTTTCTTCTTTGCGGCCTCAATATCGTTTTTGGCATATGCCTCCGCCACAAGGATTGTGGCAATCTTTACAGGCTCCGGCAGCTCCTCATAATCCTCAAATTTATTATTGGTGAGATGAATGATTTTCAATTCCGCCCTGGAAATATCAAAGGCCAACTTTTCGTCTGGCCTCTCTGATACGTCCTTATGACTGGTGTAATTCTTTACATCTTCCGGGGCGATCCACGGTCTTGTAACTGCCACGATTATTTTCCTCCATGATTCTTGTTCTATTCCGGAATGCGTACCACTCCAAGATAAATATTTGCTTCTCCTGCCGTTGCGGCAGTTCCCGTGGAGGTGTATTTTGCTTTTACTTTTATCGGCGCACCTTTACGGATTTCAAAAATGTTCTTCATATATGTTCCTGCCGTCCCCTCCGTGACGTCATCGGCGCCCAGCAAATCATCCACCGAGTCATTTGTTCCTACCGTAAGCACATTTGTCGTGGCTGCATTGAAGGCTTTTCCTACCACTGCCACAGCTTTTGTAATTATCATGTTTGCCGGAAGTTCAATCAGTTCCACTCCGTTTGCGATATCCTTTGTGTCAAAAGATACCTTCCCGGCATGGAGTAACTGCTCTACTCCGCATACGCCTAAGTCCATTGGTTTAAGATTCATGCTGTTTTTACCTCCTATTCCCTGATAGCCGCCCTCGCTTCATCGGCGCGCGCAATTGCGTCAATTACTCTCTGGAAAATATCATCTTTTGTTTTACATCCAGTGATGTCTATACCCTTTTTATCTGCATATTCTGCCAGTTCAGCCTTTGTCATGCCCTGAAGTTCCATGATAATAGGTTTCTCCTGCGGTTCATCTTCTGCCTTATCAGAAAATAACTCTGTACTCTCCATATCATCAGGGTTTTTCTGCTCGACTTCCTGTTCTGCCTCTTCTCCCACCAGCGTGAAAAATCCTGTTTTTACAAGTCTGTCTGCCTTCTCTTTCTCCGGGACGAACACATCAGGTTCCTTCTCGGAAGCCTTGACAATTCCCCAATATGATTTCCCTTTTATCAATCTTAAATGATACATTGTCTTCACCCCCCTATTAATCCATTTTAAAATCTGGAAGCCCGGTGATAATTGCAGTAGCATCCAGCTCTTCTACCAGGGCATCAAAATCAAAGTGGATTACATAGAATCGTTTATCCTGCATGATAGCATCCTTGGATGTTGCATCTTTGCGGATTTTCACAGCGTATGTATTCACATTGATGATGTTCAGCGGCTCACAGAGAATAATCACGTCATTGGACAGCCCAGGAACCTGCATGGATGGAATAGCAACAGGAGATTTATACAGTTCTTCCGGCACTACACCGCCGTTATTAATCACCTTATTCAGCAGGAATAATTCCCACTGCTGTGCTCTGGTCGGACTCATAAGCCAGCGGAGACGCCCATTGTTGAAACGGTTCGGGATAGCGGCCACTGCTTTATAGAACATTTCCATGTCCATGTCATCGGCGCCGTCCACATCAACAATATGTCCTCCATTTGTGATAATCTTCTTGATGCCATCATTGAGCTTCAGGAAATCATAATCCGGATCCGTGTTCGGGGTGTCTTCATCACCATTGATGAGAAGATCCTCTGTATCAACACCCGTCTGCTTTGTCATAAGATCTGTAACTACCTTTTCAAAATTCTCACCCTCAATATTCTGACGGATGGTCTCTTCTGTGATCTCCCACGGAAGTCTCACTGCCTTTGTCTCGTAATGGATAGAGCCGAACTCCGGCTTTGCTCTGTACCCATCATCCACGTTTTCCACCTTTGCACGAAGCTTTCTTCTTCCGATTCCGATTTTATCAATCTCCCCGGACTTCTCTGTCCTCATCACATGGCGGATAGCCTGCATCAGCGGCGTTGCATCAAACGTCTGCTGTAAAAATCTCTTTGCCTGGTACGGCTGTAACAGACCACTGGTAACAACGGATGTCTCAATGGTGCCTGCTTTATTTACGATCTGTCTATTCGTGTTCATTCTCTTCTACCTCCCTGTATCTTAGATAAAGCCGTGAAGATAATGCTCTTCCTCAGAGCCTTTCTGCACAGTGTCATTCATGTTTGTAGGAAGTCCGGCGCTTTTCAGCACAGGCTCTATCGCTTTCGCAACGGAATCTTCGATCATTCTACCCACAGCTTCCATAGTCAGAGACTCCTCTTCCGGCTCCATCTGCTTCTTGATAGCATCCTGCACCATCTTCTCGATGGCTTTCACTGTAATCCCCTCTGAGGCTTCATTACCGCCCCGTGCATCGTTTTTAGCAACGCCGTCTTTCTCCTCTTCCTCTTTTTTATTAGAACCACCTGTGGACGTATTCTGCACTCCACCCTTCATGGCCTTTTCGATTGCGTCCTGCACAATCTTTTCTACTTCGCTTTTA
>ERZ1643246.4562-NODE-4562-length-10815-cov-10.496097_pt1 | contig 10815 bp, 12 predicted proteins | sample MGYA00579265_ERZ1643246 | MGnify/ENA primary metagenome ERZ1643246 (study PRJEB29033, sample SAMEA4952261) | chicken gut metagenome | biome: Broiler Chicken; feature: Gastrointestinal Tract; material: Caecum | place: Ireland | collected 2018 | study: Broiler...
AATATTCTAACCAAAGGTCTGCAAATACAATGATTAGCTTAGAGATAATCAAGAAGTGTAGGGACTACAGGGAGATACTTGGTAAAGAAGAGAAACCGCTGTGAGTAAAGAAATATGCGCGCAAGTATGCTCTATTCTCAAGAAGCTTCCACTTTAAACATTAAGAACCATTGGGTTTAGCTAAGAGGGGAGTGGTTCATACATATCCCAAAAATAAAATAGATAAGTTTATAAATATGTATAAAAATGCAACCAGCAAATGCCAAGACAAGGAATATTCCCGAAATTAGAAAAGTTGTGGAGGAATGTTTTTGGCATCAAAGCTTTGTTTGCCAATCATAGACAAAGCACTTATTAGAAGCAATCAAAATTATATGTGGAATATATGATAAGGTATATAAATTCAGAATTTATCTAAAATAATTGATAAAAAATTATAATTTTAAAACTTTTGCTTGGGTATATTCTATAAGCATATGATTTGCAGATAAAATCAAATATTTTATGAAAAAATAAAGTAAAATCTCAATACTTCTCTATACCATATAAAAAATTCAAATGATCAAAAAAATTGATCGCTTGGCTTGAGTAAATGCAAAGAGCAATTTGTAATCAGCTATCATCATTTTTGTAGAAGTCCAAAGGCCGTTTTTTCAGAGTCAAGCCAAAAAGAAAAGTTGGCATAGTTATGTGATAAAATGTGGATGCAGTGTAGTGTTTGCATGATGGGATATGATTCTATCAAAATTGAGCAGAGTAAAACGGAAACCATATGGGGATTTATCGTAAAGCGATCAAGCGTTCTGTAATGGTCAGTTTAGGCGTCAGAATGTTTTTTACATATGAAAATGAAATGCAGATCAGACATACATATCTTCTTCTTTTTCAGCTTGGCTTTTTTATAAAAAATGACACATGGTTTCTAATGAAACGCCTACAAATGCATCCTATATTTTACTGCATTCCAAAAATTTGAAAAAGCACAGCATAAATTTTTAAAATAAAAGAGCATCGTAACAATTTTGAGTAAAACAATAGGTGGAAGCTGCAAAGTTTTATAAAACGCCTACAAATGCAGTGTTGGTATACAGAAAAATGAGGATATGTCGTTCATAAGATGTATAAATATAGAATGGGAGCCTGCGTGCCACGTGCGATTGGTTTGTTTATCTTAGCCGTTATACGATCGAACGGAAAGCGCCTTTATGTTTGTGTATCAGTATAAGCGATAGGGCTATCATTTGATAAAGCTAGGTGACAAAAATGGAATTAAAAGATGATGAAAGATTGGATCATATTTTGGGAGAAGGGTTGAAAATTATTCAAAGTCCCTCTGTATTTGCTTTTTCTTTGGATGCAGTTTTGCTTGCCCGTTTTGTATCTGTACCAGTACAGAAAGGAAAAATTTTGGATATGTGCAGTGGAAATGGGATTATTCCACTTTTTCTAACAACTCGAACAAAGGCAGAAATAATAGGAATTGAAATTCAACCAAAGTTATATGATATGGGAATTCGTTCGATCCAATACAATCAATTGGAAGCACAAATTCAGATGTTTTGTGGGGATATCAAAAAAATTTCTGCCAATTTTTCGCATGGCAGCTTCGATGTTGTAACGTGCAATCCGCCATATTTTGCGATAAGGAGTAAAGAGGAGATCAACCAGAATCCACATTTTGCCATCGCTAGGCATGAGTTGAAATGTACGCTTGAGGATGTAGTTGGTTCTGGTGCTTTTGTTTTAAAAGAGGGTGGAAAATTTGCCCTTGTGCATCGACCAGAGCGATTGATAGAAATTATCTTACTCATGAAAAAATATAAAATTGAGCCCAAGCGTATGCAGTTGGTTTACCCAAAACTGAATCGAGAGGCAAATATGCTTTTGATTGAAGGGATCAAAAGTGGAAAGCCTGAAATAAAAATTTTACCACCGTTTTATGTGTATGAGGAAAGTGGCAATTATACGGAGGAAATGAGGAAAATTTTACGTGTCTAATGTTTTAGAATATTATACTTATATATTGGAATGTCGAGATGGTTCTCTTTATATTGGCTATACAACAGATCTTAAAAAGCGGATAAAAATGCATAATGACGGAAAAGGAGCGAAGTATACAAGAGGGCGTACGCCAGTAAAATTATTATATTATGAGACATTTTTTACAAAATCTGAAGCGATGCAAAAAGAGGCATTGCTAAAAAAGAAAAAGCGTAAGGATCGGTTGGCTTATATCCAAAAAATGCAGGAGGGAAAAGCAAGTGTGGATTCAAACGAGTTTTAAGCATAACGAATCAAGCACAAGCGGCATATTATATATTGTTCCGACACCCATCGGAAATTTGGAAGATATAACATTTCGTGCTGTGCGCATTTTAAAGGAAGTTGATTTTATTGCTGCAGAAGATACAAGAAATACAAAGAAGCTTTGTCGGCATTTTGAGATTTTGACACCGCTTTTTAGTTATCATGATCACAATAAAAATATAAGTGGGCAAAAAATCATTCGTTTGCTTGAAGAAGGAAAACATATTGCAATTGTTTCAGATGCGGGAACCCCTTGTGTCAGCGATCCTGGATATGAAATTGTTGTCCAAGCAGTAAAAAAACAAATTCCAGTCATTGCACTTCCTGGTGCCAGTGCAAGTATTACCGCATTAAGTGCATCCGGTTTGGATACACGCCATTTTTATTTTTATGGATTTTTGGATCGGTCAAAGAAAAAAAAGCGCATTCAGTTGGAAAACTTGAAAGCTTTTTCGGAAACAATGATTTTTTATGAATCGCCACATCGACTGAAGGAAACTTTATTTGTTATGTTGGAAGTATTTGGGAACCGACAAGTGGTTGTTTTGCGTGAATTAACTAAGGTTTATGAGCAGATTTTTCGTGGTAGACTGGAGGATATACAAAATTACTTTTCCATGGAGCCAGTGCGTGGTGAATTTTGTATTTTAGCTGAGGGAACAACAAGTAAGCATTCCATTGAAAGTCAAACTTCATTTTGGAAGCAGTTCAGTGTGGTACAGCATGTAAACTACTATATAGAAAATGAGGGCATGTCGTCAAAAGAAGCTGTGAAACAGACAGCGGCAGATCGAGAGATGTCTAGGCGAGATGTATACCAAGCTTACCATATTGACAGATGATATATAAATTTTTAATAAAAATTTTTACAATATATGCTACAATTAAAATGCTAATTTATTTGTGATAAAGGGGTTTATGGGAATAATGACAGAACAAAAAACATTTTATATTACGACGCCGATCTATTATCCAAGCGGTAAATTTCACATTGGAACGGCGTATACAACAACCGCTGCGGATGCAATGGCAAGATATAAACGATTAAAAGGCTTTGATGTTCGTTTTTTAACTGGTTTGGATGAACATGGCCAGAAAATTCAGGAAAAAGCACAAGAGGCAGGTAAAGCGCCGCAGGCTTATGTTGATGAGATTGCGAAAGCAGCAAAAAAGCTTTGGGCACAAATGGAAATTTCCTATGATGATTTTATTCGGACAACAGAAAAACGTCATAAGCAAGCTGTGCAAAAAATTTTTCAAAAGTTTTTGGATAATGGTGATATTTATAAAGGTGAATATGAAGGTTTGTACTGCACCCCTTGTGAATCGTATTTTACAGAGTCACAGCTTCAAGAGGGCAATTGTCCAGATTGTGGACGTGCTGTACATTTGGTAAAAGAAGAATCGTATTTTTTTAATATGAAAAAATATGCGGATCGTCTTCTTGCATATTATGAAGAAAACCCGACATTTATTGAGCCTGAATCCCGCAAAAATGAAATGATTAATAATTTTATTCGGCCAGGGTTAGAAGATTTATCGGTTTCTCGGACTTCTTTTGATTGGGGCATAAAAGTACCTGGTGATCCAAAGCATGTGATTTATGTTTGGGTTGATGCGTTAACAAATTATCTGAATGCTTTAGGCTATACTTCAGAAGATGAATCTTTGTTTTGCCGCTACTGGCCAGCGGATGTTCATGTTGTGGGAAAAGATATTGTCCGATTTCATACCATTTATTGGCCAATTTTCTTAATGGCTTTGGACTTGCCATTGCCAAAAAAGGTCTTTGCACATGGATTTATTATGATGAAGGACGGAAAAATGTCCAAATCTAAGGGCAATGTCATTTATCCGGAAATGTTGGTTGCACGTTATGGTCTAGATGCGACACGCTATTTTCTATTGCGGGAGCTGCCGTTTGGTCAGGATGGTATATTTTCTCCAGAATCTTTTGTTGAAAGAACGAATTATGATTTGGCTAATGATTTGGGAAATCTTTTGAACCGAACGATTTCTATGATTAATAAATATTGCGGTGGTATCATTCCGGTTTATAAAGGACAGGTTACATCATTTGATCTTGTACTTGAGAGATTTGTACAAGATACGGTTACAAAATATGAAGAGCATATGGAAAGTATGCAGTTTAGCTTAGTTCTTAGTGATTTGTGGGCATTGATTTCACGTGTCAACAAATATATTGATGAAACGATGCCTTGGGTATTGGCAAAGGATGAGGTGCATCGGGAACAACTGGATTCTGTTATGAATCATTTGGCAGAATCGCTTCGTTATATTGCAATTTTGTTACAACCATTTTTGCCTCATGCGCCGAAAAAAATGATTGAGCAGCTTGGTCTGTCATTTGATGCTTTAAATTGGAGTGGATTGTCAAATTTTTCTGCAATTCCTGAGAATATAAAGGTAATTGAAAAGGGCATTCCAATTTTTCCTAGGTTGGATGTAAAAGAAGAGGTGGCTTATATTCGTGGCCTAATGCAAAGTTCAAGCAAAGATCGTATCGAGGAGAATGCAAAGCAAAATATGCCGAAAAAACCGGAAACTGAGCAGATTTCCATTGATGATTTTATGAAAACCGATTTGCGTGTTGCCCAAATTATTGCTGCAGAAAAAATCAAGAAATCTGACAAACTGTTAAAGCTGAAAATTGATTTGGGAGAAGAAAAGCGTCAAGTCGTATCAGGTATTGCTGAGCATTATGCACCAGAGGATTTAATTGGAAAAAAAATTGTGTGTGTTACCAATTTAAAACCGGTAAAATTACGTGGTGAATTGTCCGAAGGAATGATTTTGGCAGGAAGCACAGAATCAGGTATAAAAGTCATTTTTGTCGATGAAAGATTACAAAATGGTAGCAAAGTGAAATAAAAATGTAATATGGTTTTTTATAGATTGTTGAAATCGCACGCCATTTGGGTAATTTGGTAAAAATATAGGTAAAAAGCCCTTGTTTTTTACCGCTTTTGTAAATTTTTTTCATGAAAAATAAGCCCTGAGGGATCAAGGTTTGTAAAGAATTGCCGAAACAAAGCTTTTGTGAAAAAGTAGACAAAAGCTGTACAATTGTTATATCCTAATGAGGAGCTGCTGAGAAATGTTGATAGATACACATACACATGTAAATGATCAGGCTTATGCGGATGATTATGAAAAAGTCATTCGAGACGCCAAACAGACAGGCGTGGAAAAAATGCTTGTAGTAGGTTTTGATCGACCAACTATTTTAAGAGCAATGGAACTGGTAGAAAAATTTGAAGGACTTTATGCAGTGATTGGCTGGCATCCTGTAGATGCAGTTGATTGTACATCAAAGGATTTGAAATGGATTGAAGCCTTATCTATGCATGAGAAGGTGGTTGCCATTGGGGAAATTGGATTGGACTATCATTGGGATAAGTCTCCAAAAGAAGTGCAGCAAAAATTGCTACGTACGCAAATACAGCTTGCAAAAAAGGTAAAGCTGCCGATTGTCATCCATAATCGAGAGGCAACGGCGGACGTTATCCAAATTTTACAAGAAGAAAATGCGCAAGAAATCGGTGGGATTATGCACTGCTTTGGCGGAAGCTACGAAACAGCTAAGATTTGTATGGATATGAATTTTTATATTTCCATTGGTGGACCAGTTACTTTTAAAAATGCAAAAAAACTACAGGAGGTTGTCAAACAGATTCCTTTAGACAAGTTATTGATTGAAACGGATTGTCCTTACTTGGCACCGCATCCCTATCGAGGAAAAAGAAATGAGCCGAAACTTGTAAAATTGGTTGCAGAAAAAATCGCAGAGTTAAAAAATTGCTCTTACGAAGAAATTGCACATATGACAAGTACAAATGCAGTTCGTATATTGAATTTAAAAGATTAACATGCTTGTTCATTTATGTTCTACTTTTCATATGTGTCAGTCGGTCGGCATATAGAAAGAAAAAGCCCAAAACCGACAGAAAATGAGGAGGATAAAAACATGATGAATTTGAAAAAAGAAAGGCTTGTGAGGACTAAGCGTCCAGAAATGACAGTGGCGACAATTGGTTTGACTATACTGATCGGAGCAGGTCTTTATCAAGGAACAAAGAATGAGGTTCATCTTGTAGTAGATGGGAAGGAACAAACCATCTTAACCCATAAAAATAAGGTAGAACAAGTCATTGATATGATGGGTTATGATCCACAAGAAAATTATATTTTGCCTGCGCTGGATACGAAGGTAAAAGATGGACTGCAAGTTATTATCCAGCCGGCAAAAAATATTACAGTAAAAGTTGATGGAAAAAAGATTGAGCATTTCACAACGGCCAAAACGGTTGGTGAAGTTTTAGAATCGGGAGGAGTAACTATATCTAGGCTGGATCAGGTTGTTCCAGCAGTAAGTACAGAGCTGACGGAGGATTTAGAAATTGAAGTTACACGTGCATTTCCTGTAACTGTTCAGATTAGCGGGAAAAAACAAACCATCTACACACATTCGACTACGGTCGCTGATTTTTTAAAGGCGCAAAATATTCAATACGATTCAAATGATATTGTGACACCTGAACCCACGAAAATATTAGAAAAAAACGATGTGGTAAAAATTATACGAGTTCAAAAAATCACCGATGTAGTTGAAGAAACCATTCAACTAAAAACAGAAAAAAAATCCGATTCAACTTTGCTGAGCGGTTCAGAAAAAGTGATTCGCCAGGGGAAATCTGGAAAAGTTGAAAAGACCTATGAAATTGTAAAAGTAGATGGAAAAATTAGAAATAAGAAATTGATTAAAGAAACGATTGTGAAAGAAATGGAACCAAAAATTATCGCTGTTGGTACAAAAATGCCATCGCGCGGAGACGTAGCAGCAAAAGAAATGGTGGTTACAGCAACGGCCTATACACCATACTGTACCGGATGTAGCGGGACAACTGCAACAGGTTTAAACATCCGGCAAAATCCGAATATGAAAGTAATTGCTGTTGATCCGGCTGTTATTCCTCTTGGAACAAAAGTGTATGTAGATGGCTATGGCTATGCAGTTGCTGGTGATACAGGTAGTGCAATCAAAGGAAATAAAATTGATATTTTAATGCCAACTAAGCAAGAGGCCTACCGTTGGGGTGTGAAAACAGTCAAAATCCGAATTGTTGGCTGAATCAGGTTGGAAAATTTGAAATGATTTCGTAGTAACCCTTTTTGAGAAAGACTGCTATGTTACTATAAAGATGGGGCTTTTATGCATGTTCGTTTATATTTTATTATAAAAATTCATTTAGAACATTTATTTGGTTCAATGAAAATTATATTTGTTTTACTGGATAAGAAAATCGATGTCTCAATCGGTTTTCTTTTTTTTAATGATAGAGCATTTTTTCAACTGGTCAGTTTTTATCGAATGTAGTTTTTCAATAAAGGAAGTCTTATAAAGTAAGATGATTCATCAAGAAAGCTGAATATGGGATGATGCGAAGGCGTTTGGATATAAGGGTGTCAGCATTTTTTAATTTATGGGGACTGATATTGGTTTTTTTAATAGATTGTGCAGTCAATTTCTCTCAATGCTGGTAAATTTATTGCGACGACAATCTAGCAATCGTTATGTGTTTGATAATCCGTCTGATTGTTTATGTTCTCGATGTCATTTTGCGGATATACATTTCTAATATATAATTGTTTTTACGTATGGATTTTTCATCTAGGGCAATATAGAGTTGGGTGGCAAATCAAAAAGATAGCATTAAGCTCATCAATGGATGAACTATAGAACTTATTTTATCTCACAAGGTACAGATTTATATGATATAAATTTTGCAGTCAGTCCAAATAAATATGTTTGGGTTAAATTGTAGTATTATTTCATAATGTGGTAATTGTAAAGATTTTATAGAGGAATTGTTGGAATGTATTCTTAGAGCATTTAAGCATAAGGAAAGAGTATTTTTTTATGAGTTTTTGTTCCTATTGTTATAAACAACGGTTAATATTTGAATTGCTTAAGCATGAAAGCTATGCGTATTACTTTTAATAATTTGTAGCATTTGGTACTTTGTCTGATTGTGACATTTCTGTTGATGGCATCAAGGGGTAACCATTGTATTTCTTAGTTTATGATCGTTTTTGCAAGTTATTGTTTTTATCATCGCGCAATATCTTTCACAGATTAAGAGTTTTATCACAATTTTTCTTGTTGTTTTATATGTTGTATCTTTATCTAATCGGACATGTAATAATTACGATATCGAATAGTAAGAAGCACATTTCGATTGGTACTTGGATGTTGTATTTCCCCAATACAATATAAAAACATATCATATGAATAAAGTGATGACAATCATGTATGGAAACCAAAAGCGAAAGAAATTCTTCTTAAAGTTAATTTGTATCATAATGATAATAACAAATGTTTGATTCAGTAAAGAAGCACTCTGTCTATTTTGTGCCATTTTATATCGGATGAACATGTCAATAAGTACTTGGAATGGAACTGTTATGGTTTCTACTGAAAAAACCACACAAAATACAATCATGTTTTTTGTCAATATCTTCCTATTAGATCTTTTCATGCATGTATCTTTTTTGGTAGATGCTGTTTTATTATTCATGTAAAATTCTAAATATTATATAAAGTTCTCTTATTTCTATATGCCCTTAGTGTATCGTTCTTTTCTGTTCTCTCAATACATCTTATGTTGTGGTTCAACAAACAAGAATAATCCATCCAATTATATGTATGCAGGAGGGTATTATTTGCAAAAGAAAAATTATGAGCAGGCAGAAAAAGCCTTTTCTGAAACTATTGCTAAAAGTAACAGTAGTGCAGAGGTAGCTTTGAAGCTTGGTCGTGTAGAATACGTATTAAATAATTATAATGAAGCAGGAAAGAATTTATTGATGGAGGTATTTTACCTTCTAGCAAAAAATGCGTATGCTGCTAAAGAACGTGGAAAGGCGTTGGATTATATTTCTATTTCTTTATTTTTAGATCCAGACAACGCAAAATATAAAGAATTGAAAAAATCACTTTAGTGATGAAGATATGGACAAAGTAATTACAATTTTATAGAATATAATTCTAGGGTTACTGCTTGGTGGTTAGTCACTTCCTCATGGGAGGTGATGCTTTATGACATGGATGGAATTTTTAACGTTCTGTTTAGTAGTTGTAAGCATTATTTCTCTTGTTAAAAAACAAGATTAAGAAATAAAAAAATAACCGCCCTTTGTAAGAGCGGTTCAACGAAACTTTTCGGACTAACCGCCCAACCAAAGGCAGTAACCCTCCTTATATTTTTATTCTAACAAAGCAAAAAATATACGTCAATTATTAAATGTCTTTTATACATGTACATGGATAATCTGGATAAAACCAATACAAACATCTTTACAAATTTTTGTATTAGTTTTTTGTGTTTTCGTATTTTTTGTCTAGTTATAGATGTTACTTTTTTTTCACTAACACAAAATATTATAGAATCCAAATAAAGTGCAGGTAAAAAAGTGGCTCGAGAGATTTTAAAAGGCAAGAAAATTAGTGAGATATTATAGAAGAAGTTGGGACAAAACAGAAATATTTACTTCTAAAACCAGATAATCATAGGTTACTCGACAAATAAAGAAAATAAAAAACGAATGATTCCAAAATACTGAACTAGTGTTTTGAAAATCGTTCGTTTTTTTATTAAACGGCGTTTTTTCTCAGTGTTAATATGTGTACTTAAATGGATAGCAATACTTTAAGTTAATGTGAAAGAGCTACTATTCTAATTCATTTCGTACCTTTTTAATTAGTTCAGAATGTACATTTATACTAAATCTACCAATTAATGAACTGTGCAATTCAATAACCACTTTGTTATTATCTTTTTTAATCCTAAGGATTTCCCTAGGATTATTAAAAACTTCAAAACAGTCTTTTTTGTGTTTTACAGTGCACTCTTTAAACGAATATTCTTGTTTATCCATATAGCATAATACCTCCATAGTAATAGCAATTGCAGATTGGACTCAAAGAGGTTCAAAAGTAAATATCAATTCTGCAAAAAGTCATGCAAATATTAGTGTTTATGGAACATGGGAATATAATGCGGAGGTAGGAAAAGGGGCATTTACAATACCAATTGGTTTTAGAGTAAGTGATAGTTATGATTTAACTTTATAAAATATTTAAGAACTACCTGAAATTTTTAATTAAATTTTAAAAGTTTTGGGTAGTTTTATTTTTTTATAATTTATCTGGAACAAAATATTGTAGTGGTACACTAAGGTATACTGCGATTAGAAAGAAAAAGGAGATAAGAATAAAAATAATCATAAGTATAAGAAGTATTTTCTTTAATTTATGTCCATATCCTGAGCATAATTTGATTAAAAAATAAAATGTTATAACAATAAAAAAAGAATCTTTAAAAAAAACCTCTATAAAGTTAGATATCATAACTATATATATATAATTATCCATTTTATTCCTCCTATATTTACTTATTTCAATACCATCTTATGTTGTGGTTCAAC
>ERZ1643246.4563-NODE-4563-length-10815-cov-4.779368_pt1 | contig 10815 bp, 5 predicted proteins | sample MGYA00579265_ERZ1643246 | MGnify/ENA primary metagenome ERZ1643246 (study PRJEB29033, sample SAMEA4952261) | chicken gut metagenome | biome: Broiler Chicken; feature: Gastrointestinal Tract; material: Caecum | place: Ireland | collected 2018 | study: Broiler...
AACAGTTTCGTGTTTTGATGGCGTAGTAGCCGTGGTCGATGCCTAGGATCATATTAAGCCCTCGCTTTCTTTTGGTGAGATACACTTAAATCTATCTACAAGGCCGGAAACTTGTTCCCAGCCGGGTAGCTAAGAGGGGAAACGAAAAAAGCCCGCTATCCAGCAGATACCGGATACCGGGCCATAAAAGGAGCGGTTCAAACATCTAAATGCTAATCGAAAAATAAATTTCCGTGAATTTACCCAAAGTTATTGACGAAATTAACCATCTCTTGTATAATATATCTTATCATAGTTGCTGCCGGATGCATATACTATGGTAGCAACAAAAAGGGACGAGGGGGTGCATGGTGGCAGCACAGTTAATTCGAACCATACAAATCGTGCACCCCTTTGAAAGCGCGTCAGAAGCAGAGTTCTTAAAGGAATTTTTTCGTTTTCTAGGTTGTTTGGTTTACGATCGACCGCTATCGCAGACGTGGAGTGTGGAATCCATTTCACAGAGTGACGTTGTAATATTTTTGAACTACCCGGTGGGAAGCCAGTATAGCTTTTTCAGTGGGTCTATTTGCATTTATTTGCGTTTCGAATTTTCCTCTCAAGGTTCGGAAAGCTACGTTTGGGAAGCGATTGAGGAAAATGAGCCTGAGCCAAAAAAGGTGCACAGCAAAGCAGAGTTGGAATCTCAAGTGCTGGCGTATTTGATTCGACGTATTTGGCAGGACTCCGCGCCGGATTCTGAATGCATCCAGAAAGTGCGGGAACTGTATCTCGCCAACAATCTGTATCCCCTTCTGCAATACAAGCGCGCTTTCCGCGTCCTGCGGATGGGCGAGGCCATCGACGCGAATATCGGCATCAGCAAAATCACACCAGAACCCGTGGTGGTGGAAATGCTTCGGGCTTTTTGGTGTGTCTATGCCGTGCTGCGCAAGCAGCAGCGCCTTTCTGGCCAAGAGTCGCTTCCGCCGGAGAATGGCGAAGACGGCCGCAGTATTTATGGGGTTTATGCCTGCGTGAACGCCGGGAGATGTCTGCGTCAGGTTTGTCTGGTTTTGCGTTATCTGCCGGATGACAATCTGGATTGTGATGCTAAAAAGGAAGGGCTTTCGCAAGAGGAAGCTCGGTTTACCATTTGTAGTGCACAGACATTGGTCGAACAGCTCAAATTCCTTTTGGCTAAAGATAAATCTTTTTTGGTGGCCTATCTGCTGGCGGCCTCCATCAGCAAAACTTCCCGAGATTTGGAGTTTGCCGCTCGCGAGTATTACTCTTATATCTTAGCACAGACGCACCCAAATGATATTTATTACGCTTTTATTCAATACGAGCTCGGCAACTATTACGAGAAAATTGGCGGCAATATTGACGCGGCGGTGCAATATTTCAAACAGGCATTGGCCCAAGATGACAATTGCTACCAAGCACAGTATAAAGTTTCCTGCTACGATGCGCGAGCTGGTCGTTACCAGGAGGCTGAAATCGGCTTTATGCGCGTAATCAAAATTCTTTTTTGCGGTAGAAATTCCGATACGGCGGCAAACTGGCAGCAGCTATCCTTGAAGCGAACCCAATACGCTTTTAAGTCTTATATCTGGTTGGCCAAGATTGCATATAATTATTATCGAAGCACTGCTATGGTTACAGAGTGGGTCAGCAAAGCGTTCCAGGCTGCCAAGATGTATCAGGCTTCCTGGCTGCTCCGGCGCTCCGTTGATTTTGCGGATGAACCGAATCCAGAAGAAAACAGTGCGCAAAAGCCGCAGGAGGCGACACTTGAACGGGGTACAAAGGAGTGTGCAATATTGCTGCGGGACTACCACCGGCACAGTGAACCCATGCATGTTTTGTGGTTGGTTCTGTATTCTTGGGTAGATGGTGTTATTCAAGATGAGTATCTGCAAACTCTTGTGAAACGTGAATTAAAAACGTTCGACGCTTCAACAGGCGAATAAAAATTGTAGGACACTGGTTTGAATCGGTTCGTTTGACCGATTCTTAACCAGTGCCTTTTTGTAAAAGAAAGGACGGAAAAAAATGGAATTGACGGAGTCAAGGATTGCCAATCTTGAAAATCTAAAAAAAGCTGGAACGGTAATTTTAAGCATAAAAGATTCCAAGAAAGACATTTTCAACAAAGAATACCGGCAAGCGTTGACCGCGATCCATCATATTGTACAGGAAAGCAAACTGGAGGCCAAGCGGTATACGTCCAAGCAGAAGAATGGCTGGATTGATCCATGCGAAGATCCTTGCGCTGACCCGGAGGCGTATCAAAATATCGCGTTACATCGAATCCCAACGATGGTATCCTTCATTGGCAGCCGCGGCACGGGTAAAACGTCCGCCATGCTGACAGTTCTGCGCCAATTGCAAACCTTGCAGTGCTGCAAGGAGTCGGATGGGTCATTACAGCCCCTTGCCTCCGCTTCCTTCATCTGCCTGGAACCAATCGACGCCGGTATTCTGCAAAGTGGGGAAGATATCGTTGCGATTGTGTTGGCCCGGATGTTCAATTATCTGCAGCAAAGCACGAACGGCAATAATCTCCGGGCCCGGTATCAAGAGGAGCTGCGAAGCCTGTACCGCGAGTTTGACAAGCTGTATCAGAACCTTTGCCGCCTGCGGAAAGGCGGCGGACATTTCTTGGAGGGGGAATCCGCCCTGCGGGGGCTACAGAACCTTGCCAGCAGCCATTCCACCGCTCGAGAATTCAAGGACCTTGTCAGTCATTTGTTGACATATATCAAAACTCTGAATGGCTGTGACAAAGACCAATACCTGGTCATCGCGCTGGACGATATTGATATGTACGGGGAGGATACGTCCCAAAACTGCTATACATTGCTGGAGGAAATTTTCGACTATCTCAGCTTTCCGGGAATTATCGTCTTGACAACATACAACGAAAATCTCTTAAAGCGAAATTGCAGCAATCACCTGCGGGTAAAATTTTTTGAAGGTAAGAAAAATGCTGACTGCAGCAGTACAGAGCGCACGGAAGTGAAAACACTGGTACAGCAGTTTTTGGAAAAGCTGATTATCGAAGAATACCGAATTTATATGCCAACACTGACTCGGGTGGATGTGTCCAACCAGGCCGGGATGAGTGTGCGATTTGACAAAACCAAGGAGCCTGAACTCTGTGCTATGTTTGAAGACTGCACCAAGCAGGATAATGAGATTATAGCCCCGATCAAGAACTTTTTACTGCGGATTATTTCCGATCGGACCCATGTGTACTTTGATTCGCGTGGCCAAAAACGGCATTTCTTTGAGCCTTACAACCTGCGGGATTTGAGTGTATTTTGGCGTGTGTTGGATGCACTGGAAACCCCTACCGGTAAGGATGACGCAGACCGAGAAATGGCCTACGCCAATAACCGCAGGAAGCTGTTCAACTATACGATGAATCCATTTGCCAGTGAGAAATTGGAAGAAGGGGAAAGCGAGTACCTCGCCAAATTGTCTCAGTACCCGTTAGAACGCCAGGAACGGGAACTAATTGATGACATAAGGCATCGGTGTCAAAATCAGCAAAACAATAAAGCGCTCCGTTCGTTCTTGGAAGGACGATTGCAACATAATTATGGCGAGTTGCTGCATTGCCTGTATTATGCCACCCGTTTGCAGGAGGATGGTATGAGCAAGGAGTTGATTTATTGTATTCTGAGCAGTTATTCTTTTACCTTGAACCAGTTGTATTATTTTCCTGATTTCAAAACGGGTGGCGAAAGCAGGGAAATATTTACCCGGTTCGTTGGCTCTTCTATTGCAGGAATGTGGGCCAATGATATGCTGCCCAAGGTGCGTAGAAATACCGTCGAAAGGGGACCAACTTTTTATCCGATTGGTTCTGCTAGTTTTCAGGCATCCGTTTTCTTTGGCTGGGAAATTGACGATGGTGTCGCATATGAACTCTTTGATGTTTTATCGGGTCGACAACCACAAGGCGCAACAAATTCTTATCAACAAGCAAAGGAGTTTATTCAAGCGTTTGAAATCTTAGGTATGTTTTTTACCAACATACCTGAGGAAGGACTTAAATTGGAATTTGATTGGAGTTCTTCGGTGGCCGATATCCAGAGGGGACGTCGGCTGGTATCCAAGCAGGCTCAGGAAATCTATTTTAACGCATTGAATTTTTCCGTAAATAGTTTGGATTGGCAAAAGTGTTTTGATAATTCCACAAAAGAACTTATAGAAATGTTAAGACGTTCTGTAATGACACTAGGAACTTCTATTCATGAGGAACTGTGTGTAAACACTCCTTCAAAAGACGAAAACGACCGTTTTATCTTAGAAGGAAACCGTTGGGCAACTTTGAGAGAACTCATGGAAATATACCAAAAGATCACCAATCGCGAAGGGCAAACGATACTAAAGGATTTATCTCAAGCAGGCTACATCAATTCGGTCCGAAAGGATATAGATACGATTTTGGACAAAGCAGAGGAAAGTATCCAAACCTATTCTTTGCGAAATGAATTTGAAGATTGGGCCAAGGATGGTGTGTTAGCTTTACCGTTACAAAACTTTGATATGATGTACAATATGATAAAGCGGTTGGCCAATGCCAATTTCTATGGGCAGGGTCTACCGGAAAGTCTGGAAGATGATGGATTCTTTGACGCCTTCAATAAACTGTTTGAGTCCATTGGTTCGCAATTGGGAGAACAGGATAATTTCTATGCCAACAACGGGAGCGAGTCTGTTTCGTTTAGAGATGCCTATAAAAGCTTTCCATTCTATAAACATTTTGTGGATAATCCATCCGTGCAGCTAAAGAAAATGTTCACTGAGGTCATTAAAGCAATGGTTCGTGGGCAATTACAGACCAACGCTGCCAAAGTGTAAAATGTTTTTTATAAGAGGGCACCACCATGCTTGACAGAGCAGAAATCAATGCAGAATTGTTGACAGAACTAGCAAAAGTATTGCTATGCGATGTCAAAGCGGAGGACATCTTAAGTGGCAAGCTCTGGTTCAGCCGTATTCCCTGCCAAACGCTGGCCAATTACATGATGGACAGTGAGACGTTCAACCATCACTATTCCGCAACGGAATGCCTCAATCTGGCAAACGCGGTCAGCGACTACATCTGCGATAAAGCGGAGGAACATCTGCGGGATTCGGCGCGGGGACATATTCATGTCTTTGACCTGCTGACAGAGCTTCTTTACCTGGTGCTCACCGAGGAAAACGGGATTGTCTGCAGCCGCTACCAGGAGCTGCTGCCTTGGAGAAATCTGACCCGAAGCGTTGGCGAGGAACTTCCAATCTGCACCATGTATGCTCTCCGGGATATGGCCTGTGGCAAAACAAACAGAACAGATTTCAGCTGGAGTTATCTGGCCGGGCACAACAATAAGCAGCTCAATCGCCTGATGCAACGGGGAATCGCCGAACACCACTATCACATCTGGGGATCAACGCCCTATTTCCAGGTTTCGTGGTTGAGCTTGATGAACCATCTGTGCAATAACGGCTATGTGAAAAACCTGCAGGAGCTGCACAAACAGAACGAACTCTGTGTTCCATCGGAAGAGGTAATAGACCAAATCCTCAAGCTGGAAAAGCCCGAAGAACAGATGGATTGGGTGATCGTACAGCTGCGCGCCGCCTTGATCCGGTGTTATCTGTGCCTGCGGTTGGAGAAAACGGCAGACCCCTGCGCCCCAATTGACTGCCAACGTGGCAATCATCCGATCTGGCTCGAAAATTGGAATGAAATGCTGGCTCTTTTGCAGGATAGCCAGCAGTTGCTGATACGGGCGGAAGATTTGGAAGCTGTTATTTCCGCTCTGCGCATGGAAAGTGGTACCCAAGAAGATTATGCGCTCGGCTTTTTCCAGGGGACGATTCGGCAAGGGGAAGATATGTACCGCGTCTTTTCTGGCGAGCGCTGGTTCCTCTATCAGATGGTCACAGATATTTACCAAACTCCGACTTTTCAAAAGTTGACGCCGAAAGAGCACAATCTATTTTACTTATACCTGATTTTACATGGGAAATTGCGCGCCCAACTGGTTCAATCAAATGATCTGATCGGCTTTGACAATTTTCAACGGATTCAAAACCGGAAATGGGATTATCTGGGCGATGCAGTTTCAGAAAGGCTGATTACTGAACTGGCCATTCAGGAGCCCCTGGTCACAAAACCGCACCTGAAGGAACTGGAAGTCAGACTGTCCCCCTCTCTGAACGCAGAAGAGGATGCGCGCAATATTCAAACACTGGATCGGTCCGTCACTTCCGGTGAGAGATTTGGCATGCCGGAGAGTCTCCAAGAGTTACAAGGCAGGTACTATTACGTATACCATTTCATCAAGGGAACGGATTCCGCATTGCAACAGACATCGAAGGCTGACCTGTCTCAAGAATATCTTACCCCCTATATCTTAGAGTGCAGACATTACGGGAAACGATACGATATTTGGAAGCGGGCCCAGGAAATCATGAAATTCAGGGAGCGCTACCCTGCCTCTGCCTCCCGTGTACGGGGCATTGACGCTTGTTCGCAGGAAATCGGTTGCCGCCCCGAAGTGTTTGCGCCGGTCTATCGGCTGTTGGGGTGCCATACAGCGTCTGAACTTAGAGATGGCATCGAAATTCCTTTACCCAAACTCGGCAAAACGTATCATGTCGGGGAAGATTTTTTGGATCTGATTGACGGACTGCGCGCCATCCAGGAGGCGGTCTACTTTCTCAATCTCGATTGTGGAGATCGCTTGGGTCATGCCATCGCATTGGGTACAGATGTGGAAAACTGGTACGCAGGCAAGCAAAACCGCCTTGCTTTGCCTGTGCAAGATCTTTTGGATAATTTGGCCTGGTTTTACCACGTGCTGCAGCACTATCGGGTTCCCGACTCGGATCTGCTGCGGCGGGAATTGAATAAGGAATTTGAATATTGGTTCCGCATTGTATACCTGAATTATATGCAGGATGAAGATATGCAGGTCATTATGCAGCGCGCAGAACAAGAGTACGGAAATGATGAGACAAAGCGGAATTACCGTAAGCATCTGTGCCATTTCGGTATAGACACCTATTACCAGGCGTGGACGCTGCGCGGCGATGCGCCAGAGCTGTACCGCAAAGGGTATTTCAGCGCCCCGGCTGCGCCATTAACCGACTGGGATCGCTGTGCCGAAAACCACATCTTCCCGGTTCGGTTCGAGACGCGCTATGTTCCTGAGTGCAGTCTGCTCAACTATTATTACCACTATAACCCTATGGTCAAATTGGAGGGCAATCGTCAGGTCACAACCCTGATTTCGCCCGCTTACATTCGAGGGGCAAAAGCAGTTCAACAGGCCCTGCGGGAGGAGATTGCTGCAAGAGGCATCTCGATTGAGACGAATCCTTCCTCCAACGTGCTCATCGGTAATTTTCGCCGTTATCATAAGCATCCGATTCTATCTTTTTATAATCGGGGGTTGCCGGTTACCAAAAAGGAGGAAGACGCCTGCCCGCAGCTATCTGTCTCCATCAATACCGATGACAAAGGCGTGTTTTATACGGACCTGGAGAATGAATATGCGCTTCTTGCAAGATCGCTGGAAGAGTGTATGGACGACCAGGAACAGCCACGCTTCCGAAAAAACGATATTTATACCTGGTTGGATAATATTCGAGTCATGGGGCTGGAACAGGGGTTTGCATCGGAATGGGTGGATGATAATATAGATAAAGGATGAATGTGATAAGCAGTAATTTGGATGAATAAGGCATATACTATTAGTATTGTTAATGATTTGCTATTTGACGTTATATTGATGGAAGTAAACACGCTTAAGAGAAAAGCGCAATTCAAATTAAAGGAGATGTAACAATTGTGGGCAAAAATATAACTAAACAGATTAAATTAGCATTAATAAAAATATGCACATTCTTTATCAATAAATTGAACAGCTTCATTACAAAAATGCGCGGTGAAGACATCAAAGACCCCTTGAAGGAAAGCAAAAAACGTATTGCCGCTTTAAACAAAAGTATTTTAAACAGATGGATAGCGCTATGGGGTGCTAATGCAACAAATAAATCTTACAAAGAGAACTTTCAAGAAGTGGTAGAGGCTAACTATAAGTTTTTTCAGGAAGCGGCAAAACATAATAGTTCAAAAAATTTTTCCGAAAAAGGAAAAATAGTAAAACGGGTCAAAATAAGTGCTTTGCTTATGGGATTACTCTCTCTCTACATATTTGTATGTAAGAAAGATATAGACTTTACAAGCTTTCTCCCCTTGTTGGCCATCATCTGCATTTTGTTGGCCGCATACCTATATGCTTCTGTGAAGTCAATCGAGGTAAGAAAATACCAAGAAACATGGGCTAGGCATCAAAACGCGTTTTTCTTAATGCAGTCGGAAATGGTTAAGTATTGCAATCATTTGTCTCCATATGACAAACCAGGGAATGATATAAATGAATTGTTTATGGAGCGTATCATGGCTGTATTGGAAATAAACAACAGTAAATTTGTGGCAAACATGGAAAACAAAGAAATGCAATTGTCAGATTTACCGGGCAAAATCATTGTAAAGAACTAAGTATTAATTAGTATGTGTAATACTGAATACACCACTTGCTCCACGCAACATATATTTTATGCCACTTCAGTATTTATGCAACTAAGTCCATTCGATGCTCAACACTTTACTTCTTTTCAGTTTGTGGTGAACGATATCAAAAAGTTCTTCAGGCTTTTATAAATGGAACGGAAGGTGAGCAAAATAATTAGTGCGGATTTGCCAATCAAAAAATTGAGCGAAGATAAATTAAACAGAGCAGCTTTTGCACAAAGTCTGGCAAAGACTATATCGCAATATTCCCTCACTTCTTCTTTTACGATAGGCCTTTATGGAGAATGGGGAAGCGGAAAAACATCTCTAGTGAACATGATCCTTGAGTCGTTGGCCGATATCAATAACGACATTGTAATTTTACAGTTTAACCCTTGGTTGTGTTCTGATTCCAAGCAACTTATCACGCAGTTCTTCAAACAGATGGCCACAGCAATAAAGCTAAAGAAAACCGCATCGGAAAAGGCTTGGAAATTGGTCGATCAATACGCTGATCTATTTGATGCAGCAAGCATTATTCCGGTTGTGGGTTCTATCCTTTCCATATTCGGTAAGACACTTGTGAAAGAGGCCAACGAAAAAGTTAAACGCCGATCTGCCGACTTACAGGAAAGCAAAAATCAAATCATCAAAAAGCTGAAAGAAGAAAATGTAAAAATTGTTGTTTCAATCGATGATATTGACCGCCTTTCCGATGAGGAAATTGTTGTCACTTTCCAGCTGGTCAAAGCATTGGCTGATTTCCCCAATACCGTTTACATTTTAGCTTTTGACTATGATGTTGTTGTTCATGCCCTTGGCAACGTACAGCACGGCAACGGAAAAGAATATTTGGAGAAAATTGTACAGGTTCCTTTTGAAATTCCAGCGCCAAACATTGAAACTATTCACGATACCCTGTTTTCGAAACTCAATTCCATTCTTGGAGACATTCCCGAAGAGTGCTGGTCCAAAGCAACCTGGGCCGAACTTTTTCAATTTGGGCTTCGGAAATATATTAAATCCATCCGAGATGTGGTTCGCTATACAAATGTCTTTACGCTGAAATATGAGCTGCTAAAAGAAGAAATTGACCCAGTTGACCTTCTTGGCCTCACCGCGTTACAAGTATTTGAGCCATCGGCGTACTCTAAACTACCAATGTATAAAGATGTTCTGTGTGGGGATGGCTACCGCTATTCGATTCAACGGCAGAAGGAAGAAGAGAAAAGAGTAAGGGATACCGTATCCCTACTTCTCCCCAACACGGAAACTTCTACTAACTTAGAAGCTGCACGCAACATTCTTGCCATCTTGTTTCCTCGGACGAAAGCGGCTACTGACAACTCATATTTCTATGGAAGAACCTATTCACAACGTGAGTTCTTCATAAACAACAATATTGCTGCACCCGAATGTTTTGATCGGTACTTTGCTTTAACACTTGAAAATACGGCTATTCCTACAGCCACAATTAAAAAATTGATATTCCAATTGTCGGAAACTGAATTAAACAACGCAATTGTGCACCTTTATGAGGAAGGTAAAGTCATACGCTTGCTTGAAGAAATAGAAGCATATGCAAACAATCGATATTCTCTTTCTGTTCCTCCAGAACGGGCATCAATGCTTATTACTGCTCTTGCTCGTAATTGGAGTTTGTTTGAAGTTGAAGATAGAGGACCTTTGTCAATTCCATTCAGTTGGCGGCTCCTATTATGTGTTGACCCGTTATTGAAAATTATAAATTTGCAAGCGCGTTTTTCTTATATACATACGCTCTTTAATGACGAAAGCGTTCAACCATCAACATTAGCACTGCTGCTTCATGATTTTGAAACTCAGCATGGTCGTTTCACAAAAAAGGAAGAAGCATCAAATCGGAACGACGCCTTATTCACATTGGATGAAGTTTTATCGCTAGAATCCATTTTTGAGAAGCGCTCTATGGCTGCGCTAGATTCTGGAGCCGCATTAAATCAAAACTATGGGTTAACCTTTTTGTGGATGTTAGAGCAGTTGGCACCGGAACAGGCCGCAAGTAAAGAAAAGTCGTTGGTTTCAGATGATATTTCTCTTGTGAAGGTGATAAGCTGTGGGGTATCAAAAGGAACGATTTCAACACAAATAGTTACGAAGATACGTGTTTTGGATCGTCAAAAAATCAACAAATTTATCGATATTGATGAAGGGTTGCAAAAATCGCCACCCCAGCCCCATCTGCACGCGATTTGAGCACCACTTTCACG
>ERZ1643246.4564-NODE-4564-length-10811-cov-13.578282_pt1 | contig 10811 bp, 8 predicted proteins | sample MGYA00579265_ERZ1643246 | MGnify/ENA primary metagenome ERZ1643246 (study PRJEB29033, sample SAMEA4952261) | chicken gut metagenome | biome: Broiler Chicken; feature: Gastrointestinal Tract; material: Caecum | place: Ireland | collected 2018 | study: Broiler...
CCGAAGCCGTGGAAGGCGTTTGTTTCCTACAAAGCAGGAAACATCATCGCCTTTATGGATAACCTGATGAACAACATTCTGTATCGGGGACGTTATGACGAGCTTTCCGCTCATGTCGCCTCCGGCTTGAATGTCAAGAAAGCATTTTCCGACTATCCGCTCGAGGACTTGGTGAACTGCGATACCTTCCTTGCTGTTGACCAGATCCTCATAAAGTGGATCGTGGCGCGCTTGGTGGCTGAGGATATTGGCGCAAAGCTGGACGATCTGACCATCCCGCAAATCTGCGAGAAACGGAGCAAGATGCACTTTGGAGAGAAAACCGGTGGCTGCTATCAGATGCTTGACAGCGCCTATCAAATTATTCAGGCGGGAAATTATCGCTGCCCGGACAGTTTCAAAGGCATTCTCTGCAAGTATCAGGAGGAAGACTTCCAGATTGATTACGAATACCGGTGCTTCTACTCTGCTTACGATCAGATGGATGATCCGGCAGATTTTGAGCCGCTGCGTGACTTGGTGGAGAATATCTATACCAACGAGTATCTGGAAACACTGCTTCCCAAGTGGAATGCCGCTATACAGGAGCCGGACGCATTGATGGCGCTGCCCTTGCAGCGGGATTTCTACGCCCGCAACTTGAAGAACGTCAAGGAGCGCACGGTGGTCATTATCTCCGATGCTATGCGCTATGAGGTGGGCAAGGAACTGTTCCGCCGGATGCAGGATGATCCCAAATGTACGGCAAAACTGGAAGTGCAGCTCGGTGTTCTGCCCTCCTACACCCGTCTCGGTATGGCGGCTTTGCTGCCGCACACGGAACTGACGATGACGGATGATTTCAAGGTGTTGGTTGATGGGCTCCCCTGCGAAAATCTTGCCGAGCGGGAAGCAATTTTGCAGAAATACAGCAGTGACAGCGTATGTGTCCAGTTTGACAGTATCAAATCACTCAAGATTGCCGATCTCCGCAGCATCTTCACCGGCAAACAGGTGGTCTATGTGTACCACAACCAGATCGATGCCCGTGGGGACAAACCCAATACCGAGGACGAAGTTTTCGTTGCCTGTCAGGAAGCGATTGCGGAAATCATCGACCTGATTCGGCGCATCTCCACCAGCGCGAATACATACCGGTTTATCGTAACGGCTGATCATGGCTTCCTCTACAAACGGGATAAAATCTCGGAGAGCGATAAGATCGATGGGATAAAAAGCAAGACCTCCTTTATCAACCGGCGTTTTGTGGTTTCACCGGAGCCAGTTGTCGGAGATGGTATTGCCAGCATGGAAATGGGAAAAATCCTCCGCAGCTCCGATACCAAATGGGTGTCTTACCCGATCAGCGACGATGTGTTCAAAGTGACTGGCGGTGGGCAAAACTATGTGCACGGCGGCTCCTCCCCACAGGAAATGCTGGTGCCTGTGCTTGATCTCAAGATGGAACGAGGCCACATGGATACTCGAAACGCGAGCCTTGCCCTTGTGAGCATGGTGCGGAAAATCACCAACAAGATCACCATACTGGATTTCATCCAATCCGAACCGGTCAGCGATGTAGTCAAAGCGGCTACTTATCGTCTGTTCTTCATCTCGGATGACAACGAGCGAATTTCCAACGAGAATAGCTGTATTGCTGACAGCCGTGATCAGGATGCGTCTAAGCGTATCTTCCGCATGAAATTCCAGTTCAAAGACAAAAAGTACGACAAGGACAAGCAGTATTTCTTCGTGATATACGATGATGCAACAGGGCTTGAGGTGTTCCGGCATCCTGTCATCATGGACATGGCCTTTGCCGATGACTACGGTTTTGGCTTTTAAGGGAATACCGGTGTGACAGGAGGCGATTGGAGTGGTTGATATGACAGAAAACGAGGACAAAAGAGCTGTCATCAAATCAAAACTGCGTCAGTATTTTGATGGAAAGATTGTACGCAAGGATTTGACCAAGAAAATCAAGGAAGGGGCAAATGTTCCGGTCTATGTCCTTGAATTTCTTCTGGGACAGTATTGCAGCTCTGATGATCCGGAGATTATTGAGGAAGGCGTAGAGAGCGTAAAGCGCATTCTCGCGGATAACTTCGTCCGCCCAGATGAGGCGCAGAAGATTCTCTCTGTCCTGCGGCAGCGGGGCAGCTATACCGTGATTGATAAAATCACGGTGAGCCTGAATATCAAACGGGATTTCTATGAGGCGGAGTTCTCCAACCTCGGGCTGAAGAACATCCCCATAGACGAGGAATATCCCGCCAAATTTGACCGGCTGCTTTGCGGCGGTATCTGGTGCATCGTGCAACTGGACTATGAGTATATGGAGGAAGACAGGAACGGAACGCCGATCAGCATCCGAAAGCTCAACCCCATCCAGATGCCCCATGTGGATATTGAAGAGCTGAAACAGGGGCGGAAAGCATTTACGCAGGACGAATGGATGGATGTGCTGCTGCGCTCCATCGGTATGGAACCGGACTCCTTGACTTACCGCGAGAAATGGCTGCTTCTGATCCGTATGATCCCGCTTGTAGAAAATAACTTCAACCTCTGTGAGTTGGGGCCGCGCAGCACTGGCAAATCCCATCTTTACAAAGAAATTTCACCGAACAGTATTCTTGTTTCCGGTGGTCAGACAACGGTTGCCAATCTGTTTTATAACATGGGGCGCAAAACGGTTGGTCTTGTCGGCTTGTGGGATTGCGTTGCTTTTGACGAGGTTGCCGGTATCAAGTTCAAAGATAAAGACGGCATCCAAATCATGAAAGACTACATGGCATCCGGCTCCTTTGCCCGAGGCAAAGAGGAAAAGGCCGCGACTGCCTCGATGGTATTCGTTGGAAATATCAATCAGAGCGTGGATGTGCTGCTCAAGACATCCAGCCTTTTTGACCCCTTCCCGCCTGAAATGGGTACGGATACGGCTTTCCTTGACCGGATTCACTGCTATCTTCCCGGTTGGGAAATCCCGAAGTTCCGCCCGGAGCATTTCACAGATGACTATGGGTTTATCACGGATTATCTGGCGGAGTTTATCCGGGAGCTGCGCAAGGAGCAGTATGGGGATGCGCTGGATAAATATTTCCGTCTAGGCTCCAACCTCAACCAGCGTGACACCATTGCTGTTCGGAAGATGGTCGGAGGCCTCTTGAAGCTGCTCTACCCTGACGGCGAGTTTACGAAAGAACAACTGGAAGAGATTTTGAAACTTGCGTTGGAGATGCGCCGCCGCGTCAAGGAGCAGCTGAAAAAGCTGGGCGGCATGGAATTTTATGATGTCAACTTCTCCTACATCGACAAAGACAGTTTTGAGGAATGTTATGTCTCTGTGCCGGAACAAGGCGGCGGCAAGCTGATCCCCGAAGGAATGTGCAATCCCGGCCAGGTCTATACGGTTTCGCAGGGGAAGTCTGGCATGATTGGTGTGTTCCGGTTGGAATCACAGATGCTTCCCGGTAACGGTAAATTCGAGCGAACAGGACTTGGCTCAGAACGTGAAGCGAGAGAAGCGACAAATACCGCTTTCAACTTCCTGAAAGCTAATGCAGGACGCATCAGCGGAGCAATTAGCACCACGACAAAGGACTACATCGTTAACTATCAGGATATGCAGGGAATTGGTATGACGAACAAGCTCGCCCTTCCGACACTGATTGCACTGGCCTCCGTCGCACTGAATAAGCCTACGGTCAGCAGTTTGGCCGTGTTGGGAGAAATCAGCATTGCTGGTACAATGATCAAAGTGGACGAGCTTGCAAACTCCCTTCAAGTATGCCTCGACAGCGGTGCAAAAAAAGTGCTTTTGCCGATCACATCTGCCGCTGATCTTGGGTCAGTGCCGTCAGAATTGATAGGATGCTTTAACCTGATCTTCTACCAAAGTGCAGAGGACGCAGTGTACAAAGCGCTTGGAGTAGAATAAAAGGTCCACAAGATTAGAACGTCACATAGCATTTTCATCTCACCAAATAAAAAAAGAGCCTCAGCCGACACCTTTACCACCTACTACACAACGATTAGCAGTTCATTTGTGATACAGTAAAGCAATCGACCGAAAGCAGGGGAGAACAAAAAAAGAAAAGGGAACATGACACGCCGATGAGAGGTCATGTTCCCTTTTCTGCAATCCGCAAATTGGAATGGTTTAGTTTTTATCGTTTTCCGTCCTGTCAGAAGGAGTCTTCAATGTAATGGCATAGACGGTATTTATCTGCATCGGATAACTCTCTGCAATGTTGCCGTCGTAATAGACTACAACTTCATCACCGATGCTGAAGTGGGTCATGCTATCCTTATTCTCAACATTCAGAGATACCCAGTATTCACCATCTTCGTTTTTAATCAAAATGGAATTCTCGTTAGTATCGTTGACAATACCCGTAATGCTTGGCTCATTGTCAATAATGTAGTTCATACTTCTGTTATCGCAACCAGTCAAAGAGATAATGCAAAATAATGTCAAAACTAATGCTGTAAATTTTTTCATATAACTACATTCCTCTCCGAAATTATCTTTTTAAATAAAAGACTTTCACACCGCCCATTCCCAATGTGGTTTTGATACCAATACCGGAATAAGGAGCCAAGCATAAAAGGGTATTCCAAATCCCCTGCAGAACCATGGGCATCTTTGCTTCCACAAAAATTCTCCCACAAAAGGAAGGGATGGCGATGTTCTTTAACGGAAAACGGTGTGTACGGAGACTGTAGTCGACAATATGAAGTCCTTTTTTCATTTCATCGAGCATATCAGCATCTTCCAGTGGATAGGCCGGAAAAAGTCTATTCCATTTCATCAACAGACTTTGCAGCAATAAATCCTCTTGGGGAAAAATAGCATACCGCCCTGCTTGTTTGAAGGCTGCAGGCGACACAAACTGGATCAACGCCCGCCGGCTGGAATTTTCCTGTCCTCGATGCAGAAACTCTTCTGGTTTGTCAACCGTCTGAGATTGCCGCTCTAAAACGGAAAGTTTATCTGTATGCAGCAAAATTCTATCGGTATGTTCCAGAACCTTGCCAAACAGAGCGGTCGCTTCTTCTCCAAAAAGATTGATGGTCCAGCTGCCGTTGCGATCCAGATACTGGGTAACAGCGTGCTGATCCTGATTGTGGAATTGCTCTGCCGCTTCCTCTGAAATCTGATCCAACAGCCAGGCATACAACCGGTACGCCCAAAAGGCCGGAATCAATGCGTTATCTGGCAGCGCAAGCCGGAGTTTATACTGTACAATCATCGAATTTCCACCCCGCACATTCCCATGGGATAGTATCGTCCCTGATACTTGGTATATTTGAGGGTGTGAGGGGAAATCCCCAAGGCTTCATCCCGGTCATGGTGATGAGTACGGAAGGAGTCCTGCATGATTTCAGCGACCTTTTTCAGTCCGCGTTTTTCTCCCAAATAGGGATATACCAGGGATTTTGCAAAAAATCCTGATCCTCCTCCTAAAAACAGGAAGTTTTCATAAGAAACTTTTGCCTGGTTTCGGGGTTCCGAAAACCGCCGGAGATAGGTATTCTCATAATATGTATCAAAATGATTTACAGCCTGCATGATGCTTTCTTTGGTAATGCGTCCTTTCAGAATGCTTTGATCCAGAGTGAGTTTCAGATGAATTTGCGTTCCAGGGCGGATGCTTTCCCGGCAAACCGGTACTTTTTTCAACGTTCCATTGACCTGGCTGTCCCATTTATCCGCAAGTACCACATTTTCATCGGAAACCGGCATACTGTCGGAAACCTGTACTCCCCGCAGGATACTGTTCACCATGTTGTCCGGCTTGTTCTGGTCGAGTTTCAGGGTATGCAGATAAGATTCTTCTGGTATGACACCGCATTTGATCCGCGAGTCCGGTTTCAGCTGGGTGTGCTCTATTCCTTCTTCACAGATCATTTGATGGAGCAGTATTGTCCGCAGGGCGCCTTTGACACCGCTTCCAGGCAAATAAACACGCCCGGCAGCATCTCGGATGAAGGACTGGATATCCGTTAATTTCTGATGTGCATCCAACGCTGCACCGGCGTCAAATACATATCGCACGGCTGGTTTCCAGTCCGCTTCGGTCAGATGGCAGTCTTGGGTTAAAAAGGCAAACAGATTGTTAAGCTCTCCCAACATAAATTTTTCAAACGGGTCAACAAGATTTCTCTGCAAAAGAAGCGCAAAAAACTTCTCTTCGTCAAAGATAGAAATTTGATTAGCACGCTTATTATATAAATAGGATTTTTTAAGAATGGTTTTGCCGTCCCCAACAAAAAGTGGAGACTGCGTTGTCAGCACAAGATCGAATATCTGGAGAGGTCCGGCGGAACCGTTCATAAATCCACCCCCAAAAACAACGGCTTAGCATAACGATAAACTGGATGGCTGCCAAAGCTGCCAACAGAATACAGGTCTCCCTCAAAGCGGTGGGAGAACATCGAACCTGCTCGGAAAAAGAACTGCGTTTTCTTTTTCATCGGCGTTTCTGCATAGGTGTCCGAAGCGATGAACCCGCCCCGCCGCACCACTTGAAAGGCGGCATTTTCCAGTACCGCATCCAGTTCTTCCTCTTTGGGAAGGCTTGCGGAAAGCAGAAGATAACGGCCTTTTTTCTCTGATAAAGCATTATATAGCCATTCTGTTTGGTTATCATAAAACTCATTCAGGAGCACAACATCGTCCAGATGAAATTTGCCGCATCCGCTGCTGACTTTGCCTCCAATCCCGCTCATTCCAAGCGCCCGAAACAGGGAGAGCAAAATGTTTTCCTGTTCGGTTGTCCGGATCGCGGCAATTACATAAAGGCCGCAGTTTTCTTCAAACTGGTAAAGCCCCACCCGATACGGCACCGTGTCCGCGCCATCGGAAACCGCAGCTCGTGTCACTTCTGTCTGAATCCCAAAAGCTGTTGCCGCTTGAGAAGGCTCAAATGGCGTACCACCATGAACCGATTCGGAAAAAGCAGGAAAACTGCAAACCGGAATCCAGGATAATTTTTTCATCGCTTTTTGCACAGTGGCGGGCTGTTCCGTCCGGTTTTCCGAAAGGACAAAGGGCTTGGGCAGATAATAATCTTCCTCTCTCCATGGCATGCTGTCCGAAATCAGGAAATCCCCTTTCCGGACCCAGTCACAGAGCTGTTCCAGCGCATTTTTACCCGAAAGCTGCAAAGCAGTGTGGCAAAGAGCAGAAAATACGGTATCCGCGCAAAAATGATCCTCCGAAACGGAAAGGGACTGGGCCGTATCGGAGGGGCCGAAATGTACAGCCGTATCAAAGGCTAACTTGATCAGAAAATAGTTCATATGCATTCACCGCATCAAAAATTGCTGCCAGTTCCTTTTGTTCCTGATTGTTTTCATCCGTGATTTTGAAATGACGGAAGCTCACCCGTCCGCTTCCCCGGGAACCGTGCCCGCCCAGATAATCCATCTGGAGCAGCTTCATTCCCTTGGCCAGAAGCTGCAAGTCCTCTTGGGTTTGCTGGTCATCGACCGGGTTGTAGGTAATCCGCACGCCAAACTTTACGCCGGGCACCACTCGCTCGATCTGCCGGGGGTTGGCGACAGAATTGGAACGCTGGATTGCGTTTTCGGTTTTTACTTCTGTCAAGCCAACTTGTTTCATTTCGTCAAAATTCGTGAGAAAGCAATCCGCAAACTGCGCCCTTGCGGCCCGAACCGGATCAGAGCTTCCGAACAACCTCTTGATCGGCTCGGCATCCCCATTAAATTCCGGCAGTTTTTCAATATCTTCTGCCAGGCTGCGGGCAAGCAGGGAACGCAGTTTTCCTTTGAGGCTGCTGCCCGGCACAATGGGACGGCCGGTAAGGGCATCCTTGATAACCGGACTATCTACTGCGCCAATGGCGGAAAAGGTGTCCGTTCCGCCAATATGCATTCCGGTAATGGTTACCAGCTCACATTCAATCAAATATTTTCCAGCCATGTTTACATCTCCCTTCCACCGAAGAATTTATGGTAGGCCACCAACGCTTCCATGTACCGCGTAAACTTAATAAATTCTCCTCGGCTGTTTCCAATCCCTTTCAGATAGTTCATCAGGTGTGCCTTTTCCACGAAGGTTTTCACCTTTTTGTCCCGCCCGCACTCGTAAGCGAACCGGATTCGCATCATGCCAACAGCGGACACACTTTCCGGTGCGAGTTCCTCCTGGGTGCTGAGGTTTTCTTTATTATAAATTTCCGTAACCGAACTGAACAGGCGGCGGATTTTACTGGTGGTAATTAACCTGGCATTCTCCTGCATCAGTTCTTCCGCCTGGTCCAGATAATTTTTGGGAATGGGCTCCGCTATAATCGGCGCTGTTTTTGGTTGGCCTTTTGGAAAAGATCCTTTTTGCTGGGATGGAAAACCCCAGGTGTTGTTTTGTTGAAACCCCATCCATTACACCTTCCTATTCTCATAAACATAAAGATAAATGGCTGTAATCAGTTGACTGCTGTCGGTTTTGTCCAGCGCCCAGCTGTACATCTGATTGGCAAATTCCCGATACACATCCCACCGCGGGCTGCTCCGTTTCGGTTCCAGCCTGGCCAGCAGATAGGCATATCGGGCCAGATTGATGCGGCCATCCTCCATCTGAGACTGCCGCAGCAGTTCCAATAACCGGTAAAGAAAAGCGTTTCCCCGCTCCGGGGTGGCCGCAAAAAACTTTTGCAGAGCGGTTCTTTTTTCACCCAGAATCTTCTTCTGGAACAGATCCCAGCGATAGGTATGATTCTGATGCGGGTCAAAAAGTGAAATCGCGTTTTTCTCCGGCTCCTGTTTGGCCCGATCTTCTAATTCGGCTGTTTGTTCCGCAGCGGCCCGGATGGGGTAGTGGTCGTCAAAAATGCCCACCCCGCCGCTGATGGTCAGCGCACCGCAGGTATATTCTGAAAAAGCCCTTTGGATCCGGTTCGCCGCTTTTATTACATCATTCCACGCGCCCACTAAAAAGACGTCGTCGCCGCCGGAATAGACAATGGACACCGCCAGCGGCTCCTTATTGCCAAACTGGCCGGACAGGATGCTGTTCACATACAGTTGGAAAAACAGCGACATCTGCCGCGAAAAGGCAGCTGTCCGAGAAATCGTAACATAACGATACCGTTCCGCAGGGGTTTCCGCACCGGAGCTCTCAAAGCCCGCCACAAATGCCTGCCCCAGATTGTCTACATCCATCCGGCAGACCGCCATCCGCCGGATACCTGTCGACTGTGCCGCCAGATTTTCCAACAGATTATCCGCAGAATAATCTCCCACATAAATTTTTGTGCTGTACCGGAATCCGGTGCAGCTTTTATTTTTGGTATAAACCCGCCGGACAGCTTCCCCGTTTTTCAGCTGAGCCCGGGCCAATTTTTCATCGGTGAAAACAAAATAAGCCTGGCCGTCCAGGGAGGGCAGTGAAAAATCCCACTGTTCCGGCTTGGAATCGCAAACCAGATAGACGTCTTTCCCCTGGATGGCAGTGGACAGGTTGATAAATGTCCGGCACCAAAGGCACAGGTCTTCCTTTAAATGGTCGCTTCTGCCGCAAATCCGGCATTCCCGGTCCCCGCCGTTGTCCCGGCTGTTCAGATACATCAACTGCTTGGCCGAATAGCGATGCATTTTATGGGCGGAGATTGATGCCGAAACCCGCCGGAACATCTCTTTATACGGTGCTTTTTCCGCCGGGTAATTCACCAGGTCGTTTCCGCAGCAAACCGTCCAGCCATGGGCCAGAAAGAGGCTCGTGCCAAATTCCTCCAGCAGGAAGGAGTTCATTTTCAAATTGAAATCTTCCAGAACCCGCACCGTTTCCGGGGTGTTCGGCAGCAGCAGGTAGCAGTGCCCGCCTCCGCTGTACAGAAGATTAGCGCGGCTCAAACCGCAGCCTGTCAAAATCTCATCCACATAGTGCTCCATCAAAAGCCCCAGGAAAAAAGAATGGCTCCGGAGGGAGCGCAGGGCCTTAGCATCGGACACCATGTAAATAAACCGCTGAATTCCAGAAAGGTCTGCCGAATACAGCAGGAACGCCGGTTCTTCCCGGAATTGGGCTTCCTGTTCCAAAAGCCTGGTTTTGAAATCCGTTTCGCCTTTGGAAAGGAGGTATTCGCTGATGCAGCTGCCAATGGCGGCGGTGGTTTTCAGATGGTCATACAGCGAAATGTCCGGGCTTTCCCCGGAAAAGGTGCTGGATGGGAAGGAACTGGTCCAGCTTTCCAGCAAGGCCAGCAGGGAATTGAGCCAGGTTTCCTCCGGTTTTTGGCCTGGAAAAACGGCTTTGATTTCCCGTTCGGCGTCCGCATAGCGTCCAGCTGGAACCGGGATGGTTTCCTGCTGGGGAATCCGCAGGGTTCCATCTTGGGGGTATGGCGGCAGGGAAAAACTGCGGTGTTCGCCGTTCATGTGGAAAAAAATCGGGCTGAGAGGCAGATTTCGCACAAAGGTTCCGCTGTCTCCCTCGATTTCGCGGCGGTCAGCAGCTGCCGAAAGGTTGTCGGCGAGATAGGCGATATAGGCTAAATTTTCAGCAGAGGGCTTGTCCCGGCGCAGTTCGGCGGCGTGGTGCCAGCGGACGCAGTCCAATACCGGGTTCCACTCCGCAGTGCTGAGCAGTTCCCGGAGCGATTTCCAGCCCAGTTCGCTGTGGCGGCCGCGGCCACTTCCGGCACGGTAGACAATCTTGCCAAAATCATGCAGCAGGCAGCCATAAGCGGCCAGAAGAGTTTGAGAATGCATATTGCTCCCTCCTTTTAAATGGGATGCCCCCTTGCGGGGATAAGTGATCTTGAAGTACGTCATGAAATTTAAAAAAGCTTGTCAGATTCCCGTCCCCT
>ERZ1643246.4565-NODE-4565-length-10808-cov-4.337952_pt1 | contig 10808 bp, 8 predicted proteins | sample MGYA00579265_ERZ1643246 | MGnify/ENA primary metagenome ERZ1643246 (study PRJEB29033, sample SAMEA4952261) | chicken gut metagenome | biome: Broiler Chicken; feature: Gastrointestinal Tract; material: Caecum | place: Ireland | collected 2018 | study: Broiler...
TCCTTGCTGAAGAGATGAACGCGCTGTTCTATGAATTCTTTCCGGAGCAGAAAGGCGTCGGACATCCTTTGAGCTTCTACCGGTGGCTACCTATCCAGGACACGAGAAGAGGCTCCGAAGTAGAGAGAGAACTTCTGAACGCCGGGATCCGTGTCTATCACTCAGACCGGTTCCTCAGCGGTCCCCGGGAAGGACAGTGTTATCTGCGCATTTCTCTTGCCACAGTCAGGGAAAAAGAACTGCTGAAGAAAGGGCTGACCATACTGGCAGAACATATATAGAACGCCCTGGCGTCCGCACCGCCTCTGTTTCCGCCCGGCGTTTCTCTCCCGTCATGTTTTTCCCGGTCAGCTGCACTTCCCGCACTCCGAACATCCGTTGCAGGTCAGTCTGCTTCCGCACTCCCTGCACGTGACCGGATGATAGCGGGGAACATAAAGATTTTTCTCCGGAATGTCATATCCCCATTCATCTGTCAGATGAAACCGGATCTCTCTTCCCTGAAAGCTCAATCCGGAGCGGTACGCCTGGACGGACTGGGTACGCTTGTCAGGGATCCGGTATGTCTTTCCGTCTTTCACAAAATATGTGCCTGTCTCGATAAAGTCAAAGGTGACGTCATATGCCCGGCACTGATCGCTTAAGAGTTTTACCCACTCATATCTGCACGGACGGGAGCCGTCATAATTCTCCCCGCCGCAGAGTACTTGCTCGATCTGTCCCTCGGGAAGGTACTTTTCAAGGTCCACCGGTCCCACCAGCGGCGCCGTCATGATCCCCTTGTGCCGGAACGGAAGTTCAAACAGGATCGGGATCCTCTCATCCGCTCGCCTCTGGTTCTCGCATGTCACATTAAAAAAGATATGATCCCAGCCTTCGCCCCAGTCATAGGGCAGACAGGAAGCGACCCGCTCCGGCCGCTTTGTCAGGAGAAAGAATTTCACGTCCCGCCTCCGGCGCATGACTGCCCACGCCTCGTCCCGCCAGGCGTCCGCCTCCTCCAGAAAAAAATCCGAGGTCATACAGACCCGGATCATTTCTCCGCTCTTCACCTTATATCTTCCCTGCCGGTCTTTGGACAGGGGATAGCGGAAGCCGCCCTTTGTGCGATAGATCCGGCTTCCATCCTGATCCCGCATCCGGTCCAGGAAATACATATAACAGTTTTCACACCCCTCGGAGCATTTTCTGCACCCGTGCCAGGGATTCCAGATATCATGCATTGTTTTCGGCTCCTTTTTCAAAAATCAGGAAACTGCCGCTTTCATTCCCGTAAAAACCCGCAGCATGTCTCCCCGGTCTGCTCATTATTACAGTACCACAGATCCTCCGGCTCTGTCACCCGAAACATACCGAACAATTCCTTCCGGTCCGGGCAGATGTCAGGGAAAATGTTCTCCAGTCCGGCAAACAGTTCTTCACTCATCATCCTCCTCCATACTGCATCGTCCCCTCCTCTGCCGGGATTCCCCGATGTTCGACTGACGTGGAAAAGACGATCAGCGTCTTTGTCCTCCCGAATCTCTGCAGTTCTCCGATAAACTGATCCAGTTCCACCGTGCTCGGGAAAAGCACCTCCAGCACCATGGAATAGTCCCCTGTCACACAGTTGCATTCGATCACATTGCCGCACTCTTTGACAAAAGGATAGAAATCCTTCTTATCCTCCGGCGGGACCTCAAGGTTGATCAGTGCCTTGATGTGATAACCCAGCGCTGACGGGTCTATCTGGGCGTGATACCCCGTGATAACTCCCTCCCGCTCCATCTTTTCTATCCTCGCCGACACAGCCGGTGTGGAAAGATAAACTTTATTTGCAATTTCTTTTAAAGGTATCTTGGCATTTTCCTGCAGAATATCCAGTATGATCCTGTCCACTGTATCCAGCTTTTCATGTTTCATGATCCTTTTCTCCTTTTTCTCAGTCAATATGGCTTTTTCTGATAAATCAGGACAGAAAAAAAGCGCATCCATTTCTGAATACGCCTTTGTAATCTTTCTATATAGTACAAATATTTTTTAATACCATATCATTCAATATTGTTTTTGTCAATCATACTTAATTTTTTTAAGTGACCCCCCTGAATTTCTTCCAATTTTAAGAGTGTTTGCTGAAAAAAATAAATATTTCTCGTTCTTAACCGGTCATATTGACTTAGATCATGCAAAGTCATACCATTGCATTCAGTTGATGCGCAGCAACAAAACATGCAGCAAAGGAGAATCAGAAAATGTCACATTCTTACAATCCATATACCAACGTGATCGATACGATGACAAAAGCAATGGAGCTTGGCCATATCGATCAGTCCATGTTCGAGATACTGAAAAATCCCCAGAGGGAGACAAAAGTATATCTTCCTGTTGAGATGGATGACGGTACTGTCAGAGTTTTCGAAGGGTATCGTGTCCAGCACTCCAACATCCGCGGACCCTTCAAGGGCGGGATCCGTTATCATCAGAACTGCGATCTGGACGAGGTAAAGGCACTTGCCACATGGATGACCCTGAAATGTGCTGTCGCCGACATTCCATACGGCGGAGCAAAGGGCGGGATCCAGGTGGATCCTCACACTCTTTCCCCAAGAGAACTCCGTAATCTGACACGCCGTTACACCTTTGCCATCTCCCCGATCATCGGTGCCGATACTGATATCCCTGCGCCGGATGTCAATACCAATGCACAGACCATGGCATGGGTGCTTGATACCTACAGCCAGCTGAAAGGACATCCCTGCCCCGGCGTAGTGACCGGAAAACCGGTTGAGCTGGGAGGTTCCAGAGGAAGAAATTCCGCAACAGGCCGGGGGGTCGTGATCAGCACAAAACTTCTGCTCGCTCTGAGCGGGAAAAAACTTGCAGGCACTACCGTTGCCATTCAGGGCATGGGGAATGTGGGCGCCAACGCTGCACGGGTCTTCTATCACAGAGGGGTAAAAGTCCTGGCTATAAGCGACGTTTCCGGAGGGCTGTTCTGCAAAGACGGCCTTGATATCGATACGATCTCCGTCTTCCTGGAAAAGGATGGCGCTCTGTTGAAGGATTATGACGCGCCGGGTGTGGAGCATATTTCCAATGCAGAAGTCCTCACCTGCAAATGCGACGTGCTCGTTCCTGCTGCTCTGGAGAATCAGATCACAGCCGAGAATGCAGGAGATCTGAACTGTTCCTGTATCGTAGAGGCCGCCAACGGACCGACCACCGAGGAGGCTGACGCTATCCTCGAAAAAAGAGGAATCACGCTGATCCCGGATATCTTCGCCAACAGCGGCGGGGTCATCGTCTCTTACTTCGAATGGGTACAGAACATTCAGGAGCTGACCTGGGATCGGGATCAGGTTAATGAAATGCTGGAGAAACTGATGAGCAAATCTTTCCAGAGCATCCTTGACGTAACAGAAGAATGTCACTGTACCTTCAGGATGGCGGCTTATATCGTCGCACTCCGGAAACTGGTGACAGCAGAAAAAATGAAGGGGATCTTCCCGTAAAACATATTGTTCTCCGCTCCTTCTTCTTTCTCTGTCCATTATCCGTTCAGTTACCTTTGCTTTTTCACGCCTCCCGGGCCCGCGCCTGAAGCTGCCGGATGCACTTCTTCCTCACAAACCAGAAGCAGACCGCCTGCATGATGATGGTCGCGATCCAGGATCCCGGATAGGAAATAAACAGGAAATACAATGACCTGTGATGCGGGAAGAACACATAGATCCACAGGACTCTGGTTCCCACCGTACCGATCACGGACAGCACCATCGGTACCGCTGAATGCCCCATTCCCCGCAGAGCGCCGGGAATCAGATCCATGATCCCGCAGAGGAAATAGGGAACCGTTGTGATTGACAGGATCTCCAGTCCGCATCGGATCACTTCCTTATCCGAAGTATATATTCCAAGAAGCTGTGTTCCGAACACATAGGCGCCCACTCCGAGAACGGCCGCCGCTCCTGCCGAAAGGATCACACAGTCCAGAAGCACACGGTCCATACGCTTCTGTTTTCCAACACTGTAGTTCTGACTGGTAAAACTCATGCATGCCTGGGTGACCGCGTTCACCGACACATAGAGAAATCCCAGGATATTGTTCGCCGCCGTATAACCGGCCATCGCCGTAGATCCGAAGGAGTTGACAGAGGACTGGAGCAGTGCGTTTGAAAAATTGATCACCGTGCTCTGGATCCCTGCCGGGATTCCCACCTGGAAAATCCGCTTCATGTAGACCCATTTCAAGGTCAGCTTCGAAAACCGGAGCTGATAGCTTCCCTCCGACTTATAAAGACAGCGGAGGACCAGGATGCAGGAAATGAACTGGGAACTGACCGTACCGATGGCCACGCCGGCTACACCCAGCGGGATCACGATCACCAGCAGCAGGTCCAGCGCCACATTTGCCATTCCCGCGGCAGCAAGGAACATCAGCGGACGTTTTGTATCTCCCACCGCCCGAAGGATCGCGGCGCCATAGTTATAAAGCATGAAGAAAGGCATCCCGCCGAAATAGATCCGCATATATGTCACAGAAAGATCGATCACATCTGCAGGCGTGTCCATCAGTTCCAGAGCGAACCTGGACATGCCGATCCCCACAAAGATCATAATGATCCCGCTGACCAGCGCAAGCGCGATCGAGGTATGTACCGATTCCGACATTTCTCTGTCCCGCCCCGCCGCGAAATATCTTGCCGCCAGGACATTTGCCCCCAGAGATATCCCGATAAAAAGATTTGTGAAAATGCTGATCAGCGCTGTTGTCGATCCCACCGCCGCAAGAGCCTGGCTGCTGTCAAACCGTCCTACCACGATGATGTCCACTGCGTTGAACATCAGCTGCAGGATGCTGGAGAGCATCAGCGGCAGAGAAAACGAGATCAGCTTGTCCATGATGGATCCGTTGCACATATCAATCTCATATTTACTGTGTTTCACTTTCAGTCACCCCTGTATTTCTTGTATAAGATAACGTCGGTGTCAAAGGAAACAGGATCTCTGTTTCCTTTGACACCGACGTTATCTTAGCTCTTTCTACTGCGTTCGTCAATAGCTGACCGCGTCAAATGCCGACTCCAGCGCGGCGATCAGGTCCTCTGCTTTTTCGATCCCGATGGAAAGGCGGATCGTGTTCGGCCGAATTCCCTGTTCTCTCAGTTCTTCCGGGGTGCACTGACTGTGTGTTGTGGTCGCCGGGTGGATCACCAGAGACTTTACATCCGCCACATTTGCAAGCAGAGAAAAGATCGGAAGATGATCGATAAATTTCTTCGCCGTATCTCCATCCCCTTTGATCTCGAATGTGAAAATAGATCCTCCTCCGTTCGGAAAGTATTTCTCATACAGCGCATGGGTCGGTTCGCTCTCAAGAGACGGGTGATGAACCGCCTCCACCAGTGGATGCGCTGCCAGATATTCCACTATCTTCAGTGCGTTTTCCACATGCCGCTCCACGCGCAGAGACAGTGTCTCCAGGCCCTGAAGGAGAAGAAATGCATGGAAGGGCGACAGCACAGCCCCCGTATCGCGGAGAAGCACAGCCCTCACATATGTGACAAAAGCGCTTCCCGGAGCCGCATCCACAAATGAGACTCCGTGGTAGCTGGGATTGGGCTCAGAAATCCAGGGATATTTTCCGGAATCTTTCCAGTCAAAATTTCCTCCCTCGATGATCACTCCGCCCAGAGTCGTTCCGTGTCCGCCGATAAATTTTGTGGCGGAATGGATCACAATATCCGCACCGTATTCAACAGGCCGGATCAGATAAGGGGTGGCAAAGGTAGAGTCCACCACCAGCGGGATCCCGTGCCGGTGCGCGATTCCGGCAAGTTCCTCCAGATCCGCCACATTGGAATTGGGATTTCCCAGCGTTTCCACAAAAATCGCCTTTGTATTCTCCCGGATCGCTGCCTCAAACGCTCCCTTTTCCTCCGGATCCACAAACGTGGCTGTGATGCCGCTGGTCAGGGGCAGAGTATGTGCCAGAAGATTATAGGTTCCCCCATAGATAGTCTTAGACGCCACAATATGCTCTCCTGCCTTTGCCAGCGCCTGAAAAGTGTAGGTGATCGCCGCCGCGCCTGACGCAGTCGCGAGCGCTGCTGTCCCGTTCTCTAATGCTGCGATCCGCCGCTCGAACACTTCCTCCGTCGGATTGGTCATCCTGCCGTAAATATTTCCCGACTGCTTCAGAGCGAACAGATCCTCCGCATGACGGCAGTCCTCAAACACGAAGGATGTGGATGCATAGATCGGGACTGCCCTGGCGCCTGTCGCCGGATCTGCCTGCTCCTGTCCGATATGAATCTGCTTTGTCTCAAAACCCCAGTTTTCTGATTTCCTGATGTCTGCCATGATGAATTCCTCCTTAACTCTGCAGTTCTGCTTCCTGCCGGACTGCCGCTCCTGATATCTTCTTAATTTCTTTCCTGGTTTCTGCGACTATCCTATCATACCGGTTCTATTTTCCGCCAATACATATAAAAAATATCCGGCTATAGTTTAAAACTATAGCCGGACGTTTTATTCTACATACACTGATCTAATTCAAATATCTTACACGAATCTATCAATATTTCTCCATTTTCTGCATAAAGTTTTAGTTCATAACTTGCTTCAGGAAATACGAGATTGGTCATCACCAAATCTCCTTCGTTCACGAAAAGTTCTATCTGTGATACATCTAAAATTACTTTTAAAGAAAATTTTTCTTTACCAAAATCCACTTTTCCCCAATACACACCCGGAAAATTTTCATGAGCATTTACTCCGGAATCTCTCCGATCAACGAGACATGTCTGGTTTTTAACATCAAACTCTATCTGGAATTTTTTCCCTTTTCCAGTTCCCACACAGATGCCAAATTTTTCTGCTTCTATGCTCTTTACATTGCATACAAGATCTAACTCCAGGCATTCTTTATTTGTACCTAAAATCCATTCTTCCCCGGAACCGATATGTATTTTTTTATACTCTTTTTTGTTTCTGCGTAGCATGTCCATTTCTCTTACAGGCATCTGCTTTATATAATATCCATCTTCCTTTTTGCATAAAGTCAATTCCCTCACACACGACATCTGTCCCTTGAAAGGTATTGTCGGAAGATAATCGCGATATTGCCAGTTATCTGCCCACGCAATCATCAGGCGTCTTCCATCTGGGACGTGATTCCATGTAACCCCTGCATAAAAGTCCTTCCCAAAATCCAACCACCTTCCATTTGGCTGTTCCTGATCTGTTTTAAATTCGGCACCATCAAATGTTCCCGTAAAATACTGCATACCAGTTCCACCTGCTGGGGATCCGTTATTTATACTTACAGTCAATATCCATTTTTCTTCATCCGCCATCTTCATGGGAAACAGATCCGGGCACTCCCAGACTCCACAATGACTTTCTTCTGTACCGGAAAATGAAGACAGATATTTCCAGTTTATGAGATCTTCTGATTGATACAATAAAACGCAGTCGCCTCCTGATAATACCATAACCCATTTATCAAAACAGCGTATCACCTTAGGATCCCGAAAATCTTTGCGTGAACTTGTAAGTACCGGATTTCCAGGATATTTTTCCCAGGTCATACCATCGTCATAACTAAAAGCAATCCCCTGACTCTGCTTTTTTGTTTCATGTTCACTGTATGTAAACACAGCTATCATCCTGTCTTTTTCTTCATCTACAACTATACTTCCGGACCAGATCTGACCAATCTCATCCGGGAATAACGCAATTTGCACTCTTTTCCAGTGTACAAGATCTCTGCTCACAGCATGTCCCCAATGTATCTGCTCTTCAATATTATATTGATGAAAGAGATGGTAAATTCCCTTATTGTAAACCAAACCATTCGGGTCATTAATAATATAATTTTCTGCTGAGAAATGTATTTTAGGTCTGTATCTCTCCATCTTATCACCTTATGCGCGCAGGCATTCCCCGCACATCGGTGTGCTCTGGAATGCCCGCCCTTTCCATTTTTATTCTAATTTTCGCTCTTGAGCTCCGCAAAATCAGCTTTCAGATGATCAACCATCTGATCAAATGTATATTGTCCGCTGAAGTATCCCTGGATATCTGCTGCCGCCAGAGGTTCATATCCTGATGGGAATCCACCCATTACCCAAGGCATTGTCTTCCCTTCGTCAATATATCTCTTCACTTCTTTTGACAGCGGATCTGTAATCTCTATACCATCATAGTTTGAAAAAGCAGGAACAAATCCCAGATCATCAACTACAATCTGTTTTCCTTCATCAGACTGGAATAGCCAATTCAGAAATTCTTTGGAAGCTTCTTTTACTTTGTCATCAGACTTACTGTTTATACACCAATATATCGAAATTCCCGTAGCAATGCAATCCTCTTTTACTCCTTTTAACGGTATCGGAAGCATTCCCATTTTGTTTGCTACTTCTTCAGATATATTTTTTAATTCGGGTCCGATCCAGTTTCCCTGCTGTGTTACAGCAACACGCTCAATTGCGAGTCCTCCACCGACTGCCGTAGAAAAGTCTACAGCATTCAACTTTGACAGATCATCTTTTGACGACGTATATTTTGTCAAAAGATCAAGCAGGTCTTTAAATCCATCTGTATATTTTAATCCCAATTCATCTGAGTTTCTCAACTCAGTTGCGCTGGAGTATTCATTTGCAAGCGGCACATTTAATGTATGAAGTCCCGGAATATATGTATCCTTTGCGGCATATTCTTCAACTGCTTCAAGCTGAGGGTATTTGTCTTTTAATTTTCCTGAATCAATCTGATCCTGCAGATTTGCAAACGCCTGATCTATCGCATCATAACTTGTTAGAGTTGACGCATCTATTCCTGCTGCTTCAAATATTTCTTTATTGTAGACAAGACCATATCCCTCTACACTGACCGGCATTCCATATACCTTTCCATCCAGTGTCACATCTTCCAAACTTCCGTCAACAGCATACTCGACCCATGGCTCATCACTTAAATCTTCTACGTAATCCGTCATATTTGTCACATTGTCACCCAACGCATAAATGTCGACTGAATTATCACTGATCAATTTTGCTTTCAAATTCGTATTGTAGTCATTTCCAGAAATCGTTTCCAGATTAATCTTCACATTTGGGTTTTCCTCCATGTATTTATCCACAGCTCCCTGAAGCTGCGTGGATATTTCCGCTTTATTCTGGTACAGGTTGATCGTTACCTGATCGGAAGATGAGCTACTCCCGCTCCCACAACCTGCCAGCATTCCCGCCGTCATTGCCACAACCATCAGAATACTCACTACTTTCTTTTTCATTATTGTTCCTCCTTGTCCTTTTATAGGTATTCATATAAGATTACTTTTGCTTCATATGGTTCCAGTACAGTTCTTTCAGATAACTGACATTGATCCATATTCATATTAGTTTCACCGGTCATATTCGTAATAAGAATTTTCCCCCTCCTTCCCTGATATCGTACCGGTACGCTGATTTCCTGAAGGCTCTCTGAAAAGCTACATAAAATCAAAAGTTCTTCCCTCTCATATTTTCTTATGTAGCAAAAATTTTTTTCACTGTCCGCAAATAGAGATTCATAATCACCATAAACTATTATTGGATACTTCTTTCTCAGTTGTATTAATTTCTTATAATAATTTAGTATGGAATCTTTATCTTCCACCTGGCTTCCGACATTAATTTGCTTATAGTTGGGATTAAGTGCGAACCATACCCCATTAGTTCCAAATCCGCCGAACGGTCCAGCATCCCACTGCATTACTGTCCGGGCATTGTCTCTGCTTTTCTTTCGGATACACCTCATCATATAATTTGGATCTTCCCCCATCAGTTCTGTATGCTGCCTGAATGCTGTCACAGATTCTACGTCTTCATACTGTTGTATATTTTCAAAGCTACAATTTGTCATACCAATCTCTTCACCCTGATAAATATAAGGTGTTCCCTGCATCATATGAAGACATGTCCCCAGCATTTTTGCTGATCTGGACCAGAAGTCACGGTCATTTCCAAAGCGTGACACGACTCTTGGCTGATCATGATTATTCCAGTACAGACTATTCCAAGCAATTCCCTGAAGTTCTGTCTGCCAGCGATTCATAATCTCTTTTAGCTTTGTTAATCGAAATCGCTCATCCGACCATTTTGAATTTTCACCATTGTCAACATTCATATGCTCAAAAGTAAATATCATATTCAGTTCATGTTCGTTAAACCCAGCGTATTTTTTTCCATCTTCCGCTGTTGTCTCCAAAGTTTCTCCGACTGTCACAATTGGATACTTTGAAAAAACATCCCTGTTCAGTTCCTTTAGAAATTTATGTACTTTTGGCACGTTATGTGTGTATGGAATCATATTTCCAAAAGGTGCACCCGGTTTTTTTTCTCCGTCCGGAAATCTCTGATCTTTCGCAATTAAATTGATCACATCCAGGCGAAACCCGTCCACTCCTTTCTCCAGCCACCAGATCATCATCTTCTTCACTTCTTCACGTACTTTAGGATTTTCCCAGTTCAGATCTGGCTGTTTTTTCGCATACATATGTAAATAATAGGCATCTCGCGATTCACAATATTCCCATGCCGATCCTCCAAAATAAGAGCCCCAGTTATTCGGTGGTCCTCCATTTTTTCCTTTTTTCCATATATAATAATCTGTATATGGTTCTTCTCCCCGGCAGCTTCTTTTAAACCATTCATGTTCATCGGATGTATGATTGATGACAATATCCATCATCAGTTTTAATCCTTTTTTATGCATCTGGTAAATCAATTCATCCATATCTTCCATTGTCCCAAATTCTTCCATGATATCCTTATAATCACTGA
>ERZ1643246.4566-NODE-4566-length-10806-cov-9.693982_pt1 | contig 10806 bp, 17 predicted proteins | sample MGYA00579265_ERZ1643246 | MGnify/ENA primary metagenome ERZ1643246 (study PRJEB29033, sample SAMEA4952261) | chicken gut metagenome | biome: Broiler Chicken; feature: Gastrointestinal Tract; material: Caecum | place: Ireland | collected 2018 | study: Broiler...
TATCTGGCACAGCAAGCTCTGCAGCTGCAGATGGAGTTGGTGCCCTTAAATCTGCCACAAAATCTGCTATAGTGAAATCTGTTTCATGTCCTACTGCAGAAATAATTGGAATTTCAGAATTATATATACTATAAGCTACACATTCTTCATTAAATGGCCAAAGGTCCTCTAATGAGCCCCCTCCTCTTGCTAAAATAAGAACATCTGCTAATTTATTTTTATTCATAAATTCAATTCCTTTTACTATTTTTTCAGCAGCCCCTTCTCCTTGAACAGGAACTGGTAAAAGCCTAATATGTACATTTGGATTTCTTCTTGTAGAGACATTTATTATGTCTCTTATAACTGCACCAGTTTGCGAAGTCAATACACCAATCTCCTTAGGCAACATTGGTATTTTCTTTTTATGCGCAGCATCAAACAATCCTTCTTTTTCTAATTTATTTTTTAGTTCTTGATATTTAGCATATAAATCTCCTACGCCATCTTCCTCCATTGCTTGCACATAAACTTGATATATTCCGTCTCGCTCAAATACAGATATTCCGACCAAGCACTATTACTTTCATTCCGTCTTTTGGCATAAATCTTAACTTTTGAGCATAGCTTTTAAACATTACACATTTAATAAGTGACTTTTCATCTTTTAATGTAAAATATAAATGACCTGTGTAATGATTTTTAAAATTTGAAATTTCGCCTTTTATAAGAATATGGTTTAAGAATTCATCACTGGCTATTTTTTCTTTGATATATTTATTCAGTTCTGATACTGTTATTGCCATTTCTGCATATTTCATACTTTCACCACACTTGCTAAAATTCCATTAACAAAATTTTTAGAACTATCTTCTCCATATTTTTTAGCTAACTCAACCGCTTCATTTATAGCAACTTTGAATGGAATTTCTTTGTATTTTATTTCATATATTGCAAGTTTTAATATTGCTAAATCAATCTTTGAAATTCTCTCTATTTTCCAATCAGACTTTAAATTTTTTTCTATATTGTTTAAAATCTCTGATTTATTTTTTTCAATTCCTAAAACCGCATCTTTAATGTATTCTTTGGCATTTTGGTCTTCAATTTCATTACTTTCTATATATAATTCAATTTGGTCCTCTAATTCTTTACTATCGGCTTTTTGAATCTCCAAACTATATATTAATTTAAACGCCTGCTCTCTCATAGCTGATCTATTCATTTAGTTTTCATTCCTTTCGCTATTATGCTCTACATTTTATCTATAAAATTTTTTAGTTTACTTTTAACATCATCTTTATTGCGTTGTACATAATTACCTATAAATGCTCCTAAAAATAGTACAACAATTGCTAGTATTAAATCATGTAACCTAGTGACTAATATTATTATAGCCACTATAAGGCCTATAATTGCTCCTTTATAGTTATCCCAAAAATTTTTAAAGTTCATAATTATCACTTTCCTTTCCTATTGCGAAAATTTACATTATTTATGCCTTTTCTTCTTGTTGCTTTGGAGCGACCTTTCTTATATTAATATTAACTTCTTTTACTTCTAAATCAGTTGCTGATTTTATTTTTTCTTTAATTTTAGATTGAAGGTTTGCAGATAATTCTTTAATAACAGCCTCTGAACTTACAACTAAATTAATAAAAACAATAACATTATTATCTTTGTCTAGTTGTACCTTTGTAGTAACCTCTTCTGCACTTTGAAAATTTAATGCTACAGAATTTACTAAATCTTCTAAAGTTTCTTTAGAAATCATTAGTTTACCATTTCCATTCTCTAAAAGCACCCCTTGTGATTCTTTAGTAGTTTCCTTTGGTGTAGAATCAAAGAATATACATTTTATAGAAAGTAGAATAAACACTATGCTTATTCCTAATACAACTTTACTTGATGTAGGGCCTACTAATACTCCTTCTACAACTTCTCCTGCTATATCTATATCTAACCAATTAAATACTAATAAACATAATATAATTGCAACTATTAACATAATTACTGAATATATAATTAATGTGAATTTTTCTAACGCTTTCATTTCTCTTCCTCCTACATTTAATATTATATCTTTTACAAATTAAGCATTGTTACTTTCATCATTATTATTTTCTGCATTTTCTGAGCTATTTTGATTTTCTGTATCAACACCCTGAACATGAACATTTACTTCTTCTACTTTTAATCCAGTCATTTCTTCTACAGCCTTTTTTACTCTTTTTTGAATATCGAATGCAACATCTGGAATTCTTGCTCCATATTCTACAATAATGTTTACATCAATTTTGGCTTCTGAATTATCTACATCTACCTTTATTCCCTTAGCTAAATTCTTTTTGCCACTAAATACTTCAGAAATTCCGCCAGCAAACCCACCAGCCATTCCTGCTACTCCAGGAACATCTGAAACTGCCACTCCTGCTATAACTGCTACAACATCATTTGATATCTCTATCCCCTCATTTTCTGTTTTTATTTCTTCTGTCTCAGTATTCTCAGTAACTTCATTCGTTTTATTTTCTTCATCCATATTTATTCCTCCTCCTATATATCAAAAAATTGATATACTTAAATTCTTGTATAAGTATATCAATTTTTTCAAATTTTTACAACCTTTTTACTTAATTTTTATTCAAAATAACTAAACTCTTCTATTTTATTTCCTCTCAAGAAATCTTTTATATCCATTCTTTTTGCATTTTCTCCCTGTATTTCTATAACTTTTAAAATTCCACTTTTTGTTTTTATAAACAATCCATCTTTTGGATTTGAAATTAATACAGTTCCATTTCGTAAGAAGTTCATATTTTCAATTGTAATTTCTTCAGGTGTAGCTACTTCAACCTTCCAAAATTTAATCTTTTTTCCATTTAAAAGTGAGTATGCACCCATAATAGGATTCAACCCCCTTACCAAATTTTTAATTTGTAATGCATCTTGAGCTGCCCAATTTATTTTTGCCATCTCTTTTGAAAGCATTGGTGCCAATGTAAAATCTCCACTCTGTTTAGTTCGTGGTGCAATTCCTTTTTCAATACCTTTTAGTGTTTCAACAATAAGCTTTCCACCTATTTCAGATAATTCTCCCCATAATTCTCCTGTAGTTTCATCATCTCTTATATCAACTTCTTGTTTTAATATTATGTCACCAGTATCCATGCCCTCATCCATATACATTGTAGTTACGCCAGTTTTTTTGTCTCCATTAATAATTGCCCATTGTATTGGTGCTGCTCCCCTATACTTTGGTAGTAATGATGCATGCACATTTATACAGCCCAATTTAGGTATTTCTAATATTTCCTTAGGCAATATTTTTCCGTAAGCTACAACAACTATAGCGTCAGGATTCAATTTTTTTAATTCTTCTATAAATTCTTCATTATTTTTAACTTTTACTGGTTGATAAACTTTCAATCCATTTTCTAAAGCAAATTGCTTTACTGGTGAAGCAGTTAACTTCATTCCTCTTCCTTGTGGTTTATCTGGATTTGTTACAACTTCTAAAACTTCATATTTTGCATTGTATATCGCCTTTAAACTCTCTACGGCAAAATCAGGCGTACCCATAAATACAACTTTCATAAATAATCACATTCCTTTCTAAGGCACAAATCTGGTTGAAAAAAATTGTAATTATTTTTCAACCTTTTGGTCTGGTTCAACATATTCTAAAGTACCAGGAATAACTTTGTCTACAAATAATTCTCCATTCAAATGATCCACCTCATGGCAAATAGCTTGAGCTAATAGTTCTTTTGCCTTAACTCTCATTCTTTTTCCGTCTCTATCTGTATATTCTGCAACTACTTCTGCTGGTCTTTTAACTTTACCAAATTCATTTGGGAAGCTTAAGCAGCCTTCTTCTACTTCTTGTTCTCCCTTAGTTTTAACAATTACAGGATTTATTAAAACAATAGGTCCATTGTCATCATATAAATCTATTACTATAATTTTTTTTAGTATTCCTACTTGTACAGCAGCTAGTCCTACTCCGTTGTATTTATGCATTGTTTCTATCATGTCATCAATTAAAATTTGAATCTTTTCATTAATTTCTTCCACGTCTTTAGATTTTTTTCTTAAAATTTCATCACCTTGATATCTTAATTCTCTTATTGCCATCATTATTCCCCTTTCCTATTATATCATGCTGTTAGGATTTACATCTATTGCAATATTAGTATTTTTTAAATTTTTTGTGTTATATATATCTTTTAAACTTTGATTCAATACTAAATTTGCCTCTTCAGACATTTTTCCTTTTATTATAATTCTCCAGCGAAACTTATTTTTTATTTTATCTACAGGCGCTGGCATTGGTTTGAAAACCTTATATTCGTCATGACTTAATTTTTTATTTAAGTATTCATAAATCCACTTGCTAGTTTCTTGTATTTCAGTTTCGCTCGAGCTATTAAAACCTATTACTATTATATCGCAAAATGGAGGATATTTCAATTGTTTTCTTAAAGCTATTTCAGTCTCATAAAACATTTCATAGTTTTGTTTTCTAGCACATTGTATACTAAAATCACTTGGATTATATGTTTGAATAATTACTTTTCCATGCTCACTTCCTCTACCTGCTCTTCCAGCTACTTGTGTTAAAATTTGAAAGGTTCTTTCACTTGCTCTGTAATCATCAATGTTTAATGAACTATCTGCAGCAATTACTCCTACTAAAGTTACATTTGGAAAGTGATGTCCTTTTACTACCATCTGTGTTCCCATCAAAATATCCATATTTTCATCTCTAAATTTATGTAAAATTTCTTCTGCAGAATTTTTTTTGCTTACAGTATCTATATCCATTCTAATAGTTCTAGCCATTGGAAATTGTTTATGAATCTCCTGCTCTAATTTTTGCGTTCCTGTTCCAAAATATCGTATTTTATCACTATGACATTCTGGACATTCTGTTACTAAATTTTGTTCATAACCACAATAGTGACACTTTAGCTTTTTTTCGTAACTATGATATGTTAGGCTTATATCACAATTGGGGCATTTTAATGTATAGCCACAATTACGGCACATTATAAATGTAGAATATCCCCTTCGGTTTAGAAATAAAATGGTTTGCTTTTTATTCTTCAAATTTTGTTCAATAGCTGAATACAAGCTAACGCTTAACATAGAATGATTTCCATTAGCCAATTCTTGCTTTAAGTCCACCACTTCAATTTTAGGCAATTCTGCATTATTGGCCCTTTTTGTTAGTTTTAATAGTTCTATTTTTTCTTCTTCACGTGCCCCATAAAATGTACGTACATCTGGAGTAGCACTTCCAAGTAACAATGGGCATTTTGCCTTAACAGCTATATACTTAGCAACTTCTTTAGCATCATATCTAGGATTTGATTCTGATTTATATGAACTATCATGTTCTTCATCTATTATTATTAGTCCTAAATTTTCTACTGGTGCAAAAATAGCTGACCTTGCACCTATTACTATCTTCGCTTTTCCATTTTTTATTTTATTCCATTCATCATGCCTTTCTCCGATTGATAATTTACTATGTAATACTGCAATTTTACTTTTGCCAAATCTTGCAATAAATCTGTCCAACATTTGTGGTGTAAGTGAAATTTCTGGAACCAAAACTATTGCTGTTTTTCCTAATTTTATTACACTTTCAATTAACTGTAAATAAACTTCTGTTTTCCCGTGAGCCTGTTACTCCAAATAGCAAAAATGAGTTATAAATATTTTTTGTTATTGAATCATTAATTTTTTGATATGCTTCTTGCTGTTCCTCTGTCAAAGTAAGTTTTTTGGCTGATTCAGTCATTAAAATTCGATTTATATCCTTCCCATCTAATGGATTTCTTTCTATCTTTTGCTTCACTTTTCGCAAATAACCTTTTTCTACAAGATTGTTTATAGTTGCTCTTGAAGTATTTAATTGCTTTTCTAATTCTGGTATTGTTAGACCTTCATTTTTTTCTACAAAACTTAATATTTCTAATTGCCTTTTTGACCCAATTTTTTCTTTTTCAAGCTCCGTATTTAGCAAAATAACCTCAATTGTTTTATCTTGAACCCTCTTTTCTTTTTCTTTAGTTCTTGTTCCAGGTGTTAGCATTAATTTAATACAATCAGATACATTACAAAAATATCTTTTTGCCATCCATTTTGCTAAATTTATTTGCTCTTCTTTTAAGTTATCTTCTAAGCTATTTATTTCTTTTACCTCAAATTCATAATTTGTATCAGGCTTTAACCTTATAACAAATCCTTCCTCTAGTTTTTTGCCATTTCCAAAAGGCACAAGAACTTTGCTACCAACAGATATAATTTCTTCCAATTTCTTTGGTATCTTATAATCAAACCCTTTATTTAATTTTTTTGCTGCCCTATTTATTATTACTTCTGCTATCATGTATTTTCCTCCGTATTCTAAAATAGAGCAGAAATTTTCCTGCCCCATTTTAATTTTCTAGCCATCCATTATAAGCTTTTTCTATTTTGTCTGCGACTTGCTCTGGCGTTAAATTCGTTGTATCTATTATCAAATCATAATTTGATTCATCTTCTTTTCTAACTCCATAAAGTTGAAAATATCTTTCATTTTCCACCTGATATCTTTTTAATATATCCTTTTTCTGTTCTTCAATATTATTGAAATTTTCAGAATCTTTCCTTGTAGGGTCATCTAATGCCCTTTGAGCCGCAACATTAATATCTACTTTTAAGTAGACTTTAAAAGATTGTGGTACTGCATACCAGCCAAGTCGTGCATCTATAATAAAATTGTCATGATCTTTGGCATATTCGGCAGCACTTTTTTCTATTTGCTGATCTATCTCCGGATGGTCTTTTACATATATATTAAAATTAGTTACATCCATATTCATATCTTTTGCTAATTTTCTAAAGTAATCACCATTTCTATAGACCCCATAATTTAACCTTTTCATTAGAATTTTTGAAACAGTCCCTTTGCCACTTGCTAATTCTCCGCCAAGCGAAATTATGTGTTTTTTCTCCATTTTTTACTGCATCCTTTCTTATTCTGCCTTTTTTCAATTTATTAAATAATCTTAACTTTTCCTTCTGCAATTTCATTTGCTGCTATTGTAACTGGTGATTCTGACTTTACACTTGTTCTTGGTGGGTCACCTGCTGCAATTTGCCTTGCTCTTTTAGCTGTTGCTATAACTAGTGCATATCTATTTTCTGCTTTTGTCAATAATTCTGCAACTGTAGGTCTTACTATCATGTTTACTCACTCTCCTTTTTTTCATTTTTCTGTTTTGACATTTCTTTAGTCTTTCCTACGACATCTTCAATATTTTTGTCTATTCGTGCTCCAACTGTTTCTGGCTGCACTGCTGACAATATTATATGCCCTGAATCCATAATTAATACAGCTCTTGTTCTTCTACCATAGGTAGCATCAACCGCTGTCTTATTGTCCTTTGCTTCTTGTACAAGCCTTTTAATTGGTGCCGACTCTGGACTTACAATGGCAACAATTTTTTGGGCTGAAACTATGTTCCCAAAACCAATATTAACTAACTGCATATTAAACCAAATCCTTTCAAATATAATGTTTAATTTTACTCAATATTTTGTGTTTGTTCTCTTATATTTTCTAACTCTGTCTTGATATTAATAACTTCATTTGTGATTTCAAGGCTATTAGCCTTTGAACCTATAGTGTTTGTTTCTCTATTCATTTCTTGAATAATAAAGTCTAGTTTTTTCCCTACACTCCCATTTGAATTTAAAAGTTCTTCAAATTGTAATATATGACTATTTAATCTAGTTACTTCTTCTTCTATAGAACATTTGTCAGCATATATAACAACCTCTTGAGCTATTCTACTTTTATCTACATCTTCAGTTTTTAATAATTCTTTTATCCTCTTCTCTAATTTTACTACATATTCTTCAATAAGTCCAGTAGAAAGTCCGAGATATTTTTTTTATTTTTTCTTTTATTTCATTAATTCTTACTAAAAGGTCTTGCGCAAGTTTTTCTCCTTCCTTTTCCTTCATTTTAGCTAGATTATCTGTTGCATTTGCGACACATTCAATCAACTCTTGTTTAATTTTTTGGTCATCCTCATTTTCCTTTACAATCAATACATCTGGTAACTTCGTCACTTCTGTAACCTCGATATCATCTTGTAAATTTTCTTCTTCTGCTAATTTTCTAAATTCTTTAATATATGCTTTAGCTAACTCCTTATTAATTTCTATACTTATGCCTTCTGCTCCATAATTTTTAAAGCTGACTGTTACATCAACTTTACCTCTCCTTACTTTTTTAGAAATTTCTCTCTTTATTTCTTCTTCCATATAGCTCAATTCCCTTGGCATTTTTATAGAAATATCTAAATATCTATGATTAACGCTCTTTATTTCCACTTGATATTCCCTAGAATCTTCATCTAATATTGCTTTTCCATATCCCGTCATGCTTCTAATCATCCTTTATCACCTTCTTCCCGTATAAAACATATCTATTTCTTTGACGCTTTTTTCGCAGTTTTTCTTTTCGTCGCCTCTTTTTTAGTGCTCTTAGTCTTAGCCGTTTTAGCCGTTTTAGCTGTTTTTGTTGTTTTTGTTGCTTTTGTTGCCTTTGTGGTTGTATGCTTTTTACCTTTTGTTGATTTTTTAACATGTTCAACAATAGTTTCATCTTCTGCTGATTCATTTTCAAGTCTTTTTTTAGCCTCTTTCTTTATTGGCTCTTCCTTCTTCAATATTTCCGGTATATCACTTGACTTCTTTAAATATTTTCTTTTTTCATAAACATATATTACAATACCTTTAAGCACGTAATAAATCGCAAAAATATAAGAAGAAGTCAATAAATAAAATCTAAAGTCATAGTTAAACATAGATATAACATGTGTTATAGACAAACTATGAAAAGATATCACCAAAAACTCTATCCCAGTTACAGCATAAGAGCCTCTATCTTCTTTATACGCCTTTTCCAATATCAATAAACCTATTAATAAAAACGTACCTGAAAATACCTTAATATCCTCAACCAACCTTTCATGTTGCATTGAATTATATGCCATATTTAATACTGCAAAATATACAATTAAAACTATTGCCATTACTATAGCATAAAAAATTTTCTTATATATTTTATTTAAAATATCTTTGGGAAGTTTTTTATTTTTCCTTTCCTTTTTAATTACAGCTAATACTTCTTGTTTATTTTCATCTATAGTTTGTTTTTCCATTCAAACTCTCATTCCTTTCGATTTGTTTGAAATTATATACAGCCTTAACTATCCAATTCATACATTATAATTGACAGCATAGCTAGTGCAACTGTTTCTGTCCTTAAAATCCTTTTACCCAAAGTTATCACTTTTAACTTATCATCTTTCAATTGCTCTAGCTCATCTTCGTCTATTCCACCCTCTGGCCCTATAATAACACCTATTTTAATATCTTCACCTGCAATATATTTCCTATTCTGCCTTAAATTTTGCAACACAGTTTTTAGTGAATTACATTCCTCTTTCTCATAGGCTAAAATTACTATATCATAATTGCTATATAAGTTACAAATATTTTTTACCGAAACTATATCATTAATTTGTGGTATTATACTCCTTCCACACTGTTTCGCCGCTACTTCAGCAATCTTTTGCCATCTTTCCAATTTCTTAGATTTATCTTTCTCATTCAGCTTTACCACACATCTTTTCATAGCTACTGGAGTAATATCAAAAGCACCCAACTCAACAGACTTTTGAATTATCAACTCCATCTTATCAGCCTTAGGAATACCTTGAAAAATTGTCACTTTAACATTTGTCTCTGTATTACTTTCCAGTTTGCTCACAACTTTACTCACAATACTTTGTTCGCTCTCTGCCACAATCGTGCACAAAAAATTCTCCATATTATCTTGATTACATATTATTATTTCATCATTTATCTTCTTCCTTAAAACATTTTTTATATGTTTTACATCTTTTCCAATAATTTCAATTTTATCGCCATCTATTTGCGTTGAATTAACAAAAAACTTAGGCATACCTTTCTCCTTTAGCTTCATTTTACATAGTAAATATTATATCATTATTTACCTAATTGGTCAAATATTGCCACAAAGGTACGTCCCTTGTGGCAATTTTTTTATATATTAATAATTTTCAGCTTTTATTTCAAAGTAAGCCTTTGGATGGCTACAAACTGGGCAAATTTCTGGAGCATATTTTCCAATTACTATATGTCCGCAGTTTCTGCATTTCCAAATTCTCTCATCATCACGGCTAAATACTAGTCCTTCATCTAAATTTTCTATTAATTTATTATATCTAGCTTCATGTTCTTTTTCGATTTTTCCTACTTCTTCAAAAAGATATGCTATTTTGTCAAATCCTTCTTCTTTAGCTTCTTTAGCCATTCTGTCATACATGTCTGTCCATTCATAGTTTTCGCCTTCTGCTGCCATCTTTAAGTTTTCCTTTGTTGACTTAATGTCTCCACCTTGTAATAATTTGAACCATAATTTTGCATGTTCTTTTTCATTATCAGCAGTCTCTTGGAAAATTGCAGCAATTTGCTCATATCCTTCCTTTTTAGCCTTGCTAGCAAAATATGTATATTTGTTTCTTGCTTGTGATTCTCCTGCGAATGCCTCCATTAAATTTTTTTCTGTTTTACTTCCTTTTAGTTCCATTTTTAATTCCTCCTTTTTCCGTCATTTCTTACATATTTTATATTAGTATTGGCAAAATGTCAAGTCTGAAATTTGCTTCCTTTTTATCTTTTTATGATTAATTTATGATAATGTCTCAAGTAATAACCTTTGAAAATGTCCCAAAG
>ERZ1643246.4567-NODE-4567-length-10806-cov-9.346014_pt1 | contig 10806 bp, 9 predicted proteins | sample MGYA00579265_ERZ1643246 | MGnify/ENA primary metagenome ERZ1643246 (study PRJEB29033, sample SAMEA4952261) | chicken gut metagenome | biome: Broiler Chicken; feature: Gastrointestinal Tract; material: Caecum | place: Ireland | collected 2018 | study: Broiler...
AACGAAGCTGCACCGCCTGCCGGTCGTTCAGGGTAAGCGCATCGTGGGGCTGGTCACCGAAGGCACCATCTCTGCCAGCGGCGCCAGCAAAGCGACGAGCCTGAGCATCTATGAGCTCAATTACTTGCTTTCCAAGACGACCGTGGATACGATCATGATCCGCAACGTGATCACCATCCATGAGGACGCGCTCATGGAAGACGCGGCCATGACGATGCTCAAGAACGATATCGGCTGTCTGCCGGTCGTCGATGAAAATGGAGAGATCAGCGGCATCCTGACACAGAACGATGTGTTCAATGCTTTTCTGGAGATCCTGGGTTACCGTGAGGAAGGCAGCCGCATCATCATCGGCGTGAAGGATGAGCTTGGCGCTATCGGCGAGATCTCCAAGGTCTTTGTCCGCAACCATTGCAACATCACCCATATCGGGGTGTATCGGAATGAAAACGGTCATGCGGACATCATCTTCCGCATCGATTCTTTTGAAACGGAAGCGCTGGAAAAAGATCTGCAGGACAGCGGTTATCAGGTGCTCAGCGTCATCCATCATCATCGCTGAACATGCTCATCTGCCGTGAACACCAGGTTTGCGGCAGATTCTTTATTATGCACACATGTGTCTTTTTATTGTGAACAACTTTTATGGATTGTAAATAATTGTTATACAAAAGGAAACAAATGTAAGAATTTGTGGGATTTTGATGTAAAAAGTTTGCACACAATTATTGAAAACTTTCATTAAATGGTGTAGACTTTACACATATTTAGAAAAGGAATTGGTGATGTATGTTTAAGTATGTGCTGAAACGTGTCTTGATCGGTTTCGTCACGCTGTTCGTGCTTGGCAGTGCCACCTTCTTTTTGATGAAAGCGACGCCTGGCTCTCCGGTCAGCGGCGAACGTTTCCGTTCAAAAGAAGCGCAGGAACTTGCCATCATCCGTTACGGACTGGACAGACCGGTCTTCGAACAGTATACAATGTATCTGAATAATCTCGCTCACGGCGACCTCGGTGAAAGCTATGTCAAGGAAGGCGTGTATGTAGACCGCACCATTGCCATGACATTCCCGGTCACGGCCCGTTTGGGCGGAATCGCCTTCATCTTTGCGATGACCGTGGGCATTACGCTGGGCACTACGGCTGCGCTTTCCAAACGCAAGTGGGTCAATAATGTCTGTATGTTCGTCGCCACGATCGGTGTAAGCGTTCCCTCATTTCTTTTGGGAATGTTCCTGATCATCATCTTCGGCGTGCAGCTCAGGGTGCTTCCTTTTGTCGGCCTGAGCGGTCCGGCAAACTATGTGCTGCCGGTGCTGGCCGTGTCGCTTTATCCGATTTCCATGATCGCGCGTTTGACCAGAAGCTCGATGCTGGAAGTCATGAAGCAAGATTATATCATCCTTGCGCGTTCAAAGGGAACGCCTTATAAGATGGTCGTCATCAAGCATGCGCTGAAGAATGCCATGCTTCCGGTCATTACTTATGCCGGTCCGGCCTTTGCGTTCATGCTGACGGGAAGCTTTGTCGTGGAGACGCTGTTTTCCATCCCGGGCATCGGACGTGAGTTTGTCTCTAACATCTCTAACCGAGACTATCAGATGATCATGGGTCTGACGCTGTTCCTTGGCGCGCTCATCATCATTTTCAATATCATCACGGACATTCTCTCCGCGGTGATCGATCCGCGCATCAAGCTGAAATAAGGAAGGAGGAATACGATGTTCAAGAAAAAGAAAGAAACTGCGCTTGCGGCTGCAACAGTGGCAGAAACGGCAAGTGAAGCAGCGGTATTTGAACCGACTCCTGATTTGTTTGAGAAGCTGGACGAGTCCAGCAAGAATGCGGAAAAGATCTCTTACGAAAGCAAGACATATTTCAAAGATGCCTGGGGCCGATTTAAACAGAATAAGCTGGCCATGGTCGGCTTGGTCTTCCTGGCCATCATGATCCTGCTTTGTGTCCTTGTGCCGCTCTTTTCGAATTATACGTATGATGGTCAGGATCTGAACGCCATCAATCAATCCAGCTCGCTGGCCCATCCGCTGGGCACTGACTATCTGGGGCGTGATTTGCTTGTGCGTATCATGATGGGCGGACGAATTTCTTTGTCTGTCGGCTTTGCGGCAGCAGCGATCTCCCTGGTGATCGGCGTGACCTACGGCGGCATCGCCGGCTATTGCGGCGGTAAAGTGGATATGGTGATGATGCGTATCGTCGACGCCATGTACTCGATCCCAGATATGCTGTATATCATCCTGATCACGGTCGTTTTGGAACCAAGCATGGGCTCCATTCTTCTCGGTATCTGCATTTCCAGCTGGATGGGCATGGCGCGTCAGGTGCGCGCGCAGGTCATGACGCTGAAGGAGCAGGAATTCTCCTTAGCTGCCTTCGTGCTTGGCGCGAGCCGCAAGCGTATCTTGTTCAAGCACTTGGTCGTCAACAGCATGGGGCCGATCATCGTATCCGTTACCTTGCTTGTGCCCAGCGCCATCTTCAACGAAGCATTCCTGGGCTTTTTGGGCATCGGTATCCCAGCGCCTACAGCCAGCTGGGGCACCCTGGCCAATGACGCCAAGCGCTTCTTCACGACGCAGCCGATGCAGGTCATCTGGCCGACGCTCGCTATCTGTCTGACGATGCTGGCGCTGAACTTTATCGGCGATGGCTTAGGCGACGCGCTTGACCCGAAGAAGAAGTAGGAGGAGTGATTGAAATGGCAATGTTGGAAGTAAATCACCTGACTACCGAATTTACGACCGAAAACGGCATCGTGCGGGCCGTACGTGATGTCAGCCTGCATGTGGAAAAAGGTGAAGTACTTGGAATCGTCGGTGAGTCCGGCTCAGGGAAGAGCCAGACGATGTTCTCCGTCATGGGTCTGCTGGCCCAGAATGGAACGATCACCAGCGGTTCCATCAAGATTGATGGAGAGGAGATCTCTCCGGCGATCATCAAAGACAGAAAAGAATATGAAAACAAGATGGACCGCATCCGCGGCAACGATATGGCGATGATCTTTCAGGATCCGATGACTTTCCTGAATCCGGTGCTGCGCATTCAGACACAGCTGATCGAACCGATCATCAACCATAATCCGGGCATTTCCAAGAAAGAAGCGATCGAACGTGCCATCGAGCTGATGCGCAAGGTCGGCATCCCTTCTCCGGAGACGCGGATCCGTCAGTATCCGTTCCAGTTTTCCGGCGGCATGCGTCAGCGTATCATCATCGCGATCGCGCTGGCTTGTGACCCGAAGGTCATCATCGCCGATGAGCCGACGACCGCGCTGGACGTTACGATCCAGGCGCAGGTGCTGGAGCTCATCAGCAACCTCAAGGATGAGATCGATTCCAGCATCATCATGATCACGCATGACCTTGGTGTCGTGGCGAGCATCTGCGACCGTATCGCGATCATGTATGGCGGAAAGATCGTCGAGCAAGGAACGACCGATGAGATCTTCTATGATCCCAAGCATCCATATACGAAAGGCCTGCTCAGCTGTATCTCCAATCCAGAAGAACTGGAACGCAAGGAGCTGCATCCGATCCCGGGCTCTCCGCCGGATCTGCTGAACATCGAAGACAACTGCCCGTTTGCGGATCGTTGTGAAAATGCGATGAAAGTCTGCAAGATGGCCATGCCGGAAATGAAGCAGTTCAGTGATACGCACATCTGCAGCTGCTGGCTGAACCATCCGATGGCCCAGATGAAGGGAGGCAGCGGCAATGAGTGAAGAAAACAAGATGGAACCGATCCTGAAAGTTGAAAACCTAAAAGTGCATTTTAATGCCGGAGGCGGTCTCTTTTCTAAAAAGAAAGTTGTCAAGGCAGTAGACGGCGTCAGCTTCGAGATCATGCCTGGTGAGACCTTCGGTCTTGTCGGTGAAAGCGGCTGCGGCAAAAGTACGACGGGAAGAGCTATCGTAAAGATCTATAATCCGACAGAGGGAAAGATTTACTATAAGGGGGAAGATATCACCTCCATCAAAGGCGCGAAGCTCAAGGCGTTCCGCCGCAATGTGCAGATGATCTTCCAGGATCCATATGCGAGCCTGAATCCCCGCATGACGGTCGGTGAGATCATCCGTGAGCCGATGGATATCCACAATATCTTCAAGACCAAAGAGGAACGCGAGAACCGTGTGCGTGAGCTGCTGGAGATCGTCGGCCTGAAGCCTGACCATATCCGCCGTTATCCGCATGAGTTCTCTGGCGGCCAGCGTCAGCGTATCGGCATTGCCCGTACCTTGGCGCTCAATCCAAAATTTATCGTCTGTGATGAACCGATCTCCGCGCTGGATGTTTCCATCCAGGCGCAGGTCATCAATTTGCTGGAGCATATCCAGAAAGAGATGGGCATCTCTTATCTGTTCATCGCGCATGACCTGAGCATGGTCAAACATATCTCTGATCGTATCGGCGTCATGTATTTAGGTCACTTGGTAGAGGTGGGAGAAAGTGATGATGTATACCATCGCCCGCTTCATCCATATACACAGGCTCTGCTTTCGGCAGTCCCGATCCCGGATCCGAAGACGGCCCGTGAAAAACAGAGGATCGTATTGGAGGGAGAATTACCAAGCCCGATCGATCCGCCGAGCGGCTGTGTGTTCCGCACACGCTGCCCGAACGCCACTGAAAGATGTGCGCAGGCCAAGCCGCCGACCGTAAAAGTCGGGGATCGTCTCGTCTCATGTTTCATGTACGACGAAAACTAGGAGAAACTAAGAAAGGAGAAAAGTTATGAAAAAAATCTTAGCTTCCACAGCTGCGCTGGCAATGGTCGCAACGACACTTGCAGGCTGCGGCGGCAGTGGTGAGATCACTGCTGAATCTGGCAAGACAAATCTGACGGTCGCAGTGGGAGGAGACTTTGCGCTGCCGGATCCGGCCATCGTGGATGATTCCATTACGGCAAACGTGCTGACACAGTGCTACGACGGCCTGTACAAGCTGGATAAGGACGGAAATGTCACGCCGAACCTGGCCACAGAACTTCCGACGATCAGCGATGATGGTCTGACTTACACGATCAAGATCAAAGACGGACTGACTTGGAGCGATGGTTCTCCGCTGACCGCAGAAGACTTCGTATGGTCCTGGAAGCGTGCCATGACGACACAGGGCTATTACACAAACTTCATGTATAACTACATTGAAGGTACGACTTATTGGAGCGAGGAAAAGCAGACCAATATGCCGTATACGAACATGGATGACCTGGATGCCAACATGGGCGTTGAGGCCGTTGATGACACGACCATCCAGATCACGCTGAAGATGGCAGCGCCTTACTTCACTTCCATGCTGGCCAACACCGTATTCTATCCGGTCAACCAGAATGAGGTCGGCGAAGATGTCAGCAGCTCCGAGTGGGCACAGAACGCTTCTGCGGAAGATCCGATCGTGACCAACGGCGCATTTGAGATCACCGCAGTAAACATCAAGGATACCATTACGCTGTCTAAGAGCGAGAACTATGCGGATGCAGACAATGTACAGCTGCAGACGATCGATTTCAAGGTCATGAGCGACCTGGATTCTCAGACACAGGCATTCATCTCTGGCGAAGTTGATTTCGCTACCGCAGTCAATGTCACACAGGTCAATGGTGATGAGCAGCTGCAGAACCATGTATACAAGATCGATCCGTTCGTATGTAACTACTATGTGCTGGTCAATGCTGGTGAAGAAAATGACGGTTCCACTGATGGTCTTGCCGCACTGAAAGATCCGGAGATCCGTCAGGCAATCTCCATGGGTATCGGACGTACCGAAGCGCGCAACGCTTATGGCTACGGCGATGACTTCTCTTACAACCTGTATGCGATGATCCCGAGAGGTATCCCGGATGCAGAAGGAAATGACTTCCGTGATGAAGGCGGAGACATCGTTTCAGATAATGTAGAAGAAGCGAAGAAGATCATGGAGTCTAAAGGTTACAACGCAGACAACATGTTAACGATCGAGTACAAGTATAACAACCTGGCAACGCATAAAGCTGTCGCTGAGTCTATGCAGAACTCCCTGAAGCAGATCTATGTCAACCTGGAACTGGTTCCTGAAGAAAAAGAAGCATTCTTCAATGACCGTGACACAGGTAACTTTGAACTGGCTCGTCATGCGATGACCGCTGACTACCTGGATCCGATGTGCTACCTGTCCATGAACGTGGGAAGCACGACGCTGGGCAACACGACCGATGACGGCGACTTCGAAAAGATGGTCAATGACGCGAACCTGCTGGATGGCCAGGAGCGTATGGACGCGATGCACGAAGCCGAGAAGTATCTGGTTGAACAGGGATATATCATCCCGCTGTTTGGCTACACTGAGCCGTATCTGAAGGTCATGAACCTGACTGGCATCACTTCTTCTCCGGAAGGTCACTACGATCTGACGCACGCTTACTTTGAATAATTCAATATGAGCTCTGTGCCTATCTGCGGATAGGCACATGAAATAAAGCACACAGGAAATTGTGTGCCTTATTTCATGTATAGGAGGAGACATATGAAGATCAGAAGTGTAAAAGAACAATATGAACTGCGCAACATCTGCCTGCGCGAACGGCTTGAGCAGATCCTTCCGCAAGTAATGAGAGAGAGCGAAGCGGACCTCTGGCTGCATGCCTCAAAAGAGTACCATGAAGACCCGACCTTTCGTGCGCTGACCCCGGCTGATTACCCGACTGCCCGCCGCGTGACGATGTTTGCTTTCGTCAAAGACGGCGATGAAGTGATCCGCTATTCACTGAGCATGCCGGACGCTCACCTGGAAGAATTCTATGCCCCATATTGGAAATTCGGACAGGAAAGTCAGATGGATGCGCTTAAGCGGCTGCTGGAACAATATGATCCCCAGAAGATCGCCATCAACGCTTCTGCCAATTTCGCTTTCTGCGACGGACTGAGCATGGGCATCTACACCGAATGGATGAAAGAACTCGATGAAAAATGGCTGGATCGCATGATCAGCGATGACCATCTTGGTCTCAAGCTGATGGAGCGCCGCACAGCGACCGAGCTGAAGCTGCTTCCCGAAGTCGTGGAAGCGGCATTCTCAGTCATGAACGCGATGTATACCTCGCAAAATGTCATCCCGGGCAAGACCACGACCCAAGATCTGGAGTGGTTCATGATGCAGTCCGTGAAAGATATGGGACTGGATTACTGGTTCGAGCCCACCATGGATCTTCAGCGCGAAGGCGAAGACGGTGAGCACCTGAGCGGCGTCATCCAGCGCGGCGACTTGCTGCACTGCGACTTCGGCATCCGCTACATGAACATGTGTACGGATACCCAGCGGCTTGCCTATGTGGCACGTGAAGGCGAAACAGAAGTGCCGGAAGACCTGCGCAATGGCATGAAGGTCAACAACCGCTTCCAGGATATCGTGCGCGAAAACATGAAGCCTGGCCGCACGGGCAACGAGGTGCTCATGGCCGCGCTTGATCAAGCCAAGGCCGAAGGCATCCAGGCCACGCTGTATTCCCATCCATGCAATATGTATGGACATGGCCCGGGCCCGACCATCGGATTGTGGAACCAGCAAAGCGAGATCCCGGTCAAAGGCGATATCGAACTTGATGTGAATACGACGTATGCACTTGAACTCAATGTCAAAGTACCATGCAAGAACAAGGATTATTATATTTACACCGAAGAAACTGTATTGCTGGACGAAAATGGTGTACAATTTCTGTATGAAGGAAGGGATCAGATCACGCTGATCCGCTAAGGAGGAAAAACGATGAGCAAAGGAACCCTGTTGGTGCTGACGGGCGCAAGCAGCGTCGGCAAGGCCGCGATCCGTGAGCAGCTGCTGAGTGATCCGTCCATGAAGCTGTTTTATTCTATTTCCATGACAACGAGGCCGCAGAAACCAGAGGAAAAAGACGGAGTCGACTATTATTTTGTCGACCAGAAGACATTTGCCGCTTCCGTGCGCAATCACGAACTGCTGGAATATACCCAGTTCGACGGCTATTACTATGGCACGCCATTAGCGTACATTGATTTCTTGCTGCGCATCGGCAAGAATGTGCTGCTGGAAGTCGAGGCGCAAGGCGTCGGTCAGATCAAGCTGAAATATCCGGAGGCCCTGGCTGTATTTGTCATGCCGGAAAGCATGGAAGAGCTGGAACGCCAGATCCGCGCCCGTTATAATGATACGGCAAGCGCTGACTTGCGCGTAAACAAGGCAAGCATGGAGATGGAGCTTTCCAGCCTGTTCCGCCATCAGGTCAAGAATACCGATCCGGACAAAGCCAGAGAAGAGATCCGCGTCATGATGGAAGAGCATCAGAAGAAACAGAACGCCAAGAAAGGAACCACGGTTGAAAACTGAAAATGTGAAAAAGGGAGTCTTCTATCTGCTGGTGACTTCCTTTCTCTTTTCTTCGCAGCAGGCCTTAGGCAAAGTGCTCTACTATCTGTCGACCTTTGAGCGGACCTTTTATTTCTCGCTGGTGGCCGCCATCATCATGGGGCTGCTATGTAAATGGAAAAAGCAGCCGCTCATCGCCGGCAGCCTGAAGCTGATCGGCATGCGTTCGCTGTTCGGCTACATTTCTACGGTATTGCTTTTTCTGGCGGCGACCCAGACTTACCCGGTAGCCAACATCTCTCTGCTTTCTTCCACATCCACCATCTTTGCGCTGCTGGCCGCGGTGATCTGGCTGAAGGAGCATATGGCAAGAGGCCAGGTGCTCTCGGTCTTCATCGCTTTTGCGGGCATCGTGCTCATCTTGCGGCCTGCCGGCGGTTTCATCGAAGCGGAATCATTGGCTGGATTGGGCGCGGGCTTTTTTGCTGGGCTGGCTTATACGGTCGTCAGAAAGCTCAAAGATGAATCCCCGTTTACGATCACATTCTGTTTCATGAGCTTCAGCGTCATCGCTTCGCTGCCTTTTGTGCTCATGCAGGGATTCAGCCCGCTGGGCCTAAAAGAGATCGCGGTGCTCATCCTGACCGGCGTAGTATGCGCAGCAGCTCAGTATTTCCTTTCGGTGGCGTACAGCTATGCGCCATCGACCAAGATCTCGGTCTATCTGTACTCACAGAACTTGTTTGCCTTCATCCTTGGCATCTTGTTCTTTCACGAACTGCCGGACTGGCTGTCGATCGCCGGGGGCTGTCTGTTGATCGGCGCCGGCATATTGAATTTCATCAGCGGGCGCGAAGCCCAAAGGAGGCTGTCACATGACATATGATAAAAAAAATAAGATGAACCCAGCTTTCCGCACCTTTGAGGGCGGACTGTTTGCGGAAGTCGAAAAAGCCGATGTAGGCGACGGATTCGAACGTCTGCAGGAAAGCGGCGTGGATATGATGAGCTGGGCCGATCCTTTCATGCCCGATGCGGCCGTCCCCCAGCACGTCAAACAAGCCGCGCTGAACGCGATGAATGATCCGATCGCTTCACACTATACTGCGCCGGTAGGCAATACCAGGCTGCGTGAGCAGATCGCCAGGCGCTGGCAGAAGCGCTATGGGATGCGTCTTGACCCGCAGCGCAATATCCTCATCACACCAGGCAGTGACAGTGCTCTGTATTTCGCGATGCTGCCCTTTATCGAAACTGGCGATGAAGTCATCGTCTGCACGCCATGTTATCCCAATAACTTGCAGAACATCAAGATGATGGGCGCAAAGGCCGTCTATTGCGAATTGCAGGCTGCAGACGGCTATCAGATCCGCAAGGAAGCGCTGGAAGCCTGCGTGAGCGAGCAGACCAAGATGATCGTGCTCACCCACCCCAATAATCCGACGACGACCGTCTTCGATCAAAGATCACTGGAAGCTGTGCGCGACCTTGTGCTGGCGCATGATCTCATCCTCGTCGTCGATCAGGCATTTGAGGATTTTACCTTTGAACAGAAAATGATCGCGCCGGCTGCTATGGCCGACATGTTTGCACACACGGTCACGGTCTGTTCGACATCCAAAGGATACGGTCTCAGCGGCTATCGGGTCGGCTACATCATTGCCGATGATGTCTTCATGGATGTCTACTATGGCTGCGCCGTCAGCGTCATCGGCACCACCAATACCGTGTCGCAGCTGGCCGTATTGGCTGCCATGGAAGATGAATCGTTCATGCAGGAATTTGAAGCAGCCTATGACTGGCGCCGTCATCAGGCCGCAGCGATCCTCTCTGGCATCCCTGGCGTCAAGGTTCAGCTGCCGCAATCCGGCTTCTTGTGCTGGGTCGATGTCAGCGGCCTGGCAGACAGCAGCGAAGTCTGCGCGCGGCTGCTCAGCGATGCCCGCGTCAGCGTCAATGATGGCAAGAACTATGGACCGGGCGGAGAAAAAGGTTTCCGCATCGTCTTAGGCGTATACCGCGACAATGAGCGGGTAAGACAGGCATTGCTGCGCATCCGTGAAGTACTGCTGCAGATGGCGCAGGAAAAAGGGCTGAGCGTTTAATAATGTTCATCGAGATGAGAGGCGCTTCTAAGCAGAAGCATCGCTCATCTTGTTTTTTTTCTAAGATCTGGAGTGCATGTTGAGGAAATGATTTGGAGTTTTATATGAAATTGCTTCTTTTCCTTTCGGGCTCCATTTACGCGTGAGACAGCACAAAAGGAAGTGGAAATTGTGTCAAATGCAAGATGGCTTGGGAAATGAGTTTTCTTATGGCAAAAGCCAGATAGTGTTAAATTGAGCCAAATTATTGCTGACAGGTTCGTGCCGCATAGAAGAGTTCTTCATATAGATTGGAGAGGCAGGCTTTCTTATCTTTTTCATCCTCCAAAGCAACAATGCGAGGCATTCCGCCGTAAAGCATAT
>ERZ1643246.4568-NODE-4568-length-10806-cov-5.505627_pt1 | contig 10806 bp, 12 predicted proteins | sample MGYA00579265_ERZ1643246 | MGnify/ENA primary metagenome ERZ1643246 (study PRJEB29033, sample SAMEA4952261) | chicken gut metagenome | biome: Broiler Chicken; feature: Gastrointestinal Tract; material: Caecum | place: Ireland | collected 2018 | study: Broiler...
CTTTGTTTTCGTGTTCTAGTAGTAATATAGCAAAAGTTGTTAGCCACGTCAAGGTGTGAGTGCTAATTTTCTGATTTTTTTGAGAAGTCCTGATAATATGGACTTCTCAAAAAATTACATTGGTATTTATATTCTTATATTCCTGTTCCAGTTCGTCTGCCAGATATTCATCACTCATACAGTGCATATCAGAAATCCCCTCCCGGATCATCTGATATACCTCGGAGTGGTAGAAAAAGTTCAGAGCCGCATCCAGTGAGATACCCTGCTTTTCGGCAAAACACTTAACCACACGACTGTATTTTTTCTGAAGTAAAATAGGGTTAGCGTTCATACATTTTCACTCCCTTCAAAGCGCAAAAGCTCCAGTGCTTTCTCTGTACGAAAACAGAGTTGCAGATTTGGCTTCTCATAGCGTAAGCGATTAATCGCTTCGATCTTGTCGATCAGTCCGTCAAAATACAGTTCAACAGTATTAAATACCTTATCGTTGGCAACCCCGCCAATTACAAGGTCATAGTCTGTTGTGTCTTTACCGCTGCGGCAGTTCAGGATAAAATCCAGCCAGTCCTCGGAATAGGAATCAAATTTCAGAGTTTTCAGTTCTGCTTCCTGACTTCCATCAAACTCATATCGGGAAATGACCCCGCCTTTCCCGCGTCGTTTGAACTTGCCGCACCATTTCACCGCCTGCTCATACAGCGGCGTGACATAGAACCCACGTCCAAAGTCCACATTGGAGCGGGAATGGGTTAAATCCGGCTCTGCGATTTTCAGAAAGGAACCATGATAGAGAATCATACTTCCACACCTCTTTCTTTCATCACATCAAGGAGGTCGTCTACGATATATTCCCGGCTCTGTGTGTGCAGGACTTCATATTCAGGCACGATATAGCCGTTCAGAATATTGCTTTTTTCAGTAAAAGCCTGATAAACACGTTCTGCATTCACCCCAAGCTTTACGGCGACATTCTCAATACAAAATATAGCAAATTCAAGCTCTCTGGAGTCTTTGATTTCCTTGTCTGCCATCATAAGCATATCCTCCTGTTCCTCATCCGGAAACTAACTTACATCTGTAAAATCTCTCATCCGTATCTTTCTGCTTATTATACGCCATTTAACATACAATAGCAACGCGTGTTCTGCATGCATTTCTTTTCAATATTCACAGTCTTTTCCTTCCCTGATACAGTTCAAGTAAACTAGAAACAAACGTTACCAGAAAAAAATACTCAAACAACCGGAAATCAAAATAATTCACAAGAACCAGTCCGGCCAGCGACACTGCAGCAACTGTAATATAATACTTATTCACACTTCTGATCTTTGTCTTTAATTTATTCTCAATAAACAAATACACTGCAAAGGTCAAAAATGAAACCACGTAATTTTCCATTATCTTCCCCTCAAATCTTTATTTCGTATTTGCTATAATACTCCCGCCAACTGTACTCAAATTCCATATCATATGCAGAATTACGGGCGAAAGAATATTGTTCGTTTACAGCAAAATCCACCAAAAAAATCCCACAGCGATTAAAATGATATAGCTCAGCATGCGGAGCATCATATTATAACTTTTCACTTTTCTGAGGTATCCTCTTTAATACATTTCAACTCAAAACACCAGAATATTTTTTATTTCTCACGCCCATCATGATTGCCCCCTTTTCCACAAAATCACTCCTACTGACAGCACAAAGAGCAGACTTACGAAAGTTGCAATGATAACGCTCATTGTCGTGTTTAAAGAACCAATAGCCCACAAAATCATGTCCACTGAAAGCACGAACAATAAGCTGATCAAAACACCCAAAACTAACCGTAACCTTCTTTTCCTGTTTTTTTGTTCAATATTTGAATTACTATCCATCTTCAATCTCCTCGTATACTTCTTACCAAAACCAGTACGGTTTTTTTACTACAACATAGATTACCAATAGAATAATTACTACAATCCCGGCTGCAGCCAGCACCATTAGATATACTTTTCCATAGGGCAGCTTACTTTCAGTTATCAGATATTTTCCCGCCGTGTCAAGTCGAAGGGATGTCACATCTTTTTCTTTTATAAGTTCATATTTTTCTTTTGACGTATTATATAGATAGACATAGTTCCCGGAAAGCATATTTTCGTCAAATTGTATGCTGACAGGTCCGCAAAGTTTTTCACCTCTGTTCAGTTCAAAAGAGACGCCGCTCTCTTCCTCTTTCAGATCGAGATCAGTATAGAATTCGTTCTCCCAATTTTCAATCCGACTCCCCTCTATTTTTATTGTATATCCATCCCCATAAACAGTAAGCTCTTCATCTTCTTTGTAAAAAAATTTTAGCATATCAGCCGTAATAACAGGATAATCTTTTGCATCTACCTCATTCTCATATTCTTCTGCAATCTGACTTATACTCTTCTTTATCTCCTGTTTTTTATCAGAAATTTGATTTACAATTACGGTAACCGCTGTACTTGTATCTCCATTTCTGACAATAATTTCGCCTGTACCACATTTCTTTGCAGTCACAACTCCTGTAGAAGATACGGATGCTATTTCCGGTTTTCCTGATTCGAATGTTACTGACTGATCTGCCTCTTCCGGCATTACTCTCGCTAAAAGCTGATGACTATCTCCCAAAGCTAATACCAGATAGGTTGTATCCAGTTCTATCTTCTTAGTTGCTACTTTTACCTTTAAGTTTACCCTTTTCGTTACTGCTCCTGCCGATATGGTAATTGTCACATCTCCCTTTGCGATTCCCTTTACTTCTCCGGATGAATTCACGGTAGCTATATTTTCATCAGATGACCTGTAGGTAAGTGTACTGTCTGTGGCGTCAGACGGAATCACGGTTGCAGTCAGAGTCATTGTTTTATCTACTTCCAGCTCATCCTCATGATCTGCTATTTCTATATCCGTCACGGCAGTTGTGCCGTCTTTTGCGCCCACAATACTTAAAGACAGTTTTTTTCTCACACTGCCGCATGTTACAGTAATCGTTACTTCTCCCTCTCTCACTCCGGTTACGCGTCCGATTTCATTTACTGTAGCAATACCGGCATTGCTGGTCTGATAAAGAATATTCTCTGAAGAGGCAGCTTCCGGTATGACCGTTACATCTAAGATGTGAGATGTTCCCACCTCAATTTCAGAAGGGCAGTCTCCCAGATCCAGATCCCGGACAGTTTCCGTGTCCGTCACTGTCAGTTTAAATTTTTCTGTCACGCTGCCGCAGCTGACACGAATCTCTGTCACTCCTGCTTTTACAGCGGTTATCCGCCCCATACCGTTTATTGTTGCTACGCCTGTATTACTTGAAGAATACGTTATTGTCTGATCTGCTGTATCATCAGGCAGCAGCGTTACGTCAAGCAATTGCTTTTCTCCTGCTTTCATCTCTGACTGATAATCACCCAGGTCTATTTCATTTACCGCTGATCCTGCCGCAGACACAGTCTGAAATGGCAGCAAAACAAATACGCAAAGCAGAATGCAGGCTATATATCTTCTGAATCTCTTTCGTAACATGATATTCCTCGTATATGAATTACTTATATTTTACGCCCAATTTTTCCAGTAGATAATCAAAATATGTCAGTCTGTCATAGATGATCCTGGCCTCTACGGTCATTCCATTTGCCAGATTTACCTTATCACCGCCTTTAGAGACAAGATAATCTGTTTCCGGAAGAATCCGGATTTTAAACATCTGTGAATTTCCATTTTCATTTTCGATTGTCGTTACATTACTGTCAATCTGCTGTACTGTTCCATTTATATTTCCATAAATGGTCTGGCTCAATCCACTTACTTCAATCTGTACATCATCTCCGGTATTCATTCTGGCCATATCAGCCGTACTTACATAAGCCTCTATAATTGTATCTGCATTTTCCGGCGATATCACTGCAACGGGAGATGCTGTCTGAACAACCATTCCCTTTTTATAATCAGACAAAAGATGGAGTTTTCCCGTACTGGTCGCTTTGATCTGATATTCGTTTTGACCATTTCCTATGGCAGATAACTGAGCTTTTACATTTTCTAACTGGTTTTCAATTTCTTTTTTCGCGTTCTCGGCAGACTGAAGGGCAGTATAGTATAATTCAGATTTCTTTTCCTGCGCTTTTGTAAGTTCATGTTCAATCTGCTCATCCGTATATCCGTATGCACTGTAAGTTGTAGCATCAACTTCACTTTGGGCGACCTGAGACTTATACGTCTCAAAAGTGCTGTAATACAACGTGTCTTCACTGTTTCCTGCATCGAACAAATTCGTATCCTCTTTTATTGATTGAATCAACTTCTCATACTGCGCAATCTGATTTTCATAATTATTTCTGCTGTTTATCAATTGTTCTTCCTGCAGATCATAATCTGTACTTTTCACCAAAAACAGGATATCTCCTTCTGAAACCAGTTTGCCCTCTTCCATATATGATTCCTTTATCTCACCTGTGTAAGAAGACATCACATAATTGGAATCTGAGCTGGTGACTGTTCCGCCCGCACGGATCATATATGCTTTGTGGGCGAACAAACTCCAGATAAACACGCCGACTAACAGCACTGACATAATACTTACAAGAATATACCCAAACGGCGGAACATCTTTATCAAACATGATCTGACTATCTTTCAGTTCATCCAGTGTTTTTAATTTAGCCATTCTTATTCCTCTTTCGCCTTCGGCATAAATACGTCCGCTATAATTATATCATCTGTTTCGTCCTGATCTACGAATACAGTGTATGACTCGCCCGTCAGTTCAATATCGTTTTCAAATGCCTCCAGATTAATTTTATCGTAGGCGAACTTTAACTGCTCTTCTAATCCCGTAAAACGGCAATACATGCAATTCGGAATCCGAACAAGTGATTTCATAACATATGGCTGTTCTATACTGTGAATATAATTATTACACTGCAGCAGTATATTAATTTCCAGATCCAACTTCTCTTCATTGTTCACAAAAGATCTTGTATATTGGATCAGCGGTCCGATCTGCTGCGCCCCCTTCACCTGGATATATGCCTGCATCTGTTCCACCAGGACATTCAGATCCGAATCCTCGTCCTCTAAGTCTACTTTCCTTATAAGAAGATTCTGTAGTTTCAATGTTTTGTCTTTGCTGAATTGTAACTTACCCATTTTTCTCTTTGAATCCTTTCCTCCTGCTGCTAATACAAAGAATGTCTACCAGAATATTGTACAATATGTCATATTAAGCCCAAATATCAGAATTACCAATACAAACACAAGCTGAGATATCATGGCATAAAATGCAGCTCTTCTAATTTCTTTTATGTCCGGTTCCTCACAGAATTCTGACATATTCCTGACGGCATCCCTGCTTGCAGACGCTTCGTATTTACAAATAAAGTAGAGCCTGTGTAATCCCAATAATATACACAAAACCGATAAAACTAAATATACATGTATAAATGCGCTGTCTTCATTTATAAACCAGCACACTACTGTTAAAATAATAAACAAAGGAATCAGCACCAATCTGTTTACACCTGTAATAGACATATGCTTTAAAATCACATTGCTCTTTAAGTCATCATGATAATGCCCCAGTTCATGATAAATACCAAAGACATCATATAAACTGTACCTATCCTTTTCTATAAACAAGAGTTCCTTTTTTCTTGGATTATAGCCATATAGCTTCCCTGGTCTGATTGTCAGGGCTGTTTCTTTCTCTGTTAGGCTATTCATCCATTGATACAATTTTGCCCTGCTTATATCCGGATGATTTTTTTCCAAAACTTTGTCTGCTTTTTTCATTTTATACGCTATACAGCCATATAAAATCATCAATAAAATTTCAATAATACAAAAAATATCAACCATCTTTACTCTTTTTTAGCCAGACTATTAATAAATAATAATGTCAATAGAGTTTCAAGCAAAACAAACCATATTCTTACTCCGATGCTTTCAATCCCTCCTGCGCCCGTCATTTCGCTTTGGGATGCTAATATGCCCAGGATTACAACCAAAAACACCCCTGTGCCGTAAATCATCCTTGTCAGTACTTTCTTTGCGTGAATCTCTGAACAAATAAAATGTTTTATAGAATGCATACAATATAAAAAAATACTGATGCTCAATACCCATGTACAAATTGCAATAATTACTCCCGCCCCGACAGTATGTCGCCGTATAAAGCAAAGACCTAAAACCGTAAAAACATACATCCCGCACATCGGTAACAGCACATGAATATCCTTCTCTATCTGTCCTTGCATGTCCTGTTCGCTGCATTGATATCCTCTTTTATACAGAAGGATGTATCTGTAAATCACAAAAATCCAGATGAATAAAAGAAGTGATGATAAAATATAGATAATCTCCATCCTGCCTGAAGCTACGACGCAAAAAACACATTCTGCAATAAGAAAAAATGTCCAGTCCAGAATATGTGAATCCGGGTTCTTCTCGCTATATTCTTCATATCTGACCGGATACCATAAGTAAAATATAAATATATAGTCAAGAATAATTCTTATAACTGTTTCAACATACTGTATAAATTTATATTCTAATATATTGCAATCCGTTATGCATAAAACAAGGTTGAATACAATATCGATCAATAAGAAATATAATAATATTTCTCTAAATATCAAATTCTTTTTCATCTGAAACATCTCCTTTAAATTATATGGCATGGTGTAAAATCCCCATGCCATATTGGATGTATTACCTATGGTAACGACTATAAACCTTACTAGCAACAGTCTTACCTAAATAGTATCCACCACCAAATCCAATCAATGCTCCCGCTATACCCGCTACGACTCCTGCATGAGCAGAAATCCACGTTACAATCCTCCCTATGGCTGCGGATACTTTTGTGGCTATTCCTTTTACAAAGGCTCCCTGAGCTATACCTCTAATAAATTTCCCAAACTTTACAGCGTTTGAAAAAGCAGTGACTATTGTATTTATTCCACCAATAACAGCTAAGAAGCTTACTGCCAATTTTTTGGTTTGTGACCAAGTCAAGCCACCCTCTATATAACTCATCTCATCTTCACTCATCACAGCATAGCTGCTGGGCATCACTAATGCCCCGTCATAACACATTTCCATTCTTTTGTTTCTCCTTCCTTTTGTTTTTAACCTTTCGCGATTGGTCATTTATGTTAACTTTCGTCAACATCTTAAGAGTATGACATTTCACCATCCGACAGCCCCGTTTTCTTTGAAATCATTACTGTCTGATTCTCTTCTGAAACTGCAAAATTCCCCTGCTGCATCTCCCATAACTGATAATATTTGCCTCTGCGCGCCAGCAATTCTTCATGGCTTCCCTGTTCTGCAATTGTTCCATGATCCATAACAATGATGATGTCACAGTTTTTAACTGTAGCCAGCCTGTGAGCAACGATTAGCATACTCTTTTTTCTGAGTTTGTTATAAATCATATCAAATATGATATTCTCTGTCGCAAAATCCAGATTACTGGTACTCTCATCCAGTATATAAAATTCATTCTTTTTCAAAAAAGCCCGCGCCAGAGTAATCCGCTGTTTTTCTCCTCCCGAGAGTCCATTTCCTGCCTCTTCCAGATATGTATAATACTGCATCGGCAGCTTTCTGATAAATTCATGGGCATCCGCAGCTTTTGCTGCCTCCTTTACCTCGTCTAAAGTAGCGCTCATGCGGCTCGCACGGATATTATCATAGATACTTTTTGAAAACAATTCTATCGTTTGAGGCACATACGAAATCGCGCGTCTTAAAGAACTGTTACTGATCTCGCTGATATCTACTCCATCTATGGTAATACTTCCCTTTTCCGGTTCATAGTATTTGAGCAGAAGTTTCACTATTGTTGTTTTCCCACTGCCGCTTGCACCTACCAACGCCACCTTTTTCCCTTTTGGTATCTTAAAACTCACATCATCGACCGCCGGTTTTCGGTTCCCATACCGGAATGTAACATGCTTTATTTCAATGTCGCCTTCTATTTCTTCAATATCCTGATACATATTCTGTTCTGTTTCCGGCTGTTCCTCATCATAATCCAGAATCTCCGAAAAACGTTTCATTGAGATATTGGCTTCCTGAAGGGATAACTGCAGGCTCACCAGATTACTGACCGGATCCATAAAGTAGCCTGCCAATGTGTTAAACGCCATAAAACTACCGAGTGTAATCCTTCCTCCGATCACCTGCATAATCCCGAAATACATCAGCACCAGGTTCCCCACTGTCGAAATCAGGCTGGAAATAACGCCCTGCACATTCGACAACATTCCTTCCTTATACCCTATCCTAAGCGAACGAATATATTCTTTTTCGATATTATCCAGCTCTACCTGCTCATTGGCATTCCCCTTGATTGTCTCTATCGCACGCAGTCCTTCTATAATCTGAGAATTCAGGACTGACGCCTGCTGCATCTGTTCTTCATTGATTTTCTTATAAGGCTGTTTGAATATAAACACAAGAATAATACTTATGATCGTCATAAACACGATAATTGCAAATAAAGTACCATTCATATGAAACAGTATCACTCCGGTAATAAGAGCCATACTGATATCCAGGATCAGTGTCAGCGCTATATTGGTGAAAACATCCTTGATCGTAAATGCATCTGAAAATCTGGTCGTAATATCTCCTGTCTTTCTGGTCGCAAAGAATTTCATGGGCAGTTTATATATATGCTTAAAATATCCAAGCATCAGCGGGATATCGATCTTGATCGATAAATGCATCATCATCCACTGCCTTATAAAACTCACGCTAACCTGCGATATATTGATACCGAGAAATACAATAATCACCATCCTTAATACATCCTGCTGCCTGTAAGGCAGGATTTCATCAAACAGAATGTTATTGAACAGAGATGATACGATCCCCAGTACTGTTATCAACAGGGAAGAAAGGATTCCATATACGAAAAGTCTTGTCTGCGGCTTTAATAACTCTATATAGCGATGAAAGATCTTTTGTCCTTTCAGCTTTCCTGTTTCAAATTTGCGGTTCGGCTTTAATATCAGCATTGCTCCGGTAAAGCTTTTATAAAACTTGTTGATCTCCATCCGGATAAGATCCTTTGCAGGATCCCCGATAATCACATACTTCTTTGTGATCTTAAAAATTACCACAAAGTGCTTCATCCCATGCTTAGTCACGATATTAGCAATTGCCGGTAAGGTATATTTACTAAGGAACCCTTCTTTGTCAACACGTACTGCCTGCGTAGCAAATCCAAGAGTCGAGGCGCATTTTGACAGACCCAGCAGATTCGTTCCTTTTAAGTCCGTTCCCATCATATCCCTCAGTCTTGTAATGGTTGTTTCTTTTTTGTAATGCAGACATACCATAGCAAGGCATGCGGCAGCACAGTCTGTTGCATCGTGTTGTTTTACATACGTATATCGCATTCTCCATGCACCTTTTCATTAGAATACTATAAAAGCTATCTTCCCAAAATCCATTTCCAAATATTTATCCCCCACATATTTCCCTCCACATAAAAAATAGACCAAAAACTTACGTTTTCAGCCTATTCCTCTTTCCCTTGATTTTCAATATAATTCCTGTGAACGGTCAAAAAAGTCGTTGAACGGTCATACCTCAAGCAGTACTTCCGCTATATAGTATCCATTTTCGATGCGATACTGATAACTCCCATTATATGACGCCGCCACTGCCTTCACATTTCTGATGCCAAGTCCATGTAATCTTTTATCGTTTTTTTCTGTAACCGGATCCCCGTTCCGGATTGAGATTTTCTCCGGATCCGCCGTATTTTTTACCTTAATGCTCAGGAACTGTTTTCCCTGGTTTACTTCAAATATAATCTCTTTTTGTTCACATGTGCACTGTTCTACCGCCTCTGCCGCGTTTTTAACCAGATTGGAGACGATAACGCACAGATCCGCCCTTGAGATCCCGGTTTCCGGGCCGGCATATCCCTTTACTTTGATCCTGCATTCTGATGCAAGCGGCGAAAGATATGTATTTAGCAGTGTATCGATAATATCATTTCCCACGCGATCCCCTTTCTTGTTGATCAAGGTGATCTCATCTAAAAGTTCTCTGATATACTGCTCTTCCGCTTTGTGATCTCCCTTTTCACAGAAGTTTTGGATCTGAAGGAGATGCGCCGTAATATCGTGCCGGAACTGCCGCGTATCCTGCTCTTTTTTCAGTAAATCTTCAAAGTACTGCTTCTGCTGTTCGCTGTACTGTTCCAGCAGATCTCTCTGCGTCTGATATTTTTCCTTTGTATTGAAATAATAGATCATCGCGTAGATCAGGATAAAGATTGCCAGCCCTCCCGTCGTGATCATCGTCACTCCTGCTGTCTTTTCTCTGATTCCTGTTACCTCGGTTAAGATGTAAGTAAAATAAGAAATCAGACCGAAAGTCAAAAACATAACTGCTGACACGATCAGCCACACACGGCCGGTCAGATAGAATGCGTCTTTGTCCAGTTTTCTTCCCAGGAGTGCATAATAAAGCCAAAGCAGCGCTATGATACATCCCAGGCATATAATGCCGTTTTCTTTCTCTCCAAGGTCTGCTGCAACACCCAGTATAAATACAACGATATTTTCCAGTATGGACAGGGCCAGATATGCCGTGATGCAGCACTTTACAACATTTATAAATGGAACTTCAAATATCAGATATATCATTCCTGCAGAAAGCAAAAGTCCTGTAAAATACAGCGATACCAGGCTCTGCTCTCCAAAGCTCAATCCGATTACGCACGCAAGTATCCCTCCCATCCATATCATCCGTTTTTTTGAGAACTCTCTTGGCTTTCT
>ERZ1643246.4572-NODE-4572-length-10802-cov-4.405974_pt1 | contig 10802 bp, 10 predicted proteins | sample MGYA00579265_ERZ1643246 | MGnify/ENA primary metagenome ERZ1643246 (study PRJEB29033, sample SAMEA4952261) | chicken gut metagenome | biome: Broiler Chicken; feature: Gastrointestinal Tract; material: Caecum | place: Ireland | collected 2018 | study: Broiler...
ACCCACGCCTCGCGCACGATGTTGGTTTTGCCCGCCTCCACGTTGTCGAACTGCGCCTCGGCGCCGCCCGCCGCGGGCAGCGCGCCCCAGATGAATCCCGGCCCGCCCCTGCTGTTTTTCTGACAGTCGGAAAGCGCTTCGGCTATGTTCTGCGACCTTTGCAGGAACAGTCCGCGCTCGTTTTCGGGCGTCGCGGGGTTGGCATACGCCTGGGCGAGCGCCGTCATGTAGTGCCCGAGGGTATGCCCCGCAATGAGGGAATTTTCCCACCCGCCGTAACGGGAAAAGGGCGCGGGCAGCCCCGCGTTTTCGTAAAACCCCGCAAGGAGCCTGCCCTCTTCCAAAGAAAGAAGATACGCCCGCTCCTTGGCATAGGCGTTGCGCGAATACTCGTCTTCGATCGTCACGTCTTTAAGAGGGAATGCCGAAAGGGTCATAAATTCTCCTTGCGCCGCGCCCCGACGCGCGGCTTTTTTCTCGCTTTTATTATACCCGCTCGCGCGGCGTTTGTAAAGCCCGTGCGAAAAAAATAACCGAAAAGAACCCCCGCGGGCGGCCGTAAAGGGCCGCCCGCGAGGGCATGAAAAGAAAAATCAGCCTATCTTATACGTCGTGCCGTTCGGCGTGTCGGTAAGGGTCACGCCCTTTTCGGAAAGGTATGCGCGGATCCTGTCCGCCTCGGCGTAGTTTTTCGCCTTTTTCGCCGCCGCGCGGTCGGCGATGAGTTTTTCGATCTCCGCGGCGGAAATGCCGCCCGCGCTCTCTTTTTGTTCTTCTTTATCGAACAGCCCCAAAGAGAGCACCTTTTCGAAATCCTCGACGAGCGCGCGCGCCGTTGCGCCGCCTATGTCTTTCGCCTTCAAAACGTCGTACAGCGCGGTGATCGCGAGCGAAGTATTCAGATCGTTGTCCAGCGCGTCGGTGAACTGCTTTTTATAACGGGCAAAACCCGCTTCGTCCACGCCGCCTTCTTCGGGCAGCGCCTGCACTTTGGCTTTGAGTTTTTTGTAGGCGTTCGCCGCGTTGGCGAGGTTGTCTTCCGAATAGATGAGAGATTTCCTGTAATGGGACAGCAGGCAGAAAAAGCGGTATTCCATCGGGGTGAAGCCGTCCTCTTTCATTTTGGAAAGGGTGAGGAATCCTCCCGACGATTTGCTCATTTTGCCGCCCTGCGTGTTGAGATGCAGAACGTGGAACCAATAATTGCACCACTTGTGCCCGAGGTATGCCTCGCTCTGTGCGATCTCGTTGGTGTGGTGCGGGAACACGTTGTCGATGCCGCCGCAGTGGATATCGACGTATTCGCCGAGGTACTTCATGGCGATGCACGAACATTCGATATGCCAGCCGGGATACCCCACGCCCCACGGGCTTTCCCATTTGAGCGCCTGGTCTTCGAATTTAGACTTGGTGAACCACAGAACGAAGTCGTTTTTGTTGCGCTTGTTGCCGTCCTCGTCCACCCCCTCGCGCACGCCGACTTCGAGATCGTCTTCCTTGAAATTGAAAAACACGTGGTACTCTTTGAGTTTCGAGGTGTCGAAATACACGTTGCCGCCCGCAAAGTACGCGTAACCCTTTTCGATGAGGGAAGAGATGACCTTGATAAACTCGTCTATGCAACCCGTGGCTGGCTGAACGACGTCGGGCCTTTTGATGTGCAGCTCTTCGCAGTCCTTAAAAAAGGCGTCGGTATAGAATTTCGCGAGTTCCAGAACCGTTTTATGTTCGCGCTTCGCGCCGAGGAGCATTTTATCCTCGCCGCTGTCCGCATCCGAAGAAAGGTGGCCGATATCGGTGATGTTCATCACGCGCGTCACGTCGTACCCGATGTAGCGCAGGTACTTTTCGAGCACGTCTTCCATCATATAGGTGCGCAGGTTTCCGATGTGCGCGAAGTTGTACACCGTCGGCCCGCAGGTGTACATTTTGACCTTGCCCTCCTCGCGGGGGACAAACTCCTCGATCCTTCTGGTCAGCGTGTTGTAGATCCTCATTGTCTCTCTCCTTGTGCCGCGCGTGCGGCGGGCGGCGTTTTCCCGCCCCTCGTCTGTTCCGATAAATTATACAATATCGCGGAAAATCTGTCAATCTTTCCCCCGCGCAGAAAAGATGAACGCCGAAAAAACATTTTCTTAATATTCTTTCACATTCGGCAAAAGAGGAGAATTTTCGCGCCGCGCGGGAAGATATAATAGGTTCGACCGCCCGGCAAAGGCGGATATCGACCGAGGAGAGACGCAATGCCACGATTTCGCCTGAAATACGGCTACACCGCCGCCCTGTTTTACGCGGCGCTCTTTTTTGCCATGCTGTGCATGAATTTTACCATGGACGGCTTCGAACCATTTTCCTTCGCGCTGTATGCCGCGATGCTCGCCTGCGGGCTGAACGTATTCGCTTCGGCGGGGCTCTTTCTCCTTGCGGGAGGAATTTCCCTCGCGGCGGGGTGGATACCGTTCGCCGTGTATGCGGCGGAATGCGTATTTTTGGGCGCGGTCTACTTTTTTTACGCGCGCGCAAAGCGAAAGATGCGCGCGGAGATCGCGCTGTGGCTGCTGCCCGCCGCGGGAATCTTCATAGGGCTGTTCGGAAGATACGTTTACGGCGATTACATAAAGGCGCTCATCGCGGGCGCGGCGATATACGTGCTCTGCTTCGTGACAACGGGCGCGCTCCGCTGCGCGCTGTTCCGCGCGGGAAGATGCCGCCTGAGCGCGGAAGAACTCATCTTTTGCGGCACGGCGGCCGCCGCCGCAGGCATCGGTTTTTACAAACTGGCGGGCACTTACGTTTACGAAGGCGCGGCGATCCTTCTCCTTCTCGTCGCGCTCGGCACGCTGAAAAACGCGAACGTGTTTTTCTGCGCGCTCGTGCTCGCCCTGCCCGAGGCGATCGCAAAGAGCGCGGCCGCGGGGGAAGCGCTGCCCGCGCCCGTCGCCGTGTTCGCCGTATACGCCGGCGTCGGGCTGGCTTTTCTGCGCTCGGGAAAACTCCCCGCCGCCCTCGCCGTTTTCCTTTCGGACGTGATACTGCGCTATCTGCTCGAAGGCTCTAGCAGCGTCCCCGCGGGCGATTTTTACCTGACGCTGCTCACATCGCTCGTCCCCTGCTTCATCTTCGCACTTCTTCCGGAATCCCTCCTCTCCAAATGGTCGCAAAAGCTCAAAACGTACGGGGAAAAACAGCTCACGCGCATTGCGATCAACGCGGAACGTTCGCTTGCGGGCGAGCGGCTGTTCGACATGGCCGCCGTGTTCCGCGAGATCGAAAACGCGTTTTCAGCCCTCGACGCTTCGTCCGAAAACGAAACGGGCGCGCGGCAGGCCATGGAAGAGGCGCTCTTTTCGTCGGTGTGCGCGGAATGCGAAAACAGGCAGCGGTGCGAACAGTCGGGCGCGGGGGAAGCGATCGAAAAACTGGTCGGCATCGGCGCGGGGAAAGGAAAAGTTACCCTGCTCGACCTTCCGGCAAAACTCTCTTCCGAATGCGTGAACCCTTCGGGAATGCTCTTTTGCCTCAACAAACTGCTCGCCGAATACAGGCGGCACGCGATCGACCTGGAAAACGCCGCGCTCGGCAGGCAGCTGCTCGCCGACCAGGCGCGGTGCATCGGCGCCATGCTCAAAGAACTCGCCGTGGACGAATCGCGCCCCTTTTCCCCCGACGCGGAAAAGGAGCGGCGGCTCAGATCCCTGCTCGCGCGCGCGGGCGTGGTGTGCCAGGAAGCGATGGTGACGGAAGAATGCGTTTCGCTCACCGCCGCAGGCAATTACGACACGCAGAAAATCCTGAGCGCCGCGGAAAAGGTGTTCGCGCCCGCCGTTCTCTCCAAAAAACGGGCGATCGCGGCGGACAAGTATTATTACGAATTCAGAAAGCGCCCCGCGTTCGACGCGGCGTTCGGCACGGCGGCGGCGAAAAAAGAGGGCGAAAGCGCGAGCGGGGATACCCATTCCGTGCTCAAAATCGACGAAAAGACCTTTTTAATGGCGCTCTCCGACGGGATGGGCAGCGGGGAATACGCAAGAAAGATCTCCGACTGCACCGTTTCGCTGGTGGAGAGTTTTTATCGGGCGAAGATGCCGTCCCCGCTCATCCTGGAAACGGTGAACAGGCTGCTTTCCTTCAACAAAGAAGAAAGTTTTGCGTGCGTGGACATTGCGACGGTCGACCTCGCCGAAGGGTATGCAGACATCGTGAAGATCGGCTCTCCGCTCGGCTTCATCCTCTCCGAAAACAAGATAGAGGTGCTGGAAAGCGAATCTCTGCCCCTGGGGATACTCGACGGCGTGCGCCCAACGACCCTGCGCAAAAAACTGTCGGACGGAGACACCCTCCTCTTCATCAGCGACGGCGTGACGGACGCGTTCGGTTCGAGCGCGGACATCGCGGACTTTCTGACGGCGCTCTCCCCGCGCAACCCGCAGTCGCTCTGCGACAGCCTCGTCGCCGAAGCGCTCGCCCGCGAAAACGGATGTGCGAAAGACGACATGACCGCCGTCGCCGCGCGGCTGTTCCTTTCCGCGCCGACCGACGACGAAGCGCAGGGCTGATTTCAGGCAATGCATCGGCGGCACGCGGACGGGCGCGCCGCCCGTGTGCGGAAAAACCTCCCTCGGCAAATTCCCGGCAGTCACGCTGGATTTTACGCCCCGCCGCGCGCTATAATGGCGACGCGGCGGGGAAATTTATTTTGCGGGAGGTGAACGGGAGGATGCCGTTTGCGTTTCATCTGAGATACCATGACGCGGCGAACGCCGCTTTCGAGGCGGTGGACAGCCTTTTCGCCTTCTGAAAGGCGGACACATGGATCTTTTGGAATTGTTTGGGTACTTGCGGCAGTTCAATGCGGACGTGCTCGTCATCGGCGGGATCGTAGCCGTGTGCTGTTTCTTTCTCGGAAAACCGCTCAAAGGCAGGGTGAGCGACAAATTTCTCGTATTTCTGCCCTTCCTTCTGGGCGCGGCGCTGTACTTCGCGTACGGCGCGGTGTTTGCGGGAAACGTCGCCGAAAACGCGGGGATCTTCGTAAAAAACGGGTTTTCCTGCGGGTCGTTCGCGACGGCGGCGAAAGTCGTTGCGGCGCAGCTCTTTAAAAAGGGCGAAGCGCCGGACAGGGCGGCGCTCCGCGCCGAATGCGCGGAGGAGATGCTTTCCCCTTACTGCGCGATCACGAAGGCGGATGCGGAGCGCGTCGCCGCGCTCGCGGAAACGGACGAAGAGCAGGCAAAGGCGTTCATCCTGTCGCTCGGCGCGCCCGAGACGGCGGCGGAACTTGCCGTAAACGCGCTCAAAGAAATCTGATTTCCCCAAAGTATCCGCAGGCGCCATGCCTGCGGATATTTTTATTGCCTTTGCGTATACTCATTGCGGAATGAAAAAACTCACAAACAAGTGCAAAGACAACGTAGAACTTTTGAAAAACATTCTGACGTCGGAGGACATCCTCGTTTTCGGATTCGAAACGAAAGACGGCGCGGCGTGCGCGGCCGTATATGCCGACGGCATGACGGACAAGGCGCTTTTGGGCGAACAGATCGCCCGCCCTCTTTCCGCGGAAAACGCGCCCGGAACTGCGGACGAGGCGGCAAAACTCCTGCAGGCGCCGGAAATCAAAAAGGAAAAGGACGCCGCGAAGATCGCCGACGAGGTGCTGGCGGGCAATACGGCGCTGTTCATCGACGGCGTTTCCGAAGCGCTGATCGCGGGCATGAAAAAACTGAGCATGCGCGCCATCATGGAACCTCCGGGCGCCGTTGCCGTAAAGGGCCCGCGGGAGGGTTTTATCGAAGATCTGAAGACGAACATGTCGCTCGTGAGAAACCGCCTGCGCACCCCGAAACTGCAATTCAAAACGCTTACGGCGGGCAAACAGAGCAAAACGGCGATCGCCGTGGGCTGGCTCGAGGGCATCGCGGACGAAGAGATCGTCAAAAAGATCGAGAACAAGATCGGATGCATCGAGATCGACGGCATACCCGATTCCTCCTACGTCGCGAAATTCCTCGCAGAACGGCCCGGCTCGCTGTTCAAACCCGCGGGCACGACCGAAAAACCCGACGTGCTCGCCGCGAAAATGCTCGAAGGGCGTGTGGCGGTTCTGGTGGACGGTTCGCCGATCGCGCTGACGCTGCCCTATCTGCTCGTCGAAGATTTTCAGGGCGCGCAGGATTACTTCGTTTCCCCTTACCGCGCGAGCGCTTCGAGGATACTGCGCTTTTTGGGCGTTTTCATATCTGTTTTTCTGCCCGCGTTTTACGTGGCTGCGCAGCTGTTTAAATTGCAGATACTGCCCCTTTCCTTTCTCTTGACCATTTCGGGCAGCATTCAGGGCATCCCCCTTTCGCCCAGCCTGGAACTCTTTTTTCTCCTGCTGGTTTTAGAGATCCTCATCGAAGCGAGCGTGCGGATGCCGAAATACGTTGCGCTCGCGCTCTCCGTAATCGGCGCGCTCGTGCTCGGCGACACGGCAGTCAAAGCGGGGCTCGTGTCCTCGTCGGCGATCATCATCACGGCATTGAGCGGCATTTCAGCCTATACAGTGCCCGACCTCGTGGGTACGACCTCGATTTTGCGCATCGTGTTCGTCGTGGTGGCGGGGAGCATCGGCACGTACGGCGTGGTACTGATGACCGCGCTCATCCTCTATTACCTCGTGACGGCGGACGCGTACGGCGCGCCGATGCTCGCGCCCTTTTCCCCGATCGTGCGCAGAGACCTGAAAGACTCCCTCGTCAAAACCTCCCTGTACGGGCTGGACAAGCGCCCCGAAGTTTTTAAGACCAAAAACGAAACGCGCCTGAAAAACGAAGGCGCAAAGGTGAATCATGGACAAAATTAAAGTGCGGCAGATCTGCTTTTTTTTCGCCGCGATGATGCCCGTTTCAAAACTGCTGGTATATCCCGCGACGCTCGTGTACAATTCGCGCAACGATCTGCTCTTATCCGCCTTCGTCAACTGCCTGATCGAAGGCGCGGCGGTCGCCGCCGTCATGCTCCTTTCCAAAAAGACGGAGATGTCGCTCTTTGAACTCATCGGAAACACCTTCGGGAAGATCGCCGCAAAAATCGTTTACGGGCTGTTTGCGGTTTTCTTTTTCGCCTCCGCGCTCCTGCCCGTCATGGAGCAGAAAAACTTTGTTTTGCGGGTACTCTATGAAAACGTCCCGTCCATCATTTCGTTTGCACCCTTCTTTTTCGTTTGCTTTTACGCCTGCGTGAAAGGATTCAAGAGCATCGGAAGGATGGCGGACATCGCCCTGCCCGTATTTGCCGCCGCCTTTGCGGTGCTTATCCTGCTCGCCGTGCCGCACGCCGACTTTTCGGCTCTCCTGCCGATCGCGGGCGTGCCCGCAAAAGACGTGCTCAAAGGCAGCCTGTTTTCCGCCAACTGGTATACCGACGCCGCGTTTCTCCTCTTTTTCCTCGGGAACTTCAAATACGAAAAACGCGCGTCCGCGAAGGTGCTTTCGGCCTATGCGGCGGGATGCGCGGCGGTGCTTTTGTTCCTCGCCGTGTTTTACGGCATCTTTTCGGACATCGCCGTAAGGCAGCAGAACGCCGTGGCGCAGATCTCGAAATACACCACTTCCTTCACGTCCCTCGGGAGGGTGGACTACCTGTTTATTTTTGCGATCGCGCTCGTGATGGTTTTCCGACTCTGCGTGCCGGCGCAGATTTGCGTGCACTGCGTGTGCAAGGCGCTCGGGTGCAAACCCTTTATCCCCGCCGCGGCCGTGAACGCGCTCCTTTTGGCGCTTTCGATATTCTTTAATTATTCGTTTCTCGAAGTACAGACGCTGTTCACCCAAAAACTGTGGTTTATCTTCGCGCTGTTTGCTTACCTTTTGCCCGCGGCGGCACTCCTGCTGAAACGGAGGGAAAAACATGAATAAACTTTGGACGCGCATCTTTCTCGCGGCGGCGGCGGTGCTTTTACTGCTGTTTTTCTCCAACGATTTCGGACTGATCGACATTCAGGAAACGGCGATCGTCGTGGCGCTCGGCATCGACACGGCCGAAGAGGGCGAAGGCTACGACGTGACCGCGCAGATCGCCGTGCCCGCGAGCACGGGAAGCGGCTCGGCGGGCAACGTGACCGTAAAAAACGCGCGGACGGTGGGCGAGGCGATCGCGGAGCTCAACCACGAAACGGGCTGGTACCCCACCCTCGTACACTGCAAACTCATCCTTTTGGGCGAAGAAACGGCAAACGAAAACGTTTTTAACGTACTCGATTATTTCTTACGCAACGACGCGGTGGAAGATTCCTGCCTGGTCGCCGCATGCTCGGGGACGGCGCGCGAAGTTTTTCAGGCGCAGTCTCCCGTAAACGACATTTCCGCCTCGGCGATCTCGAAAGTCCTCTCCTCCGAAGCGCAAAAGACGGGGCTCGTATCCGTTACCATCCTCAAAAATTTTGCGATCGGCTATTATTCGGAAGGAAAAAGCGGGATCCTGCCCTATGTTTCGGTAAAAAGCGAAGCGGAAAGCCAGGGCGGCGGCTCTTCTTCCCCGACATCCGCAGCCGCGGCTGCGGAAAACGCGGAAGATGCGTTCGGGCCGTTCATCAAACGCAATAAGTGGTGGCATCCGAAAAAGCGTCCGCTGCCGATCGCCGCGCCCGTTTCCGCAGAGAGCGGGAGCGGCGGACAGGGCGGAAACGGGAAAAGCGGCGGCGAAGATATCTTTCAGGCATCCGAAACCATGCTTTTTTATGAAGGAAAACGCGCCGGGATGCTGACGCCGGAAGAGACGCTCGCCTACAACCTTGCCGCCACGGATACCGATTTTGCCTACGGCAACGTGACCGCCGAAGACGCGGAGGGCAGGGAGATCACCTACAACCTGAAAATGAAGATCTCCAAAAAGAAGTGCAAACTGACCTTCGAAAACGGCATGCCCGTGCTGACCTTTTCCATCCGCGCCAACGCGCGCGTCGCGGACACGGACAGCGCCGGCACCATTCTCGACGTGGCAAAGACGCTGATCGTGCGGGAAAACGTGCTCGAAGCGGCGGAAAACAAATTTCGGGAAGAACTTACTTCCGCATGGCAAAAGTCTGCCGCGTCGGGGTGCGACCTTTTCGGAGTCAAAGAAAAACTGCACCGCTTCCGACACAGGCAATACCCCGATTTCAAAGACACCATACTCGAAAAAACAGAAGTGCGCTACGATATACGGTTTACGAGCATGAAGTGAAAAATGTGTAAAACTGATAAAAAATAAAAATTTTTGAAACTTTTTTTCAAAACACTCTTGACAAACGGAAAAACCGTGCTATAATAGAGGTGACCAAAGGGAAAAATCGTAAATTTCCCTCGGTACAACCAATGCAGAAGGCACGCGGGTTCTCTCTTCCAAATTTTTGCGGCGTGCGTCCGTTTCCGGAAATCAAGCGCTTGGGATTCGGGCCGCAGGGTAAAAAAGAAGAAGGAGAAGAAGAAATTTTTCGGGAGAAACGCCGCGGGGTGCAGAGAGCTCTTTATCACACCTTTGCTGTCGGAAAAGAAGCCTGAAGGAACAAGAGTTTCATGTATCCGCGCCCTATGCCGAGGAGGTACTGTTATGTACAGATCCGATTTAAGGAAACTTGCTTGACGGGGGTACGGTCCAATGTACAAATTTACGAAAGGGGCAGTAAAATAAGAATCGATCCGACCTTTGCGGACGGCACGGTGCTCTGCAGGCCTATGCGTTCGCGGCCGAAACGGTACTTTTGCGGATACATCTTATCAGTCTCTTAAAACTGAATAATGCAATGAAAACCAATACCCCGCGAGGCGATTTGCCCGCGGGGTGCGTTTTTATGTTGTCGGGCATACGGGCTTTCTCCGTTCGCGCGGGCAGAGGCCGCCGCGGAAAACAAAAAACGCGCTTCGTGCCGCGCGCGTATTTTTTCGCCGTACAGACGGAAAATTTTTATTTTGCCGGCAGTCAGCCCCGCGGCGGTTTTCGCAGACTGACGGGCGAAGGTCATTTTTGCAGGCGGTACGAATAAATATAATCGTCCATGTAATACCCGTCGCCGATGGCGGTACACTCCTCCCCTTCGCGCTCGAACCCGAACTTTTCGTACGCGCGGACGGCGCGGGCATTGTTTTTATTCACGGTCAGGTACACGCGCGAAGCGCCTTGCCGCCCCGCTTCTTCCAAAACGAATGCCAAGACCTTTTGCCCCAGCCCCTTGCCGCGTTCCCCTTCCGCAAGATAAACTTTGGAAAGGAACAGATCTTTCCCCTGCCCCTGCAAGCCGCAATAGCCGATCTTTTCGTTTCCGCAAACGATGAAATAATAGGTATAGTTCTGCTTTTCGCACTGCATGCGCATGGCGGCGGCGTTCTGGAACTTGTTCAGCATGTAATCGACCTGCTTCGCCCCCAATAGGCCGTCGTATGCCGAATGCCAGCTTTCATACGCCATTTTCCCGAGCGTTTCATAGTCCTGCGTCTTTTCGACCTTGATTTCACACATATCCGTAGCACCTCCCTTTCTTTCCACAATTATACGCCGATGAAAAAATATTGTCAAACGGATATGCCAAAAGCCGACGCGCTTCGCCCTTTTCTCTCAAATTGCGCCGTTCTTTTCCGCACGGACGGGCGATATAATAAAATAAACAGAAAAGCGAGGTCTAACATGCAAAGATTATCAGACTGCATCGGCAAAAACATCTTTACAAAATCCGGGGAAAACGCGGGAACGGTGAAAAACGCGCTCCTTTCCAAGAACCTGAAAACGGTGCGCGCGTTCGAATACTTCGACGATCGCGAGGACGAGCACGAGCTGCCCGCATCCTC
>ERZ1643246.4573-NODE-4573-length-10800-cov-12.674174_pt1 | contig 10800 bp, 9 predicted proteins | sample MGYA00579265_ERZ1643246 | MGnify/ENA primary metagenome ERZ1643246 (study PRJEB29033, sample SAMEA4952261) | chicken gut metagenome | biome: Broiler Chicken; feature: Gastrointestinal Tract; material: Caecum | place: Ireland | collected 2018 | study: Broiler...
TTGACTCAAAATCAAGCGGTTCACCCCGTGCCGGTTCGAGTCCGGCCAGCGGCATTAACAAATTCAGCTCTTTAGCTTTTGGCTAGAGAGCTTTTTTGTCAAAAGTTCTAACTTACTGCCTTTTCAATTTTCGCTGCCGTCTGTTCTGTTTCTGTTCCTGATATATATCTTGATTAGCAAATTTTCAATAAGCATTGATTTGGTACGCCTTTTGCCAACATCGGAAGAATTTCGTTTTCCCGATCTGCCAATAAATTGTCCAAGTGTTCTTTTTGCACATCTGTTAAGTCTTCAGATGTATTGATTACATTACCCTGTTCGTCTATTTCAATATCTCCCGGATATAATGCTAAATATAGTTTTCTGTTCTTATCAATATTTATAGTAATATCCATATCGTCTTTACGGGCAGTAAGTACAAAATTATCTGTGTCTAATTCATATTTTCCAATGCTTTTAGGCTCTACCAGATAATCAACGCCATTCTCTGTTAATGCATAATATCCCTGATACCTTTCAATAAAATCCTCTGTTATTTCTTTGGTAAATCCGGCATCCTCAACTTTATCATACATATGATTATGTTGAATTTTATATACGCCTATATATACTAAAAAAGCTAGCAACTTACCTTTACATACTTTAAAGAAATAGAAAAACGTGATTTTTCCATATATTTCCTGCATTGTATACATGCATACGATGTGGGAAAAAATTGACTTGCATCTTGTGGAGGATGATGTTAAGCTAAATATGTATCAGTATCTATGTCATAAATAATTAGTAAGGTGTAAGGAGGGAAGTATACATAAGATGAGAAAAAATAAATTACTGATATGTGCGCTTTTCATGTCTTTGATTTTGACTGTATCGCCAGGCATGGAAAGCTATGCGGCAGGTGAAACGGGGGAGAGCGCCGCAGCATCAGGTCTTCAGGATGAAAACAGTCAGCGTCTTGAGGCAGTAACTGCCATGGATGAAAATGGTGATATCTATGAGGTCGGTGAGACTGACGGTACAGTAGACGAAAACGATGCCGAAAGCGTTGACAGCGAAGATACACAGGATGTTGACAGCGAAGATGCCGATGAAGCGGACGAGGCATTGCCGGAAAACGGAATTGCTCTGTTCTCCGCGCGTGCGGCGAGTACAGTCAGCATGAAAGTTGTGAACTTCAATACGAAAAGCAATGCCACAACGAATTTTACATATTCCGGAGGAAGCGGCTATACAAATGGTAATTATGGTGCAGATGCCGCATATCTTGGAACCGACAGCAGCGGTAATATCCGTTTCATGCTTGCAGGAGTTACCGGGACTGTGAAGCAGTCCGAAGTTCAGGTGCTGGATTACGGCAGTGTTGCGGATAACGTGAGCTATTATATGGTATCAGGTGGAAAACTGATCCATTATATTTCTTATAATCTGAATCAGAGTCCGAGTTCATCTATCAACAACGGACCGGCTCCGTCTTATTTGAGTGAGGGTACCAAATATTACAGCTATGACGGGCATTATTTTTACACGGATTATGAGACTATGCTCAGCGATTATCAGAACGGTTCAAACGGGAATTCAGCGGTAAACGGAGAGCCGTTTTACAATTATTTCCAGTTCCTGGACATGAACAGTTCTACAAACTATACCGGGGATGAGCTGAACAGTATCCTGCAATCCAAAATTTCATCTTCTGGTTCCAAACTTCTTGGTACAGGTACGCTTTTTGTGAAGTATCAGAACCAATACAGCGTGAATGCTCTACTTTCCCTGGGAATAGCGGTAAACGAGAGTGCCTGGGGTACAAGCAGTATCTGCATGAATAAGAACAATCTGTTTGGTTTGAATGCAGTGGATCAGTCACCGGGAGAAAGTGCAAATTATTTTGCAAGTGTAGAAGGTTGTATACGTGAATTCATGTTGAATTGGATGGCGAATGGCTATTTGAGTTCAAGCGACTGGCGAAATCATGGCGAACTTTTGGGAAATAAGGCTGAGGGTATCAATGTGAGTTATGCGTCTGATCCGTACTGGGGTGAGAAAGCAGCGGCAATCGCATGGGAGCTGGATGCAGCAGGCGGAAACTATGATTATCTCGGAAGAAGCTCTGACAGCGGTAATGATTCGGATAATACTGCAGATACGCCGACTTCGGACAGCACGCCATCAACTGGAGCAGGAGATGCTCCAGAAGCAGGAAGTACTCCTGGAGCAAGTGAAACCCCGGAAACAGGAGAGAGCCCAGAGACGGGAACCACTCCGGAAACAGGAGAGAGCCCGGAGACGGGAACTACCCCGGAAACGGGAGAGACTCCAGAGACGGGAACTACCCCGGAAACAGGAGAGAGCCCAGAGACGGGAACCACTCCGGAAACAGGAGAGAGCCCAGAGACGGGAACTACCCCGGAAACAGGCGATACCCCAGAGACAGGAACTACCCCGGAAACAGGAGATACTCCTGAGACAGAAACCACCCCGGAAACGGGAGCAACTTCCGATACCGGGAATACAGTTGGTTCAACGAAACCGACTGTATCAACACCTACTGTGCAGGATCAAACGACATCTGCAGAGAACTCTGTCAACAACAGCACAACGGTTGATGACACGAAGCAGTCGGATGATAAGACATCCGAAGACAAAGTATCCGCAAGAGAATTGGCGAATCTTGATCAGGGAATCCGGGTTAGTGGAAATCTTTCTGGAGATGCAGCGCTGAATGTGAGGACGATTGATCCGAATACGGATGAGTATGCTTCCTATGTATCAGCAGATCCGGTGAAAGGAAAAGTGATCCTCGGCGTGTATGATATCACGCTTACAGGTACTCTGGATGGGGAAGCAAAGCTTACGTTCCAGGTCGGTTCTGAATATAATGGGAAAAACGTCGTGATTCTGCATTATTCCGATGATGGAAGTTATGAGACATATCGGGCTACGGTAGAAAACGGGCAGGCAGTGATCAGCGTGAAAGGATTTTCCCCGTACGTCATTGCACTGGATGATGAAAGCACAGGCAACAAGGCGCCTCAGACCGGAGATACAGGAAATCCGGGCGTGTGGATTGCTTTGATGGGACTGTCGGTTGTACTTGGAATGGCAGTACTCCTCAAAAGAAAAAGCCTGAGATAGTCTGATATTACTGTGTAAAATGGAACAGATGTGAAATAGATAAATGATACATAAAGAAGACCGAAACAGCAGGAAAATCTGCAGTTTCGGTCTTTTTGTATGCATATTGGCGGTGGGTACTGGGCCCGGAAGGTTACAGATACATTTCTGCAAGTTCGGAAAATGTATGTATGCAAGTGATGGCGTCTGGCACACTGCCAAATCCATATTCTGCAAAGATGAATGGAATTCCGGCAACCTTGCAGGAATCAGCGTCTCCCTGAGTATCGCCTACATATACTGGAGATTTCAAACCATTTTTCTCCATCAGCATTAGAATGGTCTCGCCTTTGGAAACCTGAGTCTCCCCAAAGCAAAGATGATCTTTGATATAAGGCTCCAGGCCGGTTGTCCGGAGCATGACTTCAATATAGCCGCACTGACAGTTGCTGACAATATAGAGCGGGTACTTCTGGGAGAGATCTCTGATGGTGTCTGCAACTCCTGGATAGAGGGTGCCGGGATGGCCTTCTAGATATCGGTTTTCTTCGTCAAAACATATATCAAGCAGTTTCATGCGTTTATCGGTTTCTAAAGTCGGAAAGAGAACTTCAGCGATTTCAGTCATGGTCTTGCCGAATACTCTGCTCAGTGATACCGGTTCCAGTGTAAGATCCAGATTGGAATGATCCCGGATTGCTTTATTCCATGATGCTGCCACGGATTCCGTGGAATCCCAGATCGTGCCGTCTACATCAAATATGATACTGTCCATTTTTGATCTCCTTTTGTTGAGTGAGAGTTGGTATTCCCGGTGGTTCACATCTGACCACCGTATTTCTTATGATACCATAAAAACAGCCTTTAAAAAAGAAGATTTTTAGTGTATACTTGATTAATGGCTAAAGACGGCTGCGGTTTGCAGTACGTCTGAACACAGACGGAGGCGGATCTGATGAGTGAAAAAATCGTACTGATAGACGGACACAGTATATTGAACCGGGCATTTTACGGTGTGCCGGACCTGACGAATTCCGAGGGCCTGCACACGAATGCGGTCTATGGGTTTTTAAATATTATGTTTAAGATATTGGATGAGGAACAGCCGGAGTATCTGACTGTGACTTTTGATGTGCATGCGCCGACTTTCCGGCACAAGATGTATGCGGATTACAAAGGGACCCGTAAGCCGATGGCGGAGGAATTAAGACAGCAGGTCCCTGTGATCAAAGAAGTTCTGCAGGCGATGGATATCGAGATCATCGAGAAAGAAGGTCTTGAGGCAGATGATCTGCTGGGCACGATTTCACATCTGTGTGAAGAAAAGGGAATGGATGTATCGATCATATCCGGGGACCGGGATACGCTTCAGCTGGCAACGGAACATGTGAAGATACGGATTCCGAAGACAAAGCAGGGCAGAACAGAGGTTGAGGATTACAATGCTGCAGATGTCGAGGAACATTACGGCGTCACCCCGAAAGAATTTATCGATGTGAAGGCATTGATGGGAGATACTTCCGATAATATACCGGGGGTGCCGGGAATCGGTGAGAAGACTGCTACAAAAATCATACAGCAGTACAAGTCTATTGAGAATGCATACGCGCATGCAGATGAGTTAAAGCCTCCCAGAGCAAGTAAAAATCTGCAGGAGTACTGGGAACAGGCAAAGATGAGCAAGGTGCTGGCGACCATCGACATCCATGCAGATATTGAATTTGATCTGGAGAAAGCCCGCCACGGGAATCCATATACAAGCGCGGCTCACGAGTGGTTCCAGAAGCTGCAGTTCAAGAATATGCTCGGCAGGTTTGATGTGGAAGCAGTGTCCAACGATGTAGAGGCATCTTTCCGGAAAGTGACAGATATGCAGGAGATTGAATCTGTATTTGCCGAAGCAGAGAAAGCAGAGTGTGTAGGAGCTGCATTTTCCAAAGATCCGGGAAACGTGCTGCCTCTTTTTGCGCATCCTTCGGGATATGGCAGGATTTCTCTTGCGTGGGGAAAAGATAAGATCGTCTCCATCCCCTGCGATATGGATATAAACTTTGAAAAGCTGGCAGAACGCCTGTCGCGGCTTGCCGGAAAAGTAAAATGCTTTTCCATGTGTGGTTTAAAGGAATATCTCCCATGGCTTCCAGATGTAAAGAACGGCAGCAGTTTCGATGTGATCGTGGCGTCTTATCTGCTCAATCCGTTGAAAAGCGATTACGACTATGAAGATGTGGCAAGAGAACATCTGGGGCTTATGATCGATGAAAAACTGGATGATACTGCAAAATCCTGCTATGAGGCATATACTGCATATGCCTCTGTGCCTGTTCTTGAGAAAAAGCTGGCGGATGCGGGAATGGACAGCCTTTTCCGGGATATCGAGATGCCCCTTGTATTTACCTTATATCATATGGAACAGGCAGGTGTGAAAGTAGAGGCAGAGGCCCTGAAAGCATACGGCGATCAGCTGGGGACGAGAATCGTGGAGCTGGAAAAAGAAATCTATGATCTTGCCGGTGAGGAATTTAATATTAATTCTCCCAAGCAGCTTGGCGTTATCCTGTTTGAAAAGCTGGGAATGCCTCACGCAAAAAAGACGAAGACCGGTTATTCTACAGCAGCGGATGTATTGGAAAAACTTGCTTCGGACTACCCGATCGTAGCGAAGATCCTGGAGTACAGACAGCTTGCCAAATTGAAATCTACTTATGCAGACGGGCTGGCGGTCTTTATCGGGCCGGACGGGCGGATACACGGGAAATTCAATCAGACAGTGACCGCGACCGGCAGACTCAGTAGTACGGAACCCAACCTTCAGAATATACCTGTAAGGATGGAGCTTGGCCGGCTGATCCGGAAAGTTTTTGTGCCGAAAGAGGGATGTGTGTTTGTGGATGCAGATTATTCTCAGATTGAACTGAGAATCCTGGCACACTGCTCCGGAGATGAACAGCTCATTCAGGCATACAGGGAGGCAAGAGATATTCATAGAATGACTGCGTCCCAGGTATTCCATACGCCTTTTGATGAGGTGACGGATCTTCAGAGACGAAATGCCAAGGCGGTAAATTTCGGGATTGTATATGGGATCAGTTCTTTTGGGCTGAGTCAGGATTTGAGTATTACGAGGAAAGAAGCAGCCCAGTATATCGAGCATTATTTTGAGACTTATCCCGGAATCAAGAAATTCCTGGACGACTCAGTAGCGCATGCAAAAGAAAAGGGATATGCGGTGACTCTGTTCGGCAGAAGAAGGCCGGTGCCGGAGCTGAAATCCAGTAATTTCATGCAGCGCAGTTTTGGAGAGCGTGTGGCTATGAATGCGCCGATTCAGGGAACAGCGGCTGATATCATAAAGATTGCCATGATCGGTGTGGATGAGGAGCTAAGAAAGAGAAATATGAAGTCCAGACTGATTCTGCAGGTTCACGATGAGCTTCTGATCGAGGCAGAAGAGAATGAAGTGGAAGAAGTAAAAGAAATCTTAAAGGATAAGATGGAACATGCGGCGGATCTCTCGGTGCCGTTGATCGCGGACATGCATACCGGAACGAACTGGTATGAGGCCAAGTAAAATAGGGCGGGAGTAAAACGCAGGCGGATGGAGAAAAGCGGACAGAAATGAGAGGCGGGAACTGACAGGATGAAAGTTATCGGAATCACAGGAGGAGTCGGGTCAGGGAAAAGCAGAGTCCTTGAGTATCTGAAAGATGCTTACGGCGCGGTTGTTTGTCAGATGGACGAGACTGCGCGTGAGCTGCAGAGAAAAGGAACACGGTGCTTTGACCGGATTGTGGAGGCGTTCGGAGCGGAGATACTTGATGACAAGGGCGAATTGGACCGCGCCGCTCTGGGAGGTATCGTATTTGCCGATGAAGAAAAACTGGCGCAGTTAAACGGGATCGTTCATCCGGAAGTAATCCGGAAAGTGGAACAGGATATACGGAGCAAGGCAGAGGAAGGCAGGAAACTCTATGTAGTGGAGGCTGCCCTTCTCCCCGATGTGGGAAAAGAGCTGTGCGACGAGCTGTGGTATATTTATGCGGATGAAAATGTGCGGAGAGAGCGGCTGAAAGCATCCCGCGGATATACAGATAATAAGATATCTCAGATGATTGCATCCCAGCCGGAAGAAGAGCGGTTCCGCTCGTCCTGCAGCGTGGTGATCGATAACAGCGGTGATTTTGAAGATACAAAGAAACAGATAGGAGATAATTTGCAATTATGAGAATGTGCAGCATTGCCAGCGGAAGCAGCGGCAACTGTATCTATGTAGGGAGTGATGATACACATCTCCTCATAGATACAGGAATCAGCAAGAAGAGAATAGAGGAAGGTCTGAAAAAACTGGAGATCAAAGGAGATGAGCTTGATGGAATCCTGATTACCCATGAACATTCTGATCATATCCAGGGGCTTGGGGTATTCAGCAGGAAATATGAGATTCCTGTCTATGCGACGCCGGGAACCATTGAAGGAATCCTGAGCTACTCCGGACTTGGACGCATGCCGGAAGGACTGCTTCATCCGATCCACACAGATGAACCGTTTGCACTCGGGGATGTGACTGTTAATCCTTTTGCTATTTCCCACGATGCCAACGAGCCATCCGGATACCGCCTGGAATGCGATGGAAAATCAGTCGCAGTGGCGACGGATCTGGGGAAATATGACGAGTACACGATAGAGCATCTTCAGAACCTGGATGCAGTGCTCCTGGAGGCAAACCATGATATACATATGCTTGAAGTCGGGGGCTATCCGTATTACCTGAAACAGCGTATTTTGGGAGACAGAGGTCATCTCTCAAATGAATTGTCAGGGCGTTTGCTTTGTGATATACTACATGATAATCTGAAACATATCGTCCTTGGACATCTGAGCAAAGAGAACAATTATGCAAAACTTGCATATGAGACGGTGAAACTGGAAGTCACGCTTGCCGACAACGATTACCGGGGAGAGGATCTGGATATGTTTGTCGCCAGCCGTGATACTGTTTCAGATATTATTACAGTATGATCAAGGAGGAAGATAGAAATGAAGAAATGTATCGTTACAGTGCTGGGCAAAGATACAGTGGGAATTGTTGCAAAGGTGTGCACATATCTTGCAGAGAACAAGATCAACATTCTGGATATTTCACAGACTATTGTTCAGGGATATTTTAATATGATGGTGATCGCGGATGTGACGGAGCTTGACAAGGACTTCACGGCGCTCTGTGATGAGATGGAAACGCTGGGACAGGAGATTGGTGTGAGCATCCACTGCCAGAGAGAAGAAATTTTTGAGAAAATGCACAGACTGTAGATTGCGGGGGGAATGCTGTATGATCAATATGTATGAAGTGTCAGAGACAAATAAAATGATCGAGAGCGAGAACCTCGATGTGAGGACTATCACTCTGGGTATCAGCCTTCTGGACTGTATTGACTCTGACTTAAAGGAACTGAACCGTAAGATCTATGAAAAGATCACCACAACTGCAAAGAATCTTGTTTCTGTCGGACGGGATATCGAGAAGGAATTCGGTATTCCGATCGTGAATAAGAGAATTTCCATCACCCCTATTGCTTTGGTAGGAGGGGCAGCCTGCAAAACGCCGGAGGATTTTGTAGAAATTGCGAAGACTCTGGACCGGGCAGCAGAAGAAGTGGGAGTCAATTTTATCGGCGGATATTCCGCGCTTGTATCAAAAGCGATGACAAAGAGCGATGAGAATCTGATCCGCTCGATCCCTCAGGCACTGGCGGTCACAGAGCGTATCTGCAGTTCTGTCAATGTGGGCTCCACTAAGACCGGCATTAATATGGATGCCGTACGTCTGTGCGGTGAAATTGTGAAAGCAACGGCGGAAGCCACAAAGGACAGAGATTCTCTGGGTTGTGCAAAGCTTGTGATCTTCTGTAATGCGCCGGATGACAATCCGTTCATGGCAGGTGCTTTTCTCGGAGTTACAGAGGCTGACGCCGTGATCAACGTAGGAGTCAGCGGACCGGGAGTAGTAAAAAAGGCACTTGAGAAAGTGCGCGGCAAAGGTTTTGAAGAACTCTGTGAAACAATCAAGAAGACAGCTTTCAAGGTGACACGTGTCGGACAGCTTGTGGCTGGAGAAGCGTCCCAGCGTTTGGGGGTTCCGTTCGGAATCGTGGATCTTTCTTTGGCACCGACACCGGATGTGGGAGACAGTGTGGCGGAGATCCTTGAGGAGATCGGCCTGGAACGCGTAGGGGCGCCCGGAACAACAGCAGCACTGGCATTGCTCAATGATCAGGTGAAAAAAGGCGGTGTGATGGCGTCCTCCTATGTGGGCGGTTTAAGCGGTGCATTTATCCCGGTCAGTGAGGATCAGGGGATGATCGATGCAGTTCATGCCGGGTCTCTGACATTGGAAAAGCTGGAGGCCATGACCTGTGTGTGCTCGGTGGGGCTTGACATGATCGCCATTCCGGGAAAAACTTCTGCAAGTACGATTTCAGGTATCATTGCGGACGAGATGGCGATCGGTATGGTAAACCAGAAGACGACAGCCGTGCGTCTGATTCCTGTGATCGGAAAAGATGTCGGGGAGACGGCACAGTTCGGCGGACTTCTCGGATATGCCCCGATCATGCCCGTTAATGAGTTCGGATGTGAGACATTTATCAGCAGGAAAGGACGGATACCTGCACCGATCCACAGCTTCAAAAATTGATTTTCAGTAGATACAGGATCAGACAAAAATAACAGTGTGAATAGAGACAGCATGAATAAGCATAGGTTGACAGGAGAGAAGATAAATATGAGTAAAATTGCGATTGTTACTGACAGCAACAGCGGAATTACGCAGGAACGGGGAAAAGAACTCGGGATTTATGTGCTCCCCATGCCGTTTTTTATCGACGGAGAAATATATTACGAAGATATCACGCTGACACAGAAACAGTTTTATGAGAAGCTGGGAGCTGACTCAGATATATCCACTTCGCAGCCTTCACCGGGAAATGTGATGGAGTTGTGGGAGAAAGTCCTGAAAGAATACGATGAGATTGTCTGTATCCCGATGTCCAGTGGATTGAGCAGCACCTGTGCCACCGCTATGTCAATTGCTGACGAGTATAAAGGAAGGGTACAGGTGGTCGACAATCAGAGAATATCTGTTACACAGGAGCAGTCGGTCTACGATGCCATGTACCTGCGTGATCAGGGAAAGTCTGCTGCAGAGATCAAAGAGGTGTTGGAGAGAGAAAAGCTTCAGGCCAGCATCTACATTACAGTAGATACATTGAAGTACCTGAAAAAAGGCGGAAGGATTACACCGGCGGCAGCTGCCATCGGAACTGTGCTGAATCTGAAACCAGTACTTCAGATCCAGGGAGAAAAGCTGGATGCATTTGCAAAAGTACGCGGCTGGAAAGCAGCCAAAAAGACGATGTTAAATGCCATCGAAAAAGATTTGAACGAACGGTTTGCTGATGTAAAGGACAAGATGGTATTGGGAATGGCTTATACTTGTTCCAAAGAAGAAGCACAGGAATGGAAGCAGGAGATCATGGACCGGTTCCCGGGATATGATATCGTGGAAGGACCGCTCTCGTTGAGTGTAGCATGTCATATCGGACCGGGGGCGATGGCTGTGACATGCATGAAGAAAGTGTGAAATTCGTATTTTTCGTATTAGCAAAGTATCCGCCAGGAGACAGGTATTGCTAA
>ERZ1643246.4574-NODE-4574-length-10799-cov-15.480733_pt1 | contig 10799 bp, 10 predicted proteins | sample MGYA00579265_ERZ1643246 | MGnify/ENA primary metagenome ERZ1643246 (study PRJEB29033, sample SAMEA4952261) | chicken gut metagenome | biome: Broiler Chicken; feature: Gastrointestinal Tract; material: Caecum | place: Ireland | collected 2018 | study: Broiler...
GCATGTGGAGACGGTGGCATTGTTGGATTTCACACTTTAAAGTATTGAAGTATAGCTCTGATTGTGCTATACTTGACGGGAACAAGTCTTAAATTGGAGGATGAACAGACATGGAAAGTAGAATCAGCGGACATACACAACTTTATGCATTGATCGGATCTCCGGTAGGACATTCCGGATCCCCGGCGATGTATAATTACAGCTTTGATAAACTTGGCATTGACGCGGCATATCTTGCCTTTGACGTTCCGGTTGAAAAGACGGAGAAAGCAGTCGAGGCGCTGCGCACACTCCATGCAGGAGGATTTAATGTAACGATGCCTTGCAAAACTGCAGTGGCACAGCTTGTAGACAAGCTGTCACCGGCAGCAGAGCTGGTGGGCGCCTGCAATACGGTTGTCTTTGAAGAGGATGGGACAATGACCGGACATATGACAGACGGAATCGGATTTGTGCGCAACCTCAAGGAACACGGAGTGGACATTAAAGGCCAGAAAATCGTTCTTCTCGGTACAGGCGGCGCTGCTACGGCGATCGCAGTACAGGCGGCACTGGACGGTGTAGCTGAGATTGCGATCTTCAATCGAAAAGATGAATTCTACGCAAACGGGGAGAAGACGGTAGAGAAGATCAAAAAGGCTGTACCATCGATACAGAAAGTGTATATCGAAGATCTGGACAATACAGAACTTCTGGGACAGGTGATCGCAGAAAGCGATATCCTGATCAATGCAACCCGTGCGGGAATGAGCCCGATGCAGGATGTGATTCCGGTCCCGGCAGAGTTCCTGCGTCCGGAGCTGGCAGTTGCAGACGTAGTGTATAATCCGAAGGAGACACTTCTGGTCAAAAAGGCAAAAGAAGCCGGCTGCCGTGCGGCTGTAGGCGGAAGCGGCATGCTCCTCTGGCAGGGCGTGGCTGCATTTGAACTGTTTACGGGACAGGAGATGCCGGTAGAAGAAGTACGTGAGAAATTCTTTGATTAAAGGAAGAGATCGATCACATGCAGGATCCCGTCTTCGTCATTGGAGTAAGTGACGAAATCCGCAGCTTCCTTTACTGCAGGCTGGGCATTGGCCATTGCAACGCCCAGCCCTGCAAATTTGATCATAGACAGATCGTTAAATCCGTCGCCGCAGCAGATCATGTTTTCGGCAGTCAGTCCCAGATGACTGAGGAGCTTTTGCAGAGCATAAGCCTTATCGATATTCCGGGGCATGATCTCAAGAAAAAATGGCTCGGACAGATAAATATTCAGCAGATCCTGATACTGCTCCTGTAATGGGGTAATCACTGTTTTTACAACAGACGGATCACCGGAAATGATCATTTTGTTCACGGGAAACGTGATCGCAGATGGAAAATCTTTTACCGGGATGATTTCCAGTTCTTCTGCGATGGGAGCGACTCCGTTGACCGGTCTGCCGCTTGCAAGTACGATAATCTTACCGGCCTTCTGTATTTCCAGAAGGCCTTCTTTTGTAGCTTCACTGATTTCTTTCCTGGAGTTGGTCAGAGTGCCGTCCAGATCGAGAACAAGTATCTCATATTTCATAATTGTTTCCTGTGAGCCTGTTATTCTTTTCTGCTGAGGCGCTCCACGATTTCAGGAAATTCCATACCGTGGGATGCTTTCACGAGAATGGTGTCGCCTTCTCTGAGCACGTTTTTGGCATCTTCAAAGAATTCGGCTTTTGTCTTATAATGGTGTATTTCTATGCCGGCGGACGGAGTTCCATTCTCAGCTTCTGTGCTGGTTACTGTCTCCCGGGCTCCGCGGGCAATTTCCGCGCTCAAATCTCCGATACAGATCAGGACGTTGATCCCTTTTTCTGCTGCGTGGACGCCTACATTATAGTGCATTTCTTTTTCGTCTGCTCCAAGTTCGAACATATCTCCAAGGATGGCGACAGTTCTTGTATCTGCATAGGCCAGTACGTCTAAAGAAGACTTCATAGACGCCGGATTCGCGTTGTAGCAGTCGTCAATGACAGTGTAGTGTTTTCCTTCGATGAGGTTGTTGCGTCCTGTGATCGGTACGTTTGAGGCAATACCCTGTGCAATTTCTTCATCTGTCAGTCCGAGAGCATAACCTACAGCAGTTGCAGCAAGCGCATTGTACACCATGTGTTTGCCCGGGATTGAGATATGGGCGTCAAATGAAGATACAGGAGTGACAAAGTGTGCATCTGTTCCTTTCAGCCCTCTGCTTGTGACCTGTTCTGCGTGGAACGGGCAGGAGCTGTCAAGTCCGAAACAGACCGGAGTGAGACCATTCTGCGGAGTAAAGCCGCGCAGTTTATCATCATCTCCGTTTACAATGATCGTGCCCTCCGGATTCATATAGTCGATCATCTCGGTCTTGGCCTTCAGGATCCCGTCTCTGGAGCCGAGGCTTTCGATGTGCGCTACACCGATATTCGTAAAAACGCAGATGTCGGGGCGGGCAATCTTTGCAAGCCGGGTCATTTCACCGAAATTGCTGATCCCCATTTCAAGCACAGCTATTTCATGTTCCTCACGGATATTAAATACAGTAAGCGGGAGTCCGATCTCGTTGTTGAAGTTTCCTTCTGTCTTGAGAACAGAGTATTTCTGAGACAAGACGGACGCGATCATTTCTTTTGTGCTTGTTTTCCCTACGCTGCCGGAAATACCGACCACTTTGATATCAAGAGAACGACGGTAATGTTCAGCGATGTCTTTCAGCGCCTGCCCGCAGGATGTGACACGAATGTATGGATAATCTACATCTCCGAGATCCTGCTCAGATATGGAACAGAGCGCACCCTTTTCCATTACCTGGGGAATAAACGTGTGGCCGTCCACCCGGGCGCCTTTGATCGCCACGAAGAGGCTGTCCTTCTCAACTTTCCGGCTGTCGATGACGACGCCTGACACCTCGCGGGCTGCTGCAGCCGGATCGCCGTGGTAGACGCCGCCGCATGCCGCCGCGATTTCCTGTAATGACATATGTTTCATAAAAGTTAATTCCTTTCCTGGGTAACCTGCGTGATGATCAGTCTGAATATCTTGCTTCGATGGACTTCTGTATGATCAGTTCGCACAGATCGTCGTATTCGATACCGGCCACTTTCGCTTCTTTCGGCAGCAGGCTGGCTGCAGTCATGCCCGGCAGTGTATTCATTTCCAGACAGTACAGATTGCCCTGATCATCCAGAAGGAAGTCTGCCCGGCTGTAGACATTTAATTTAAGCGCATGGAACGCTTTTACGGTAAGATCCATCATGCGCTCTTCAACATCTTTCGGAATATCGGCGGGGCAGACTTCGTCAGTCGCGCCGTCCTGATATTTGTTCGCATAGTCGAAGAAACCGGTCTTCGGGATGATCTCGATGGGCGGCAGTGCCTTCCCGTCGATGATGCCGCAGGCAAATTCCCGCCCCTTAATAAACGTTTCGATCACAACTTCGTCTTCATACTGGAAGGATTTTTCCAGTGCATCTTTGTATTCGTCTTCTGTATTTACAATATAAACGCCGATGCTGGAACCGCCGGAACACGGTTTGACAACGACCGGAAGGGAGAGCCCCAGAGATGCAAGTGAACGGTCTGCATCGTTTTTGTGGAGACATACGCCGTCCGGGGTATCGATCCCGGTCTGGAGAAATACCTGCTTTGTAAAGCCTTTGTCCATAGCAACTGCGCACCCGAGAGAATCAGGTCCTGTATAGCGGATGCCGAGCAGGTCAAATGTTGCCTGAAGTTTTCCGTTCTCCCCTTCTCCGCCGTGCAGTCCGAGAAAGGTGATATCTGCCATCCGACAGAGCTCGATCACATTCGGCCCGAGGAAACAGCCAGACTGGTCCGGGCGGGAGGCCTTAACGGCTGCGAGATCCGGTTCTTCCTCACTGATGTTTTTCGCAATCTCGAGTCCGTGCCCGGGCATCGTGAATACATCCTCCAGATTCTCAGGTGCATTTTCAAGTCCCAGAAATACATCCAGAAGAAATGCATCATGTCCTCTTTCCAACAGTGTCCGGCAGATCCCGGCAGCAGATGCGAGGGATACATCGCGCTCTGTGCTCAACCCTCCGGCCAGTACGATAATCTTCATGATACTTATACTCCTTTATATTTTTTATATGTTTTGATTTGCCTCATTGAGCAGTTCTGTCTTCGTATCGTAGAGTTTCTGAGAAAGATCTACATATACTTTATGCGGGTTAAAGAGACGTTTTGTCTCGTCCCATAATGTTTCCTTCTCCTGTTTACAGAATTCGGCAATCTCCTTGACAGACGGAGAAGTGTATTTACACTCGCCTCTGATAAAGACAGGCTTTAAGATTTCTTTCATTGTGTAAGTACCACCCTCAAGACGTGTTTTCTTCCATGTTGCATTCGGGTCGAAGAGCAGAAGGTCTTTGGAGGTGTCATATTCTTCACCCACGAAACAGATGAGGTCGGCGCGCATCTTACCGGTCTCTTTGTCGTAGATACGATAAATAGTCTTGTTTCCGGGATTTGTGATCTTTTCTACATTTTCGGAAATCTTGATCTTCGGAATGAATTCGCCTTTTTCATCCTGGATCGCCGCAAGTTTATATACGCCACCGAATGAAGGACAATCTTTGGAGGTGATGAGGTTTGTCCCCACACCCCAGGATGTAATGGCAGCGCCCTGAAGTTTCAGGTCGTTGATCAGAAATTCATCCAGATCATTTGACGCGGCAATGACTGCATCGGTGAATCCGGCTTCGTCCAGCATCTTTCTCGCTTTTTTGGACAGATAAGCCAGGTCGCCGGAATCCAGACGGATGCCATAGCTCTTCGGATGGATGCCCGCATCGCGCATCTCCTTGAACACGCGGATCGCATTCGGGACACCGGACTTCAGGGTATCGTATGTGTCAACAAGCAGTGTACATGCATTCGGGTACAGCCTTGCATATTCTTTGAAAGCAGTGTACTCGTCTTTAAAGCTCATGATCCAGCTGTGCGCATGGGTTCCCAGAACCGGTACGTCGAACATTTCTCCTGCCAGTACATTGGAGGTACCTACACATCCCCCTATGATGGCAGCTCTGGCACCATACAGACCTGCATCCGGACCCTGCGCGCGGCGCAGTCCGAATTCCATGACGCCGTCACCCTGTGCAGCATGTACTACGCGGGAAGCTTTCGTGGCGATCAGACACTGATGATTGATGATCGTCAGTATAGCAGTCTCTACAAGCTGTGCCTCCATAATAGGAGCGACAACTTTGATCAGAGGTTCTCTCGGAAAGATCACACTTCCCTCAGGGATGGCATAGATGTCTCCGCTGAAGTGGAAGCCGCTTAAATAATGAAGAAAATCTTCGCTGAAGATGCCCAGCCCTCTCAGATAATCCACATCTTCATAGGAGAAATTCAGATTCTTGATGTAATCGATGACCTGTTCCAGTCCGGCCATGATGGAATAGCCGCCCTTGTTCGGGTTATCCCGGAAGAACATATCAAAGATGACAGTCTCGTTTTCCTGTGTCTCAAAATAGCCCTGCATCATGGTCAGCTCATATAAGTCTGTGAGCAGGGTGAGATTCTGTGCGCTCATATATTTTCCCTCTTTTCGTTTATGCGGGGCGCCGGATGGCGGCGCTGTAACAAATTTTCTTTTCGATTATAGCACAAGACGGCCTAATCTTCTACAAATTTTGAAATTCGGTTTGGGAAAGAAAAATGCGGGGCTCAGACGAGCTCCGCATTTTTATGGATGGTCTCCCGGATTATATTCTCTATATAATCTCCGATATGTTTTTTCGTGTCTTTGTCCAGCTGGTCAGGGTAAACAGGTTTGCCGTATTCAATTACGACATGAGTTTTCCTGATTTTCGGAAGATGGTTTTCGAAGATTTCGGCTGTATTGTTCATGGAGATAGGAATCACTGCACATCCGGTCTTCGTGGCAATCTTCAGGGCGCCGTCGCGGAATGGCAGCATGGACAGCTCTTCGCCCCGGTTGCGCGTCCCTTCGGGGAAGACGCAGATGGAGATGCCATTTTTGATATCATCGATTGCCTGAAGGATTGTTTTTAAACCTTCTTTTGGATTCTTCCGGTCAAGAAAGAGGCAGTGCAGCCTCTTCATCCATGAGGTCAGAGTCAGATAACGTTCCATTTCCTTTTTGGCAATATAGCCGGTCACTCTTTTGCATCGGCTGTAAGTCAGCAGAATGTCAAAATAGCTGCGGTGATTGCCGATGAACAGTACCGGTTCGTCAGGTACATTTTCCTCGCCGATCACGGTCGTCTTTACTCCGGTTATCCGCAAGATCACTTTGAAAGCCCACTGTACGATACGCAGGGAACTGATATCGCTTGCATGAGGGTTAAATCTGTGAAGAATCCGTTCCACGATCAGCACCGGGATGGTCACGATCAAAAACAGGATTACAAAAATTACAATACATATAAAACGAATCATGTGTCAGTCCTCAATTTTCTTTCTGTAAAATAAAGAGGGCAATATCGCCCCTGCGTTCAATTATACAGCCGGTATATGGAAAATACAAGAAAAATGCTCGTGAAATTCGTGTTTGTCTGAGAGACATTTTCCCGGTAAAGTGTCCGAGAATCAATCGGATACAGGGGATTGACTCACGTATCCGTGACGGGCGGGGAGAGGATGCTTCCGGCTCCGGTCACGAAAGGTGCATCATATCGGCTGTATCCGACTGATTTTCTGCGTTCGCTGCTATTCGATTAATACATTTTACTATTGTGGCGGTATTTGTTCAAGAAACACGAATTGACATATTTGAGGGGCAGGCTTCATATGATATATGGAAAAATGCTGCGGGGACAGGGAAATGAAACGTCTGAGGGCATCCTGCATCATCTGGATCCTGCCAATCCTCATTACCGGCCTGACTGCCGGCTGTGTCAGCAAATACAACGAGGAGCAGAAACTGCGGGATCTTGATTTCACTGTGGTGGACAGGGAAGACGAACCGGAAGAGTTGAGCACGATGATCGAAAAAGAGAAGGAACATCCATTCCAGATGCTCTATGCGGACCAGGGACAGCTTTATATTGCAGAGGGGTACGGAGAACAGCCGACCACCGGATACAGTGTAGCGGTGCGGGAGCTGTACGAGACAGAAAATACTGTCCAAATCCGTACGGATCTTCTCGGTCCGGAGAAAGGGGAGGATATAAAGGAAATCAATACATTTCCCTATGTGGTCGTGCAGCTTGGATATATTGACAAAGACGTCTTGTTTGATTGAGGAGGAGAGATATGGAGCTGATCAGAAAACCGATTCATTATACACAGGAGGGAAAGAGCATCTTCGACCAGTTTTATCTGGATGAGGATTACAATGTGCCGGATCAGAAAGAGGATGTACAGAGGATCATCCAGGGAAAAGCCGAGCTCAGGACAGAGGATATCCGGCCGGTGGAAAATTATGTAAAGATCTCGGGGAAAGTGTACTTTACGATTCTCTACATGACAGCGTCGGGAGACTCAAAACCTGCCGTGCTGGAAGGAAAACTGCCGTTTGAGGAAATGGTATATGCGGAGAGCGACGGGAACGAGTCGTTTTATGTGAGGAATGTAAGGACAGAATTCACGGCGTCTGTTGTCCATTCTCGAAAACTGGGACTGAAAATTATGGCGGAGATTGAAATCGGCAGAGAGTGGCTCCGGGACGAGGAACTGACCGAAAATATCGACAGCGACATACCAATCTATCGAAAGACCCGGAAAATGAATCTGCTCCGCCTGGCAGTCTCGAAGAAAGATACATACCGGATCAAGGAAGAGGTTACACTGCCGGGAACAAAGGAGAGTATCGGGCAGCTCCTGCTCACGGATATCAATGTTAGAAAACTGGATATCCGGACAGGACAGGATGAAATCCTGCTCAGAGGGGAGATGCTCGTATTCTGCATGTATCTGTCCGCTGAGGAAAAAGCAGACTGGATCGAGCAGAGCGTACCATTTGAAGGTCGGGTCCTCTGCGACGGCGTATCCGAGAATATGTACTATCATATCCAGCATTCTGTGGAAGATACGCTGGCGGATATCCGGCTGGATGAGGACGGAGAAATGCGTGTTCTGGGGATTGAAGCTACTCTTGCACTGAGGATGAACATTTATGAGGAAGAAGAGGCGGAAATCCTCAGTGATATGTATTCATTGGAACAACAGTGTGTATTCGACACGCAGGATACTGTTCTGGAGGAGCTCCTGATGCAGAATCAGTCCAAATGTAAAATAGCGGAAAGACTGTCCCTGCCGGAATTAAAAGAAGATGTACTTCAGATCCTTCACAGCAGGGGCAGCATTCAGGTGGAGAGTGAACAACATACGCCGGAGGGAATACAGATCGAGGGCATTCTGCATCTGTCTTTTCTGTACCTGCGGGGGGATGATTCAGAGCCTTATGGAAGCTGGCAGGGGATGATACCGTTTTCCTGGCTGATCGAGTATTCTGATATGCCGGAGAAAGTGAGCAGCAGTCTTTCTTATCATGTAGAACAGCTCGCTGTAACATTGGCGGGAAGTGAGGCGGTTGAAGTCAAAGCCATATTGTCATTTGATGTATTCCTGCGCAGACTTATACCTGTTGAGATGATCACAGAAGTCCGGATGGAGCCTCTTAATATGGAAGAACTGTCAGAGCGTCCGGGGATTGTAGGACATATTGTGCAAAATGGCGAAGATCTCTGGAGCCTGGCTAAGAAATATATGACAACGACCGACGGAATCAAGGAAATAAACGGGCTAAGTGATGAAAAAGTTTCACCAGGGGATAAACTATTGATTTTTAAGGAAAATGTGAGTATACTGTAAGCACAATGTATACAAGATACAGAACACAGTATTAATAAGTCAACACTTGACAGTCAAATGGGCTGAACTGTTGCATAGTATGGAGGACACAGGATGAATCAGATCGAACTGAAAGCACTTGCTAAGATCAATCTGGGATTGGATGTACTGGGAAGAAGAGAGAACGGCTATCATGATGTGCGTATGATCATGCAGTCAATTTATTTATATGATGAAGTAAAGATAGAGAAGAAAGATACACCTGGAATCGAAGTGGTGACGAATCTGAGCTATCTGCCTGTCAATGAAGACAATATTGCATACAAGGCGGCAGAACTGCTGAAAGAAGAGTTTCATATCAATGAAGGTGTGAAGATCACTTTAAAGAAGCATATTCCCGTGGCGGCCGGGCTGGCCGGGGGCAGTTCCAATGCTGCCGCGGTGCTGTTCGGGATGAACCGGATGTTCCGGCTTGGCCTTTCCCAGAAGAGTCTGATGGAGCGCGGAGTGAAGCTGGGAGCAGATGTCCCATACTGCATTATGCGGGGGACAGTTCTGGCAGAGGGGATTGGCGAGGAACTGAAGGTACTTCCGGCTATGCCGAAATGTACTGTGCTGATCGCGAAGCCTCCGATCAGCGTGTCTACAAAGACGGTTTACGAGGCGCTGGATTCAAAAGAGATTACGGAGCATCCGGATATCGACGGGATCATAGAAGGGCTGGAGCAGCAGGATCTGAAGAAGATCGCGGGCTGTATGGGAAATGTCCTTGAGGATGTCACTATTCCGATGCATCCGGTCATTGATGAGATCAAACAGGCAATGAAAGATGCGGGGGCGCTGGGCGCAATGATGAGCGGCAGCGGACCCACCGTATTCGGACTGTTTGAGAGCCGTGCGGGTGCCCGCGAGGCACAGAGACGCATCAGGGAAAAAGCACTGACCAGGCAGGTCTATGTGACGAATATACACAGTGTGAGGAGGAATCAGAATGCCGATTGATTTTGAAGTTACGATGAATGAATACCTTCCGCTGCGAGACGTAGTATTTAATACTTTGCGGAGGGCGATCCTGCGGGGAGAATTAAAACCGGGCGAGCGTCTGATGGAGATCCAGCTTGCCAACAAGCTGGGGGTAAGCCGGACGCCGATCCGGGAGGCTATCCGCAAGCTGGAACTGGAAGGTCTTGTGCTCATGATTCCAAGGAAAGGCGCAGAAGTAGCGGAAATCACGGAGAAGAATCTGAGAGATGTACTTGAAGTCCGCTGTGCACTGGAAGAACTGGCAGTACAGCTTGCATGTGAGAGAATCGACAAAGAAAAGCTCAAGGAACTCCATGCTGCTGCGGATCATTTCCGGGAAATACTGGACAGTGACGATATCACGGCTATCGCTGAGGCAGACGAAGCATTTCACGATGTGATCTTTGCTGCCACGGACAATGAACGTCTGATCCAGCTATTGAACAACCTGAGAGAGCAGATGTACCGTTACCGCATCGAGTATCTGAAGAAGAAAGAGTGCCATCCACAGCTGTTGGAAGAACATGCGGCGATCATGAAAGCCATAGAGGAGCATGATAAGGAAAAGGCAACGCAGATCACGATCCAGCACATCGCGAATCAGGCGGATACCGTGGTGGATACACTGCGGCACCGCTAAAGGTAAAGGCTTCTGCAGATCCGCAGGAGAGAATAACAGAAGATTTACAGGCCTTTTCGTATAATTCTCTGTGATCTGTCCATACTCTCCATATCAGGTGAAAAGATATGGAGGAATTACATATGGATATGACAGAGAGATTATACAGAGTGATTGAGAAACGGGCTGTAAAGATCTGTTTTGTGCTTGCAGTCATTCTTGCGGCACTGATTACAGCAGGGATATATTTCAGAGTGGATGCGGCGGCGCAGAAAAAGCTTCAGGAACATCTGGCGCAGGAGGTGCTGCGATTCCATGTGCTCGCCAACAGCGACAGTGACGAAGATCAGGAGCTGAAGCTGCAGGTGAGAGATGC
>ERZ1643246.4575-NODE-4575-length-10799-cov-9.485946_pt1 | contig 10799 bp, 8 predicted proteins | sample MGYA00579265_ERZ1643246 | MGnify/ENA primary metagenome ERZ1643246 (study PRJEB29033, sample SAMEA4952261) | chicken gut metagenome | biome: Broiler Chicken; feature: Gastrointestinal Tract; material: Caecum | place: Ireland | collected 2018 | study: Broiler...
GACATAATCACTGGCATAGCAAGCGGGAGTTTGATCTTAAACAAAATCTGCGCTTTTGTGCTTCCCATACCTTTCGCCGCTTCCAAAATAGAGGGGTCTACATTCGTAATACCCGTGTGCGTATTGCGTACCATCGGCAGCAATGCATACATAGCCAGCGCTATAATGGCCGTTGCATTGCCCACACCTGAAAAGGGGATCAAAAAACCGAGCATAGAAATGGACGGTATCGTATACAAAAAATTGATCACGCCTAGCGCCGGCCTTGCGGCTTTTGGGAATTCACTGATCAGAATCCCTACAAGCCCTCCGAACAGTATGGCAATCAAAATAGAAACCAATGCTATTTCCAAATGCTCTAGCAATAACTCCCAGAAAAAATCTGCTCTATCCGTAAAAATAGACAACATATCTTTTAACACGTTCATCCCCTCCTTATATTGGGGCTTTCTCAAAAGCCAAGCGATGGATACGGCCTTGTTCCATTTCCCTTTGTACGCCTCTTGCATACTGGATTTCGGGATAACCGAAACCAATTATCATGCCGATGTAATGGTGGGCCGGAATGTTCAGCATTGCTTTGATATCCGGCATTTGTTCCAACGCACCGAGAGGGAACGTCAACATTACCGCTCCAAGGCCGCGGGAAGCACAAAGAAGTTCAAAATATGTCCCGGCAATCACCACATCCTGTATGGGTTCCCCGTGGCCGAACGGTGCGTGGGGAATCAAAATATGTGGCGCTCCGCAAAAAAGCATATCGGGGCGCACCGTCTTTTCCCATCGTTTCATATCTTCATATGCCTCTTTGCTAAACCCCTTTGGGTAGATCCCTTGCGCTGCCAGTGCCTCCATCCGGGAATAAACAATCTGGCGGAAGTGAGCCATCTGGACCCGATCATCGATCAATGTGAATTCCACCTGCTGCTTATTGCCACCGTTGGGCGCCCCTGACAGGCGTCCCAGCATATCGTTTATAACGGCGGTATCAACATTTTTGTCCTTGTATCTGCGGCAGGAACGCCTATTGGCAATCAGGGAATCCATTGCAGGTGCCGCAATGGTACAATCGACCATGGGGAGGCTGTTTTCCGGCCTGTGGCCGAAAATGGAAATGGCGCCCATTGGACAGACGGCAAGGCAATGCTCACATTTCCAACAACCGTTCCACCCAAATTCTTTGAAATCCGCAATCTCAGCCTTTTGGGATGGATTCAAGCGGAGAATTCCGCCGGGGCAAACCTTTACGCATTTTCCACATCCCACACACGCTTCTATATCCACAACAAACTTTGCCTGATTCATCATAAGTACCTCCGTCCTTTGCTTTCGACACCATTGTAACGGGTGCCTGTTTGCTCTACAAGTACGCACTTTTTTATAACCTACGTTACCTTTTTGTGACTCTTGCGTTGTTGCGGGGATTGTTGGATAAAAAATTTTTATTCCGTATAGCACGCTTGATTCCACGCGTATGCAGCACTATAATTTGAGTGTAATATGCAAATATCAACCAATGGGAATTGGGGGAGGTATCGATATGCTGAAGAAAGAAGAGTTGCCCGCTTGCCCTGTTGCGACAACCGTACAAATGGTGGGAAGTAAATGGAAACTTTTGATTTTGCGCAACCTTCTTGCGCGCCCGTGGCGTTTTAACGAGCTGCGCAAAAATTTAGAGGGGATCAGCCAAAAAGTTCTGACGGACAGCCTGCGCTCAATGGAAGAAGACGGCATCATCACACGGACGGTCTATCCGGAAGCCCCTCCAAGGGTGGAATATTCTTTGAGCGAATTAGGCGAATCGATGCGCCCTATCATTAAGGCCATGGAACAATGGGGAATCGATTACAAAGCGCAAAATGGTTCATAACCGGAAGCACAACATGCCCCTTTTGTTGGAACGGTTATGCTGGATAAGTCTGTTAAAACGATCCCAGATGGGACAGGGCTGGTTCCCACTCCAAGCCAGGGCCGGCAATAGCAACATAAACTGTGCCGGCGTATGTGCAAAAGAAACGGCATCCAGCAGAACATGGGCTGCAAAGGCAACTGCCTGGACCATACAGGGATAACAAGCTTCTCCGGGTCCTTCAAAAGGGATCTGCTCTATCTGAAAGGATTGGCCGGATGGAATTTTCCATACGAGCTGGTGGGTGATCCGGGTCATTACAATAGCCGCTGTATCAAGGCAAAGCGGAAGGGCTTGCCGCCTGTCCTTCGCAGGCAGCAAGCCCTTCCGCTACTTGGACAAGATGGACTTGATGTTATGGAGCAACGGTTCCTGGTACTTTGGACGCTTACCCCGGTTCGTTCTATTTCACTTTGATTTCCCCATCTTCCGTTTGAACCCTTGGGGTGAAGGGGCTACAACGCCGCTATGCCGGCTTCTCCCCGATATCGCGCGTTCTGAAACCGGACAAGGTTTCCGGAAAATTTCCGCTCACCCCCAAAAGGGAACGGTACGATTTCCGTGCCCCGTAAAAAAGCAGTTCCCTCTTTGTGGACTCAATGCTCGGCCGCGGATATCAGGGTATCCCATTCCCCTATTTTCCAGGAGCATAGCGGCATTTCATCTTTTGTGTTATATTCCTTTCCCTTTGAGATCCTTTTATAAAGCATTAAAACCGATATAAACATCCGCACCAACGGCAATTTCCGTTTCCTGCCGTGGCCACGTTCAATCGACAGCTTTTGCCTTCCGTGCTATAATATAAAAAAGCATACTTGTCCCTCAAAGGGAAAGATGAGAATGAGAAACGGGGTGCAACTCTTTGCAACAGGATCAAACTACCACGGCCAAGCTGATCAAACGATTCCGCAGCTTCCGTTATTCTTTGGTATTGCAGGGAATCGCCGTTGGATTCGCCGCGGGCATGGTCGCGGTGCTCTTTCGGGTTTCATTGGAACAGGCGGATGCCTTCCGGCAATCCATTGGGATATTTCTTTCCGCCCATCCCTGGGCTGTTTCCCTCTGGATGCTTGCTCTCTTAGGCATTGCCGCCTTGGTAACGCTGCTTCTCCGCGTAGAACCGTTCATCAGTGGCTCTGGCATCCCGCAGGTGGAAGGGGAAATGCAAGGCGGGCTCTCGCAGACTTGGTGGCGGGTGTTGCTGGCAAAATTTATCGGAGGGATCCTGACCATCGGCGCAGGACTCTCCCTGGGCCGCGAAGGGCCCTCCATCCAGATGGGCGCTATGGCGGGAAAAGGCGTGTCCCGGTTATCCCATCGCGACAAGACTGAAGAAAAAATGCTGATGACATGCGGTGCAAGCGCGGGGCTTGCCGCCGCCTTTAACGCCCCCTTTGCGGGCGTGCTCTTTTCCTTGGAAGAGCTACATAAGAATTTCTCAACGGATGTCCTTTTGTCTGCAATGTCGGCTTCTATTACAGCCGATTTTATTTCCCGCTATGTTTTCGGCTTAAAACCGGTCTTTGACTTTTCTGCTGCACAGATGATGCCGTTGCAAAATTATTGGATGGTCTTGATTCTCGGCATCCTTTTGGGGCTGGTGGGGACCCTATATAATTTCTGCGTGGCGAAATCTCAGGACCTATACAGCAAAATTGGTTCGCAGTTCATCCGGACCGCCATTCCATTCCTTTTGGCGGGCGCATGTCTGCTTGTATATCCGCTGGTATTAGGCGGCGGCCACAACCTCATTGAGCTTGTCTCGCAAGATATGGCAATCCAGTCCCTGCTGTTGCTATTTTGCCTGAAATTCCTCTTTTCCATGATCAGCTTTGGATCGGGTGTCCCTGGTGGCATTTTCCTCCCGCTGCTGGTATTGGGGGCGATCTCTGGCAGTACGTTTAGCGAAGTATTAGGTCTCTGTGGCATTGAAAATCCTTTGCAAAATTTTGTCATTCTTGGTATGGCCGGCCTGTTTGCGGCAATCGTCCGGGCCCCCATTACTGGCATCATTTTGATCAGTGAAATGACCGGGAATTTCTCCCATCTGTTGACCCTCTCACTGGTCTCCCTGACCGCCTACGCCGTTGCAGATCTGTTGCACGCGAAGCCTGTCTATGACATGCTCCTGGAAAGGCTCATGAAAAAGCAGGGCGCCACTCCTCCACCCAGTGGCGAAAAGCTTTTGATCGAGTCGCCCGTCTGTTTTGGGGCGCCAGTGTGCGGCAAAACCATCCAGGAAATTCCTTGGCCCAGCGGGGCACTGGTGGTTTCGGTCAAACGGCACGACCAGGAGCTCGTCCCCCATGGGGATACCATTTTGGAAGCTGGCGATATTCTTGTATTGCTGTGTAACGAATCCGAAAGCCAGCCCGTCCATACGGCATTGGAGAAACAATGTAAAAGCATGTCTGCCCCCCAATAAATGTAGTTGAAAATGGCTCCGGAAAGCGAATGCTTTCCGGAGCCATTTTTACAATATCCTTGTGGAAGCTGGGGGAACCCCGTATCTGCGGCCGATCCCATCTGCACGCCGGCCTCCCCTTTTTGATTCCCGCATGGATGGTATCATTTTCTTTCCCAGCGTTTGCTATAAGTGTGGGCGATCTGCTGGCAAACCTTACAGAAGCGCCTGGCTGAGCTGTACAGTGTATCTTCCCATACCATTTCCTTTGACGCCTTTCGGTGCGGTGCAGCAGACTTTTTCTATGGCCTTCTCTCCCCTTAAATGCGGGAAGCAGCTATTCAGATCTTATGCAACGCACGGTGAACCGGGTCTGCCCGCTGAGCGTGCAGGTGAAAAGCGTCAGATCCCAATCCCCGGTGACCATCTCCTCGATGGCGGTGGAGTCCAATTCCTCAACCCCTGCTACTTCGTATGCAAATCGATTTCCATCCGCATCAAAAAATAGCACGGTATCCCCAAGGGAAAGGTTTTGCAGCTTTCCAAAATGCGTCCGATAATTATGCCCCGCTATGACGAGGTTGTCCCGATAAGCAGACCCTGTATAGCGGCAGGGCGCTGTCCTCAATTTTGCCGCACTCCAATCGCTTATGACTGGGAGGGACACGCTGAGGCTTGGAAATTCTAAAACCCCGATATATGCCTCTCCATCAATCTGCACGGTTGGCATCTCCATATCCGGGTTTCGCACATAATCCGGTACCTCTTGATCCTGGCCCCCCGTGGCCCCCAGCCCTTCCTGCGCACGTCCCTGGAGCGCTGACATTTGTTCCAAGATAGCGGCCACCGCGTCCCCGGCCCGTTGTTCATCCCACAGATTATATCCTGTCAAAAAAAGGGCTGCTGCGAATAGCAGCAGCCCTCCTAACATGAACACGGTACCGAAACGACGTTTCCGATTGTTATCATGTTTTCTATACATCCGAATCCTCCTGTCTCCGGCGCCGGGCCCATCCGGCAAAAAACAGCGATATTCCACCGCAGGCTAACACCGGAACAGGCCACCAAAGCATGCCCGTCTGGGGCAGCTTCTCTTCGGGCTCAGGCTCAGGTTCAGGCGCTGGCTCGATGCTTTCCGCCGAGGGCGGGGCCTCGGACTCCCCTGTGGAAGGCGGGGTGACTGGTACATCCTCTTGGTAGGTGTTGGTTACACGGAAGAGGTCGCCTTCCCGTTCTACCAAAACGGTATATCCGTTTGCTACATCGCGTTCCACTACTTGCCAATTGGAATTTGCATCCAACCCCGACCAAGTATAGGACCAATTGTTGCTTGCGCTTAGCGTCACCGTGCTGGAAACCACGCCATCCTTCAAGAGTTGAACAACTACTTCTTGCGGGCGGTTTTCTGTATGGCCGCTGTCGTCCCAAATCTTCTGCACCCTGCGGGTGACAGTCACAGGAGTACCACCTCCACCGCCACTTGATGGGTCATCATCGCCGCCCCCTCCGTGAGGAGGATCATACTCGCTGTCATATTTACAGGAGGCTTCCACATCATAAATCCATTCCCCTGTTTCCCCATCCGGATTCGGTAGGCAAAGGGCAAATGGGTCAGGCGTATAGGTTGTGCGGCCCTTCTCATAGGAATCCCCCATCACAAGATACAAGCCCGTAGGCAGATGGTCAAAGAATGCCCGCCCATTTTCATCGGTCTTTGCCCTTTTATAAGGGCCCAGATGGTCGCGGGCAACATAGCCTGCCAAGGTCTGGGCCAGAGCACGCCACCCCGCATTATCCAAATTCTCCAGGGAAATGGGATAATCCACAAAATCGCCAGCCAGGGTAAATTCACCCGATTCAGATACATCGGCCACCCGGTAAATCCGGAATTCCACGCCGGAAAAATCCGTGCTCCCTTCGCCAAAATGCACGGTCAGGGACGTTTCGCGGCTGGTATCGATTGGATTGTATGCAAATGCTGGTATTGCCAGGCAAGGCAACAGCAATACCAGGGCCATAAAGGCAACTGCAAACTTTTTCCAAAACCGTTGTATATTCATGGAACGATCACCGCCTCGTAAAATCTCTTATGTTTGCTGCTTTTTCTTGCGGGCGCGGAAGATGCGCCAAATGCGGAAAAGCAGAATGAGAAGCCCAACCACTGCTAGGGTAATCAAAACCGTCATGCCAGATTGCGTCCGTATGATATCCACGGCTCCATTGCCCAAATTTACGTTTTCCGGTGTCTCAATGCGGTGTCCCCTTACCAAAAGCCGGTGGGTATTCACGCCATATGGGGTACATGTGTAAAGGGTAACGTAGTCCTGTCCCTCTACAATTTGCAGTGCGTCCACCTCATCCGGTTCTGTAACAAGGATCTGATCCACCTCATAGGTCAATACCCGATCCAAAATGGACAGGGAAAACGTATCGCCTTCTACTAGCTGGTCCAAATCCGTAAACATTTTTGCGCGGACCAGGCCATTATGGGCTGTAAGCACGCAATGTGTGCTGGGGCCCCCTGTTGGAAGGCTGGTGCCCGGCCAGAATCCCACGCCTGCTTGAAGCGCCTGTTCTTCAATCCCCTGGTAAATCGGAAGGTGGACATTGATTTTGGGAATATCAATATACCCCATCATCCCATTGCCCAGCGGATTGAGGAATTGCTCAATTTTAGCCTCTTCCTCCGCTGTCGCGGCAACAGAAAAGGCATTGCCCTGTGCCAATTTGCGGTTATATTCTTCCGCCGCAGCCCAAAGGTCGGAATAATCCTCTTGTGTTGCTTCTGCAACTTGATTATATTGAGCAATCTCCTGCTCTGCTTCCCAGCGGTAATAAAGGTCGCTCAGGCTTGGATACAGCAAAACCCCCAGCCCTACAATCAGCAACAAAACCGCTAGAAGCGTGCTAATTTTTCGTTTTTTTTTCATGTTCGTACGCAAAATCCTTTTCACCCTTCCCGGCGGTACGAGCTTTCCCGCAGACCAAATTCTGTGGAAAAGCTCCTGCCGCCGCGGCAAAACAACGATACCGCAGGGGAGGGAGCTACCTCCCTCCCCGCGGTACATAACCGTTTTAATTTGATCTAATTTGCACTTTCAGCGCCATCCCGATTAGCTGTGCTGCTGCTTTCTGCGGGAGACGACAAACAGAGTGCCCGCCGCTGCGAGGAGCACAACGCCGCCAATGGTGAAGAGGGTGGTGCCCATACCGCCGGTGTGCGGGATCTTGCTGTTCGCAAACTTGACGTTGACAACATTGGGTTCGATACCCGCTTTAATGGTCAACATCAAAGGCGTATCGCTCTTTACATAGTTGTCCGGAGCCTTTGTCTCTACCAGTGCATATTTCCCGGCGTCCAAACCGTCGATGACCACATGGCCGTCCTCTCCCGAAACGATTCCTTCCAGGACCGGCGTTGCCCCTTCGATCAAATTGCCGTCCTGGTCAATCGCCGTTTCATCGTAAAGGGCGAACTCTGCCCCTGCCAGGCCCTTTTCGTCTGCCTGGTCATACTTGAAGACATCGATCTTAAAGGTTTCTACTTTGACTTTATCCTGTTCGGTTTCGCTATTCGGATAGGAAACCCACGCGGTGTTATAGTAATCGCCCGCCGTGGTGCCTTCCTTCAAGGTTGCGGTGTAGGTTACCGTAACAGGGGTGACACCCAAATCATCCTCGCTGATAAGGCCCGCCTCATACAGGGCCGCCAGATCCACTGTGACCTCGAAATCACAGCCGTCTGTCAAACCGGCCGTAACCAACGTGTACTGACCTTCGGTCAATTCGGTATCGCCAACCTTGACCACAAAATTGGTGGGATTCTCGAACACGTCATCCATGTTATCGTGGAAGGTCAGGGGATAGGTGCCGCTGTTGGGCTCAATCGCGTTTACCGCAACCTGCGGCGGATCGGCCGGGTCGGGCTCCAGGTAGTTGAGCAGATCCTGCGGCACATTGGATTCGAGCTTGAAGTCCACTTCGTCGCCCGCTGCGGCGGTATCGGCTTCCACTTCCGTACCGTTCTCCAAGACGATCCACTTCTCCAAGCCAGGATAGCTGGTCTTGTCGCCGCTCACCCAATAAACAGCGTCCTTAAACCATGTGAAGGTCAGCAGGAAATCGTCTGGGTTGTCCACGCCAAACGTCAACGTTTTCGAACCTTCCGCATTTGCCTTGTCAATGGCCTCCTGAACGCGCTCTGCGGCATCCGAGGGATTTCCGCCTCCCTCAAGGTTTTCTTTGCCGGTCCATTTCCAATAGCCATTGCTGTCTTCCGGCGCAACGTAATTGGCGTGCATCTCAATCTGTCCCGAAACTTTGCTGCCGGAGACAACAAACGTATTATCGCCGAAGGTGTTGTTTGCGCCGTCTTCATAAACATCTTCATAACTTCCGTTGTTGTCTTCCAGGTTTACCAGGCCAACAATCGCATTGGTAAAGGTGTTGTTTTTGATAACGATGGTGTAGCCGTTACACTCCACACGGTTTGCGTCCTGATAAAGGTCTTCAAAATACGCCTTGTTATAAAGCTCCGGCGTACCTGTAACCGTATTGTTTGTGAAGCTGTATGTACCCTGCGACGAAGCGTCCGATTCGCCTGCGTATTCATGAACGGCAAAATTGCAATTGATGAACTGGTTTCCATCGATTACAGCATTGCTCACATTTGCGTTATCGGACTGTCCGCGGATAGCCTCTTCAAACCCTTCAAAAGTACAGTTTGTAATCGTAAAGGATTCAAAACTGCCGATGGAAATTGCAACATTTCCATTTCCCTGTCCGCTCATATCGTTTGTGCCCGTGAAGTGGCAATCTTCAATCGTAAAGTTGTCTGCAAACTCGATCATCTGGCTGTGATTACTAATCCCCGCCGACATATGGCTCGTTTTGTTCGCTGCATTGTCAACTACAACAATGTTCAAGCCTCTCAATGTGACGTCGTTCGCATGCAATAGCTGAATACCACCCATGTCCGGCGCACCGCCGCCAAAAGTAAAACCCTCTAATGCTTCACCATTTAATGTCTCAACGGTAACATCGGCGTCTTCCGCTGCTTGAATCGTCAGGCCATCTAGCTCATTCACAACCACAAAGCGGTTATATGTACCCGATTCTATATTGATGGTCCAACCGGTTTTATCTTCTTGTTCATTAATATAATTGATAGCTTCCTGAATTTCGTTTACAGTATCCGCTTCGTCCGTCACGGTGATGGTTTTTGCAGCGTTGTCTGCCTCAAATGCAAACACACTCGTAGGCAACAGGGATAACACCATGATCAGCGCCACAAATCCGCTGAGAAAGCGCTTTGACAACTTGATTTTCATTTATAGCACCTCTTTCCTCAAAATTACACGGCAAAACATATACTCTATTCTCAAATAGTCCCTCTTGTTCGAACAGCGCCCAACGCCCAACCACTGACAGGCCAAAAACTCTCTGTTCCCCTCTTATTGGCTTCTGGCAGCGCAATGCCGGAAGGCTGGCCGCTCTCCCCAGAAAGTCTGCCCCCTTTCGATTGATAAAATAAAAGTACCAACAGGATTCTTCGAATGGATTCTCAGACTTGTCCCTCGTAGCAAATTCACAACCGTACAGGCCCGGAAACTTCTTCCTGCCCAGGCCCGGTTGTCAAACCCATTTTCTGTTTCCCGTGGTATTCTGCGAATGTGTGTAGCTCTCCCTCAACAAACGGTTGAGGCCTTAAAAATAGCTGGCCACGTTTTTAAAAAGCACAGCTGTGTGTACGGAGAGCGAACGGCTCCCAACGGATGGCAATGGTGGACCGGGATGCCGTAATCTTCTGAGAGGCTTTCCCTCTTGCCGGCCTCCTTGGCCCTGTCTTCCTAAGCCCATGATTTAACGGAACGCCGTATTGCATACGGCAGCACGGAGAGGCCGACGAAGAAGTTCGGGATAATATCTCCACAGGCCCCCTTCATCAGCCTCCCCCTACTGCCGCTCAACGGGAACATGTGCCCCCGTGCGCGGTAGCAGGATTGCAGAGTCAATATATTGAGGATGTACTTGTAATCGATTTTTGACCCATACGCCTTTGCAGTCGGCCAGTATGGTATCGCACATGTGAAAAAGCCGTTAACCATCTCAGAGACGTTTCTGTTTTTAAAAATCTTCCCAGTTTTCCTCTATAGTTCATGTCTTAATAGACAATTCCGCCTATATTTTTTCTATATTTATATATTTTAAATATTTATTGATTTTGTAATTTTTATCTTCTATTTCTTCTTAAATACTCACTAAATGGTGTCGAAATCAGACTTTTAAAACCAAAAATGCTATAATAAACAAAAATTCTGTAATGTAATGTAAATTAGTCTCATTCGTACTGCAAAATAGTTAAATTATACAATAATTGAGGAGATTTTTATATCAAATTTCCATTGGCAATATGTAGAAAATTTGGATTCAAAAGTCTACCATCAAAACCAACATATATTTCATAAATTTTTCATAATAGATTGG
>ERZ1643246.4578-NODE-4578-length-10783-cov-34.475858_pt1 | contig 10783 bp, 9 predicted proteins | sample MGYA00579265_ERZ1643246 | MGnify/ENA primary metagenome ERZ1643246 (study PRJEB29033, sample SAMEA4952261) | chicken gut metagenome | biome: Broiler Chicken; feature: Gastrointestinal Tract; material: Caecum | place: Ireland | collected 2018 | study: Broiler...
TGGCGATCCCGGCCAGTTCCATACTGCCAAAAGTGGGCTTTTCCAGAATCCTGCATCCCTTCGCCAGCTCTTTCAAACTGCTATCAAGTTCCCATCCTTCCGTTCCCTTTACACAATGAGGTACCGGAAGCTTTCGACCCTCCTGGGTCATCAGATAATCTTTGTGATGGGTATCCTTTGTAAAGACAATATCTGTACCCTGTTCTTTGGCTTTCCGTATTTTCTCAGCCGCCGGCCCTACGATCTTCACCGCTTCTTCCGTTCCCAGAGCGCCGTCAATAAAGTCTTTCTGCATATCCACCACAACTAATAACTTTCTCATATCATTTTCTCCTCCGCTTTTCATCATCGCCCATACAGATATTTATTTATTCATTTCGTTCATTTTTTCCCAGGTTCCATCTGCTCCCTGTACTTTTGCGTTGGGATAAACCTTTTCCATCCTCTGATCATCAAAATGCTGATCCAGAAAGGCTTCCAGGGCGTTATCCGGTTCCGGATGCGTCAGCCTGTCGTTGTACCGGTAAAGGGCAAGGGCCGACATGATCATATCCACTGTAAGGAACACCACTGCGCACCAGGTAATGATCTTTCCCGGTTTCATAGGGATCTTTTCAATCCAGCGGGAAAATCTGGGATACAGGATCTTGATCCAGACCACTGCGGCGATCCCCCAGAAAAAGCAGTAAAGGAGATTGATCCTTCCTCCCAGGTTAAAGGGGATCTCGCTGTAATCCCAGAATACCGTCCCGAAGATCCGTTCGGAAAGCACGCTGCAGGCATATTCATAAAAGCCGCCCAGCACTGTTCCATAAAAGAAAATGTACCGGTCGCTCTTGTCTCTGTAACGGTATAAAAGAGCCGTCAGGAAACTGCATCCAAAGCCCCAGACAATACTGAAAGGCCCCCAGACAAAGCTGCTCCGGCTCATCCATTCTCCCATGGTAAACCGGCAGAAAACCGTTTCCACCGCCACGCCCCCAACGGCGCCGATGATAAACATCCATACCAGCTTATAAAAACTGCAGCCCTGGGCAAAGACTGTGGCCTTTTCCTTTGGTTTCAATACCTCCAGGATCTTTCCCAGCTGGATATTGGGATAGGCCTTTGTCATACGTCTCTGTACCCTTCTTGTAAGGGCATTGCCGAAGTCCTCGGTAAAATTCTGCACATAGTCAAAAAATGCCGCCTGGACTGCCGAACGGTGCATCTGCGTAACCGTAGCCACACAGAAGACCACATCTGTCAGGACCAGAAGCCCCAGACAGATCTCCAGGACTGTCTCCACCTTATCCGGCAGCATATGTATCAGGTCCAGGATCAGCGGATTTATAAACCAGATACTGGCTACCGCCGCCGCACCGAAAAACAGCAGATGCAGATAATTCAGATAGCCCTGGAACTGGAATCTGGCCTGGCTGTAATCCCACCATTTTCTGTTAAACACCTTCTCCAGGATCACGCCGGTGATAACGATCACCAGAAAGGCTACCACTGCGCCTCCCAGGAACAGAAAGAAGATCCTGTGCTTCAATTCCGGAAGGAAGATACAATAGGCCACCCCGATCACCCCGTACACAGGGCAGATAGGCAGATTCAGAAAACCGGTGTTGATAAATCTTTTTCTCCTCATAGCATTGGCAATAACACCTGCGCACCAGCCTGCAAAAGAATAAACAATAAAAATCCAGAATAAATCAATTCGCGTATATTCCACAATGTCTCTCCTGCTCTTTTTTTACATTTTTTTCGTATCTTTTATCATAACAGAGAAACACAGTAAAAGAAACCCTTTTACAATTAATTAATATATTTTTATGTAGATTTATTGTCTTGACCAAAGATATAAATCCAAGTAAAATTATTTTCTGACAGGCAGGATCTGCATTTATCTAAAAAAATTTAAATTTTTTTCCTGTTATGTGTCATAAATGGCCCGTTTTCCTCGTATATTAATCAGTAATACAATTTTCTATTATCAGTTTAATATGGATTTACAGCTGTATTGGCTATATAATAAATCCAGAACATTTTAACGGGGGAACATTTATGAAGAAAAAATTAAGTACTTTTGAAAGACATTTAATGCTGGATGAGATTTTATTTTACAGCATCTGCAGTGATCAGGACAGACAGAAGATCCTTGATCAGCAGCCCATGACATTCCAGGATTTCCGCAGGCTTTCCCTGCTGACCGATTACCTGGAACTGGAATATCTCCACAGATTTATCTGGGATCTCCATGGATACAAATTTATGGATGAGATGGACCAGCTGTACAGTCAATGTACAGAAGGCAATGAAGATCTGCCGGAAATGCTTATGGAAACAGGCCACTGGCTGGACGATTTCTGGAAACAGGCCCCTAATATCACCGTTTCCTTCCTGCTCCGCCAGATCTTTTCAGACGGTCTGAAAAGCCGCCCAAAGAACAATATCACTCTCTATCCCGGCCCGGACAAAAACAAGGGAAAATCTTCCTCCTGATCCGGTATATCCCAGGGTAGACCAACAGAAAGGAATTTATATATGAACACACAGCTTCCCCAGGCATTTCTTGAAAGAATGGAAGAAATGCTGAAAGAGGAGTTTCCGGCTTTTCTGGAAAGCTATCAGGCGCCCCGTCAGTTCGGACTCCGGATAAACACCAAAAAGATAAGCGTGGAAAAGTTTCTGGAAATCTCCCCCTTTCACCTTACTCCTATTCCATGGGTGGAAAACGGTTTTTTCTATGGGAGTGAAGACCGTCCCTCCCGGCATCCTTATTATCAGGCAGGACTCTACTACCTTCAGGAGCCCAGCGCCATGACTCCTGCCAGCCGTCTCCCGGTTTCCCCGGGTGACATGGTTCTGGATCTGTGCGCCGCTCCGGGCGGGAAGGCTACTGAGCTCGGCAGCCGCCTGAAAGGCCGGGGACTGCTGGTAGCCAACGACATCAGCAGCTCCAGGGCAAAAGCCCTTATGCGGAATCTGGAGCTGTGGGGGATTGAAAACTCCCTTGTAACTACAGAGACTCCCAGACGCCTGGCTCAGGTCTTTCCTGAATATTTCCACAAGATCCTTATTGACGCCCCCTGTTCAGGGGAAGGAATGTTCCGCAAGGATCCGGATGTAGCCAAAACCTGGGATCCTTCCCGGCCTGACTACTTCAGCAGCCAGCAAAAAGAAATCGTCGCCAGAGGCATTTCCATGCTCCGTCCGGGAGGAATGCTCCTCTACTCCACCTGTACCTTCTCTCCCCAGGAAAACGAAGGTGTGATCTCCTTTATCCTGGAAAACTTTCCGCAGATGGAACTTCTGGACATCCCCGGATACCGGGGATTTTCCCAAGGCTGTCCCCAGTGGGGAAACAAAGATCCCCGTCTGAAAAAATGTGTCAGGATCTTTCCCCATCATATGGAAGGTGAAGGGCATTTTCTTGCCCTTCTCACCAAAAAGGATGAAGGAACACCTGTCTTTGCCAGAGAAAATGGGACGGATGTCCTCCCCTCTCCTGCCCCTTCCCGGAACCGGAAAGAAAGAAACAGCTCCCAGAAGGCTTCCGGGCCGGATAAAGCTTCCCGGGCTCTCCTGGAGGATTTCTTCCATGATGTGTCTCTTCCTCTGGACCTTTCCAGACTGGAAGTACGGAACGCACATGTGTATGCCCTTCCCGGGGCAGGGCCGGAATCTGTAAAAGGCCTGAAGTTTCTCCGCTGGGGTCTGTATCTGGGAGAGCTGAAAAAAAACCGTTTTGAGCCCAGTCAGCCCCTGGCTATGACTCTGTCTGCCGGGGATTATCCCCGGGTCCTGAACCTCTCTTCATCAGACCAGCGGATAGACCGTTATCTGGGAGGTGAAACTCTTATCCTGGACCCGTCAGAAGCAGGCAAAGGGCCCGGCTGGTATCTGGTCTGCGCAGACGGCTATTCCCTGGGCTGGGGGAAAGTATCCGGAAATCTGTTAAAAAACAAATATCCCGCCGGATGGCGGTGTTAGTGTACTGTATCACGCACATTTCGCAAAAAGACTGCCTTACCCGGAGCCTTCAAAAGCTTCCGGATAAGGCAGTCTTCTTTCTTTTTCATACGCCTATTGGGCAGATTCCTCCAGAGGTTCCTCTGCCAGTACCTGCTCGTATTTTTCCAGGATGATATTCTGTATCCTCTCACGGGTTGCAGAATTGATGGGATGAGCAATATCTCTGTATTCCCCGTCCGTGGCCTTGCGGCTGGGCATTGCGATAAATAAGCCCTTTTCGCCCTCAATGACCTTAATGTCATGAACTACGAATTCTTCGTCAATGGTAATGGAAACCACTGCTTTCATTTTGCCTTCTTTAGCCACTCTTCTTACTCTTACATCTGTGATGTTCATACAACCTTCCCCTTTCATCGCCGCCTTGTTCAGTCGTGCTTTCTGTCTTTTTTGGAATTTTATATTCCGGCAGGTTTCCCCGCCTACAAAGCGGTTTTGCCGCTCTGTTCCTTAGTAGATTTATGAAAGCCTTGGACTGGCCGGCACTCCCGCACCCGGTCCGTCTCTCTTTTGAGACCGGCTTTCATCATAAATATTACAGAACGTACCTCTCGTTCTTTTCGATCACTACCTTAATACTGTCTTCTCCGCAATAATAAGAGTTTGCCCGGATAGTATCACGGCTCTCCACAATACAGTTTTCTATATGGGTATTATCGCCTAAATATACATCATTTAAGATAATAGAATTTTTGATCACACAATTATTGCCTACAAAAACCTTCTTGAACAGAATAGAATTTTCTACCTGTCCGTTAATGATACATCCGCTGGAGATCAGGCTGTTTCTCACATCTGAACCGGGATTATATTTTGCCGGAGGCAGGTCGTCGATCTTGGACTGGATACCCGGATACTGCCTGAAGAAATAATCTCTGATCTCCGGTTTCAGGAAGTCCATGTTTGTCTTATAATAAGACTCCACGGTGGAGATATTGCTCCAGTAAGTATCGATCTTATATCCATAGATCCTTTTCAGGTTCTTATAGCGGATAAGGATGTCCTTTACAAGATCATGCCGGTCCTCCTGTCCGCATTTTTCTATCAGCTCTATAAGCTGTCTTCTTCTGATCACATAAATACCTGTAGAGATCGTCGTAGACTGAGTCACCATAGGCTTCTCATCAAATTCCACGATCCTGCAGTCTTCGTTCATCTTGACACATCCGAATCTGGTAGCGTCTTCTCCGCTGACGTCTGTGCAGACAACTGTGATATCCGCTCTCTTTGCAATGTGATATTCCAGTACCTTATTATAATCCAGTTTGTATACACAGTCTCCTGAGGCAATGACCACATAAGGTTCATGGCTGTTTTTCAGGAAACTGAGATTCTGGTAAATAGCGTCTGCCGTTCCCTGATACCAGAAGCTGTTGTCCGGAGTAATCGTGGGAGTGAACGTATAAAGTCCACCCTGCTTTCTTCCAAAATCCCACCATTTGGAAGAGCTTAAGTGCTCATTTAAAGATCTGGCATTGTACTGAGTCAGCACTGCTACCTTCTGGATATGGGAGTTGGACATATTGCTGAGAGCAAAATCTATGCTGCGGTAGCTGCCTGCAATGGGCATTGCCGCAATGGCTCTCTTCTGGGATAATTCTCTCATTCTGTGATTATTGCCGCCGGCAAGGATAATACCTATTGCTCTCATTCTGTCTCACCTTCCTTATTCAATGTTTCGCCGCTTTCCAATACGCCTCCGGGATAGTCCTCTGGTGTGGTCTCTCCTACGATAGCCGTATTCTTTCCGATCTTGACATCGGAAGGGATCACGGTATTCTCCCCTACTGTTACCAGTCCGAAAGAATACACATTAGGCTTCAGCTTATTGGGGATCTCCTCCCCGATGCCCATGACAACATTATCTCCTACTGTAACATTTTCTGCGATGATGGCCTTGTCGATCACATCATTTTCTCCGATCACAGACTGTTTCATAATAATGGAATCACGGATCACAGCGCCTTTTTTAATGGTAACTCCGGCGCCGATCACAGAATTATGTACTTCTCCGTACACTTCTGTCCCTTCGCTGATGATGCTTCTGTCTACCACAGCATCTGCGGCGATATACTGGGGCGGGATGATATCTCCCTTGGTATAGATCTTCCAGAATTCCTCATACAGGTTAAATTCCGGAATAATGTCGATCAGCTCCATATTGGCTTCCCAATAGGATCCCAGGGTTCCCACATCTTTCCAGTATCCGTTATATTCATAAGCAAAAAGTCTCTGGCCTTTTTCTCTGCAGTAAGGCAGGATGTGCTTTCCAAAATCACAGCCGGACTGATCTTTCAGGGCGATCAGGGCTTCTTTCAGCACGGGCCAGCTGAAAATATAAATACCCATAGAAGCCAGATTGCTCTTTGGCTTCTCCGGTTTTTCCTCAAAATCTGTAATTCTTCCAGTCTCGTCGGTTATGGCAAGTCCGAAACGAGAGGCTTCTTCCCATGGAACAGGCATGCATGCCAGAGTGACGTCTGCTTTGTTGGCTTTATGGAAATCCAGCATAACCTCGTAGTCCATTTTATAGATATGGTCTCCGCCTAAAATCAGCACATAATCCGGATTGAAATTTTCCATATATGCCAGATTCTGGTAAATAGCGTTGGCTGTACCGGTATACCATTCCGTATTGGTTTTCTTTTCGTAAGGAGGAAGGATCGAAACGCCTCCTACATTACGGTCCAGATCCCAGGGGATACCGATACCAATGTGAGTATTTAAACGCAGAGGCTGATACTGTGTCAGCACTCCCACGGTGTCCACTCCTGAATTTATACAGTTACTGAGCGGAAAGTCTATAATCCTGTATTTTCCGCCGAATGTCACTGCCGGTTTCGCCACTTTCGCAGTCAGAACGCCCAATCTGCTGCCTTGTCCTCCGGCGAGCAACATTGCAATCATCTCTTTCTTAATCATGCAATCACCTCTTGTAATTCTATGGTTTTTACATTATAACACATCGCTCTAAAAAAGTGAATATTTTTAACAATTTTTTTTCGACATATTCATTTTTTTTGTGACATTTTACCTGTTTTTAACTCCTTTCCCCAGAAAGGGGTTTCCATTTTTTTTAAATTTAGGTATAATCAATCATGAAAAGGAACCGGCACATGGATCATGATCGAGAATATTTATATATTTTATTGCTCAGTCTGCGCTGCTTTGAGCTTATAGTCTCAAAGCTATGCTCGACAAATTCGCATATAATATGTAAATATTCCTGATATGTATTTCATGCGTCCCCTAAGGACTTTAAATTAAAAAGGAAGGGATTCTTCATCATGTATCAGATTGATTTTCATAAACCTATGCACATTCATTTTATCGGGATCGGCGGCATCAGTATGAGCGGACTGGCCGAGATCCTTCTGGAGGAAGACTTTGTCATCTCCGGTTCTGACGCCAAAGCTTCTGATCTGACAAAGCAGCTGGAAGCCAAAGGTGCCAGAATCTATATCGGCCAGCGGGCCTCCAATATTACCGACGATATCCAGCTGGTGGTATACACTGCTGCCATCCACCCGGACAATCCGGAATTTAAGCAGGCGAAAGACATGGGGCTGCCTATGCTCACCAGAGCCGAACTTCTGGGACAGATCATGAAAAACTATGAGCTGCCCATCGCTGTATCCGGCACCCACGGCAAGACCACTACCACCTCTATGATCTCCCATATCCTGTTAGAAGGGAATGCAGATCCCACGATTTCTGTAGGAGGGATCCTGCCTGCCATCCACGGCAATATAAGAGTGGGACAGTCCGAGACTTTTGTCACAGAGGCCTGCGAGTATACCAACAGTTTCCTCAGTTTTTATCCGAAGATCAGCATTATCTTAAATATAGACGCCGACCATCTGGACTTTTTCAAAGATATTGATGATATCCGTCATTCCTTCCGGCTCTTTGCCGAGAAGCTGCCTCATGACGGCACTTTGATCATCAACGGAGAAATTCCTCATGTAGAAGAGATCACCCAGGGACTGCCCTGTGAGATCATCACCTATGCTTTAAGCGGCGACGCCCAGTACACAGCGGACAATATCGTCTTTGATGAAACCGCCCATCCATCCTTCGACTGTATCTGCAAGGGTGAAAAGATCGGCCGCTTCTCTCTGTCCGTGCCTGGCATCCACAATGTATCCAACGCCCTTTCTGCCATAGCCCTGGCCAGAAAGATCGGCATGTCCACAGAAACCATACAGAAAGGCCTTCTCCATTTCGGAGGCACAGACCGGAGATTCCAGTATAAAGGAAAAGTTGCAGGAGTAACGGTGATCGATGATTATGCACATCATCCCACAGAGATCGCCGCTACTTTAAAGACCGCGCAGAATTATCCCCACAACCGGATCTGGTGTGTCTTCCAGCCTCACACCTACACCAGGACCAAGGCCCTGATGCCGGAATTTGCCCAGGCTCTTTCTCTGGCGGACAAGGTTGTCCTTGCAGATATTTATCCGGCCAGAGAAACTGATAATCTGGGAATCTCTTCAAAAGATCTGGCGGATCTTATTGCTGAAAAAGGAACGGATGTACATTATTTTTCTACTTTTGACGAGATTGAAGAATTTTTATTAAAAAATTGTATCCACGGAGACGTGTTGATAACTATGGGGGCCGGAGATGTATATAAAATCGGGGAAAACCTCCTTGGCATGTAGAGTTATCCACATTATCCACCAAATCTTCCACATACTCTTTCCCCAGAGTATGTGGATTTTTTTGTGTATAAATGAGTTGACATAATCAGACAGCATTTTCATCAATAATACGCTAAAATACTGGTACTTTCGACATTCTACTGGTTTCCCATAATAATTATCCACCTTTTTATCCACATTATCCACATTTATCCCGTGAATTTTTCTCAACCTGTCCATTTCCACCGTCGAAAAAAATCTCTGTTCTCTTTTTAAAAATTATATGCTATACTGAGGTTGATTCATTAAGAAGATGTAAAATGTAGAGGATGTTGAACATGGGACAGTTTGAAGTGTATAGCAGTTTTCCAGGAGACTTTACTTTGATTTCCAACCGCTTTCTGGAGGATTATATGCCGAAAGCCAACGGAGAGTTTGTGAAAATCTATCTTTATCTCCTGGGCCGATGCCAGGGCGGAAAGACAACGATGGATCTTTCCTCCATTGCAGATACTTTCAACTGTACGGAAACGGACATTTTAAGAGCTCTCCGCTATTGGAAGGAATCCGGGATCATGGATGTATCTTTTGACCAGGCAGGGAATGTGACAAAGGTTCGTTTTGCTGTTCCTGAGACAAAGCTGCCTGCGTATGAGACAACTCCTTCCGCCCCTGCCGTATCCCGGAACAAACTCCAGGATCTGAAGGGAAAGGAAGATGTACGGCAGCTTCTTTTTATTGCGGAGCAATATCTGGGACGTACCCTGACTCCCACAGATGTGGAGACTCTCCTCTATCTTTATGATGAAGTACATATATCCGCCGAACTTCTGGAATATCTGATCGAATACTGTGTTTCCAAAGGCAGTCCCTCTATGGCGTATATTAAGAAAGTGGGATTGTCCTGGGCCCAGCAGAAGATCACCACAGTCAGTCAGGCCAAGGAAGAGACCAATCTCTATAACAAAAATTATTTTACGATCCTGCGGGCATTCGGCATCAGCAACCGGAATCCTCTGGATAAGGAGATCCAGTATATGAATCTCTGGCTGAACCAGTACGGCTTTACTCTTGATATCATCACAGAAGCCTGCAGCCGCACGGTCCTGTCTACGGGAAAGGCCAGCTTTTCCTATGCGGACAGCATCCTGGAAAGCTGGTTTAAGAAGGGAGTCCGTCATCTTTCCGATATTGATTCCCTGGATATGAATTATCAGCAGAAAAAAGCAGAGAAAGCCAAGGCCAGACCGAAGGCGCCTGCTGCCGCTTCTAAGAACAAATTCAACAATTTCCATCAGAGAAACTACAACATGGCAGAGCTTGAAAAACAGCTTCTTGGAAAATAAGTCAAAGGAGACGTACTGTGTCACTGAAAAATTTTCAATATGAAGCCATCATGCGCGACTACAATCAAAAACAGTTCCAGCACAAACACGAACAGGATGAGCATATCCGTCTGGCTGAGGAAAAGATCCCCCGGCTGGGGCAGATCCGCCGGGAGATCGCCGCTCTGGGGCTTAAGAAGGCCCGTCTTGTCCTGGGGGCCGGAGATGGAGAAGACTTTGATCTGGAGTCCGCCATCGGCGCCCTGGCAAAAGAGAGAAAGGCCCTTCTCCTGGAAAACGGATTTCCCGCCGATTATCTGGAGCTTCACTACGATTGCCCCATCTGTAAAGATACCGGCTATGTAAACGGAGAAAAATGCGCCTGTTTCCGGAAAGCTGCGGTAGATCTTCTCTATACCCAGTCCAACATCCGGGACATCCTGGAAGAAGAAAACTTCGATAATTTTTCCTTTCAATATTATTCTCCCGATTTCAGGGATCCGGGAAGCGGCATTACCGCTTCTGAAGCTGCCCGCAGCGCTTACGACAAGGCCTGGGCCTTTATAGAAGGCTTTGGTGAAAGATCCGATAATCTTATGATTTATGGAGATACTGGTGTAGGAAAGACTTATCTTACCCACTGTATCGCCAAAGAGCTTCTGGACCGTTCTTATTTTGTTTTGTATTTCAGCGCATTTGATCTTTTTGATCTGCTGTCAAAAAATACGTTCCAAAGAGATGTCCAGTCCGCGGATATGGCTTCTTTTATCTATGACTGTGATCTGCTCATCATTG
>ERZ1643246.4581-NODE-4581-length-10780-cov-3.957576_pt1 | contig 10780 bp, 9 predicted proteins | sample MGYA00579265_ERZ1643246 | MGnify/ENA primary metagenome ERZ1643246 (study PRJEB29033, sample SAMEA4952261) | chicken gut metagenome | biome: Broiler Chicken; feature: Gastrointestinal Tract; material: Caecum | place: Ireland | collected 2018 | study: Broiler...
GTAACTGTCCAAAATGCCTTTGGGGCCTTCTTCAACAATGTGAACATGCCAACTTTTTCTTCGTTGTCTTCTTCAGAAATGCCATGGTACTTAGCATATGTTTGCGGATCATATTCGTGAACCCGGAAAACAGTAAACAAACTTGTAACGATTAAGATTGCAGCCCCAATGTAGAATGACAACTTAACTGACATTGGAACGTCACCCTTGTGAGCAGTGTTAGCAACCCCAAAGTATGTCAATACGAATGGGAAAACAGCTGCTAAAACCGCACCGGTATTTGATAAGAAACTTTGAATTCCGTATGCATAACTCTTTTGCTTATCGTTAACCATGTCACCGATCATCATCTTGAATGGTTGCATTGCAACGTTTGATGACAAGTCAAGAAAGGCAACGGTAATTGCGGCAAAGCACATTGCGGCCATTGAAGCGTAACCTAATCCTAAACTTCCTGAGTTCGGTAACAAGCACATAACGATAACGGCAACGATCGTTCCTAAAAGAAGATATGGAAGCCGCCGGCCGCCAAGTTTCGGTGCCCATGTCCGGTCTGAGAAGTAGCCGACTAATGGTTGAACAATTAATCCAGCCAATGGTGGCAAGATAAAGAACCATCCCAAATCATTTGGGTTAGCCCCGATTGTTTGGAAAATCCGGCTCATTTGTGAACTTTGCAATGTGAAAGCCATCTGAACCCCTAAGAAGCCGAAGTTGATCATCCAAATGATACTTGGTTTCAAATTAGGAAGTCCTGCTTTCGGTTGATCGTTTTTCATTTTGCGATTCCTCCTAAATTGTTTCCAATCGATTACTTAAATAATTGCTCAAATTATGTAAACGATTTCCAAAAATAATACAATTAAAAGTATACCGCTTTCTCGAAATTTGTGCAATCGGTTGCACAAATTTCAGTACAAAGATAAGTAATTTCTTAACCAAAATTACTTACACTTATTAGTGAATTTCAACTGCAAAGGCTTCATATGGCCGTAATTTATAATCATCTAAGTTAATCTTTTCAACATTGTAATTTGAAATCCATGGCTGTTGAATTCCATAATCGAGTTTTAAATCTTGATTTTTCCCAGACAAATTAGCAACCACTAATAGTTTTTGACCATCCATTTCACGAAGATAGGCATAAACATCATTTGAAGTGTTTACCAGACTGTAATTCCCTTCAACTACCAATAAATGTTTTTTTCGATAATCGATTAGTTTTTTGTACGTATTATAAATGGAGTTTGAATCGCGAAGTTGATCTGCCACATTTATTGTTTTGAAGTTTGGATTTACGTGCAACCATGGTTTCTGCCTTGAGAAACCCGCATACTCTCGGTTGCCCTCCCACTGCATTGGTGTTCGTGCATTATCTCTTCCTCGATAATTAATTAGTTGAATAATTTTCTTGTCGCTTATTCCTTTATTCTTTTTTTCATGATACATATTAATGCTTTCAACATCGTTAACCTCATCAATCGAACTTACAGGACAATTAGTCATCCCGATTTCTTCGCCTTGATAAATATACGGGGTACCCTTCATCAAGTGTAAAAGAATTGCAAGCATTTTAGCGCTTTCTGTTCGATATTCACGGTCATTTCCAAAGACTGACACTGCCCGTGGTAAATCATGATTATTCCAAAAGAGACTATTCCAACCCGTCTTATTTAAATCGACTTGCCATTTGTTCAGTACCTTTTTTAACTCGCCAGAATCAATTGATTTAATAGACCATTTTCCTTGACCATCTTGTTGATCCAATTGAGTATGTTCGAATTGAAAAACCATGCTTAACTCATGCCGTTGTGAATTAGAGTACAATTTAGCAATTTCAGGGGTCGCACCCCAGGTTTCACCGACGGTCATTAGATTTTTTCCACCAAAGGTTTGCTGATTCATTTCCTGAAGAAATCGGTGTAAGTCTTTTCCATTTGCCATCTGCATTGTATCTGGATTTTTCCCGATCAGATCAATCACATCTAATCGAAAACCACCAATCCCTTTTTCAATCCAAAAATTCATCATTTTGTATATTGCTTGGCGCAACTTTGGATTTTGCCAATTTAAATCCGGTTGCTGTTTACTGAATTGATGTAAATAGTACTGACCTGTCTGCGAATCAAATTCCCATGCTGATCCGCCAAATGTTGATTGAAGTTCATTCGGTTCATGCCCATCGACTGGGTCCCGCCAAACATAGTAATCGCGATATTTGTTTGTCCGGTCTTGACGCGACTTAATAAACCACGGATGTTTATCTGATGTATGGTTAACAACTAAATCCATGATAATTTTAATTCCACGTTTTCGAGCTTCATCGATCAATAACTGCATGTCTTTCATCGACCCATAAATTGGATCAATTTGTTCGTAATCTGAAATATCATATCCGTTATCAATTCCTGGAGAACAATACATCGGATTAAGCCACAAAGCAGTTATTCCCAAATTTTCGAGATAATCTAAACGATTTATTATTCCCCTGATATCGCCAATTCCATCCGCATTTGAATCTTGAAAACTCTTAGGATAAACCTGATATACGACTGCCTTTTTCCACCAATCTTTTTCCATAAAATCCTCCTTTCTAAAATAGAGTGTAACCGCTTTCTTTTCGATAATCAATATCTTTTTTAACTTTATTTTTTTATTTCATATTTGTAAAATAAATACAAAGTGTAAAAGAGAGTGTGTTTTATGAAACTAAAACAATTATTAAATTTATATCCTCAGGCAACTGTTCAACAACAGCCTCAAAATCCAGATACATATTTAAGTATCAAAATTGATAATCAGTGGTTTATTCTTCCCAAAGAAAATTTATCTCCAACTGAAGTACAACTGCTTAAGATTCTATCTGACACAAAAGAAGCTTCACAATCATTAAATCAGAGAAAACACCCATGGGCTGATTTTCTTTTAGAAAATGGCAGTCTCCCTGCGGCAAACGAGAAAAAGGTTCGTTTCATCCAAGCTTTTGTAACAGTTGACGACAACAGAGAAGAATGGGCAAATTCTTTTAAAACAATTTTTTCGAGTTCTAATGTCTGTGATTCATTCTGGCTTACTCCTCAAAAATACATCTTGGTTGAACAAATCAATAATGAAAATTATTCACAAGAAGACTTCGCCGGAATCGCCGAAACACTAGACATCAACTTGAATACCAAAACTAGATTTTTCATTGGAAATTATTGGGAAACAACTGATCAACTTGTTTCGATTTTCAGTGAAGAACAAAAGATTACAGATTATGCGGTTACGAAATCAAACGAAACAGCAATCACTATCAGCCAAGTTGCAATTGATTACTGGCTTAATAATTACATAAAAAAAAGCCATTTATTTTCCAATTATAAAAAACAACTGCACCTATCTGATCAAATGATTAAAGTTATTACAACTTTATACAATGAATGTGGAAACATTTCATCAACAGCAAAAAAATTATATATTCACCGAAATACTCTTCAATACCAAATTGAAAAGTTTCGTCACCAAACTGGCTTTAATCTGAAGAATATGAACGATTTAGTATTTTGTTATCTTCTTACAATTTAATTTCGGCACTTTGCACAAATTTAATCCCTAAATTTGTGCTTTTTTCGTTTTATTTATGCAAACGTTTTCATTATTATAAAAATGTAATCAATTAGATGGGAGATTTAATTATGGTAAAACTAGATTTAGATCATGTATATAAAATGTATGATAATGCAGATTCATACTCTGTAACTGACTTCAACTTACACATTAAGGATCGTGAATTTATCGTTTTTGTCGGCCCCTCTGGATGTGGGAAATCAACAACTCTTCGGATGATTGCTGGACTGGAAGATATCACTAAAGGGACATTTAAAATCGACGGTCGGGTCGTTAATGACGAAGCCCCTAAGGATCGCGATATTGCGATGGTTTTCCAGAACTATGCTTTATACCCGCATATGACTGTCTATGACAACATGGCGTTTGGATTAAAATTGAGAAAATATGATAAAGATGATATTGATAAACGGGTTCATAAAGCAGCCTCAATTTTAGGACTGGAAGAATATCTTCAACGGAAACCAGCCGCATTATCTGGTGGACAACGGCAGCGGGTTGCTTTAGGACGGGCAATTGTGCGTGATGCACCAATCTTCCTGATGGATGAACCTTTATCAAACTTGGATGCTAAACTCCGGGTTTCAATGCGTGCTCAAATTTCAAAACTTCACCAAGATTTAAAGACAACTACCATTTACGTTACTCACGATCAAATCGAAGCAATGACAATGGCTGACCGAATCGTTGTTATGCGAGACGGAAAAATTCAACAAGTTGGAACTCCGCAAGAAGTTTACGATCAACCAGCCAACGTATTTGTCGGCGGATTCATCGGGTCACCCGCAATGAACTTTTTCAACGTAACCTTAAAAGATGGAAAAATTGCAGATGAAAATCACGACTTCAACATTAAAGTTCCAGAAGGAAAACTCAAAGTCTTACATGAAAAAGGTTATGATGGCAAGAAACTCATTTTTGGAATTCGGCCGGAAGATATTCATACAGAACAAGCCTTCTTTGAAACATTCCCTGATGCAGTTGTAACGGCTACCGTTTCAGTTTCAGAACTTCTTGGCGCCGATGCTCAAATTTATAGTAAAGTCGGTGATACCGAATTTGTTTCTAAGGTTGATGCCCGTGACTTTGTTCAACCAGGCGATAGTATGAAAGTTGGTTTTGATATTAACAAAGCTCATTTCTTCGATCCTGAAACTGAATTAACGTTGGATGAATACTAATTAAGGTGATAATCATGCAGCTTATTGATGTAACTAATAGTTATGCCGCAACAATTCGGCAGCAGCTTCTTAAAACAACCGCCCATTTTATCAAAATATACACTTTAGGTAATTCACGGGTTGTATATCGCAAAAAGCGGGACGTCGCTGAAATCGTAATTTCCAATAAAGTTCGTCCAATCACTGAACAGGAAATTGAATTTGTTAAAAATAATTTGCTCGGCGATGAAGCTAATCAGGCTGTAACAACTAAGCAAGGCAAGTTGGTTGAAATAAGTATTAATATTTAACAATAAAAAATCCACTCACGTTTGATTAAACGTGGGTGGATTTTTTTATAAACTATTCCTGAATCATAAATTGATTAGCAACATATTCATCATTAAAGTGGGTCTTGCCGTAAATCATCAACAGATAAACAACAGCCATTAAAGTTTCAACCATCATAATCATTGAAATATCAAATTTAAAGAAACCTATTATTGCAGTGATGAAGCATGACGGTCCAATCACATAATCAAATATTGCACAGGCTTCTTTAAACGTTGCAATCGTCGTAAATGAACTTTTACGGGTTAGCCACAGAAAGAATGCCCCAATAAATAGGAAAATGAGGTTTGTAAATAATACAATTGCACCTAGCATATACATCGTCGAAAAGGTTACTCCCATTCGATTGATTCGGAACCATGTTTGAGAAATCTTAGAATAAAAGTTTCCTTTACTTGGATTAATATCTTTCATAAATCGAATTGTTGATGTTGTCCCATTTTCTTTTAAGACAACCTCTTGATCACTTAAGAAAATTCCATTTCGATAATTTTTCTCTAAATTTGATGGAATGTTAATACCAATAATTCCATTCGAACTATTTTCAATTACTTTCTCACCTTTAAAATCAAACGTCCCATCGTGATATGGAGTCTGATGAATCGTTTTTTGCAGATCTTGATTCTTTAACATCCGGTTAACTTTAGGCATAAACATTCCTAAATTAACACTTGACTGCCTTGCATAATATACCGGAACTGTTAGCAAAATCAATGAAAATGAGAATACCAACGTTAAAATCATCTGTCCCCATGATAATTTTTTTCGGTTAGTAAACATTTTTTGTGGATTAATCCACGTTGAAAAGTAGCTAAATGGAAATTTATCAGTCATTTTAATACGCTCCTTGAAAAATTCTTACAATATAGATTGTATAACATTATCTTTTTAATAGAAAAGGGACTGCCAACGCAGTCCTTTTCTATTAACGTTGTTAAAACTATCCTTTGGCACCACCAGCAGTAAGGCCTGATACGAAGTACCGTTGTAAGTATAAGAACAATAAACAAATTGGCAAGGCAACTAAGATTGCTCCTGCAGCAAACAGTGCAAATTGCTGGTTTTGAGCATCGCTAATGAAGCTTTTCAGACCAACTGCAACTGTCCACATGTTTTGTGCACGAAGTAAGTAACTTGCGGTCATATAATCTCCGAACGGTCCCATGAAAGCCCATAAAGCTTGCACAGCTACCATTGGTTTAACTAATGGAAAGACGATCTTCCAGAAAATCGTAAAGTTTCCAGCTCCATCAAGTTTAGCAGATTCATCAAAATCATATGGAACAGTATCAAAGTAGCCTTTCATCAGATAAGCATTCATTGGAATCCCGCCACCGATGTAAACTAATGTGATGTACCAGAAACTGTTCAATCCATGAACTAATAATCCTAATACGAAGAAAGCAGTTAAAGCAGCCATTGTTGGGATCATTTGAACAACCAAGAAGAAGATCAATGACCACTTTTTCCCTGCAAAGTTGTACCGGCTGTACGCATATCCTGCCAATGTAACGGCGGCAACCTGAACGACCATTGTCATTACAGAGATAATCAAAGTGTTCATGTACCACGTTCCATATAATGTTGTTGAAAATAGTTGCTTAAAGTTATCTAATGACCACGGTCCGTTAAAGTTCAACGTGAACGCCTGTAAGTTAGTGTTCTTAAATGCCGAAATAAACGTAATTGCTAATGGATACAAGATGATAATCGATAAAATTATCATATACAGATACGTAAAGAAATGTTGGAAAAATCTTTTACGCTTAATTGAACTTGTCGTTGTTTTCTTTATTTTTTCAGCCATTTATTTCATCCCCCTTAATCCATATTAAAGGCGTGGGTCTTCTTGAAGACAACCAGTGATACGCCGATAACAATTGCTGAAATCAACAATGTGATTGCTGAAGCCAGTCCATATTGCGGTGTATTACTTGTTGTTAACTTATAAATCCAAGAAATCAAAATATCTGATCTTCCGGCACCGCCGCCAACATCTCCAGGACCCCCGTTATTAAACAGGTAAATGATTGAGAAGTTGTTGAAGTTAAATGTATATTGAGTTACAAACGTTGGGGCTGCAACCGCCAAAATTGCTGGCAATGTAATGTGGTTAAATTTTTGGATTGCCGTTGCCCCGTCAATTGTTGCGGCTTCGTATAAGTTTTGGTCAATTGACTGCAAAATTCCTGTAACTAAAACATAAATATATGGGAAACCGAGCCAACCTTGAATCATAATCAAAGCAACCTTTGTCCAAAGCGGATTGGTCATCCATGGAAGACCATGTAAGTGCAAAAACGGTAATAAATGATTCAAAAATGGGATAACTTGAACGTTGATCGCACCGGCCGAATCATTGAAAATGTTTGAAAAACTCATGATTGTTACAAATGCCGGAACGGCCCATGGAAGTAAGAAGATAATTCCAAACAATCGTTTTCCTTTAATAAAACTTTGGTTAGCTACAACCGCTGTAAATACTCCTAATGTAATTTGAAGAGTCGTTGCCGCAAATGTCCAAATAAGAGTCCAACCGAATACTGAAAGGAACGTTGCACGATATGAACTTAAGAAGAACATGTCGTGGAAGTTCTGAATTCCGATCCAACTAATCAAAGACTGTGGCGGAACGTGGTTGAAGTTATAGTTAGTAAATGCCATAAATAAAGTAACAAGAACCGGTAAAATAATAACAAAGATCATTAAGGCATATGCCGGAAAAGTTAACATGTATGGAAAACCATTTGTTGCCAATGAATCCCGAATACCTTTCCAACCATCTTCAACTTCTTTTCCCTTTTGAATTCGAACTGCGGTTTGGTATGCATCGCGAATTTGAAGGCCATAGAAGAAAAGCGCAATAATCGTTACTAATAATTGTAACGTTCCCTGAACCATCAAGAACATTGAGTTATCTACCCCTGGATTAGTCCCCAAGGTAATTAATCCAACAAGCGCATTTCCTCCAAAGAAGACCATTTCAATTACAAACAGAATAAATAATCCTAGGAAAATTCCACCTTTTACTTTTTGTCCGTTTTTAAACTGTCCCAGTCCCGGAATAATGGACAATAAGGCCGAAGTCCGCGGACTTTGCTTATTTTCTTTCATTGTTCTTCTCTCCTTGTATGAGATTCATAAAGAAAAGAGTTTAAGGATCTGAAATTCTTAAACTCTTTCACACTTCTATCTACATTAGTTTACGTGATACTTCTGCTTGATTTGTTGCTTAATTTGCTTTGTAGCTTGTTTTGCAGCTTGTTCAGGTGTTTCCTTGCCAGAAGCAGCATTTACAAGTAGATTTTGTGCTCCAGTCCAAACTTCTGTCATTTCAGGAATGTTTGGCATTGGGTCAGACTTTTGATATTGATTATTAACGGCAACTGCCAATGGATCACCTGATTTAACGGCTGCTGCACGTGATTGGTCATTAGCCGGAATTTCTTGTGTATCTTTGTAGAACAATGTTTGATTCTTTTCAGTTGTTAAGTAGTTAATAAACTTCTTAGCTAAAGCTTTTTGATTTGAACGAGCATTGACTACCCAAGCTTTCCCGCCAGCAAATGGTTGATATTGTCTGTTACCTGGTAACATTGGTAATGCTGCAACACCTAAGTTATCTTTCATTCCATCTTTCTTGTACGTTTGAGCCATCCAAGGACCATCAATTACAACGGCTGTCTTGCCCTTTGTAAATTGTGATGTAATAAAGTTTTCATTTGATGTTGTTGCTTGCATCCCTTTTGGCCAGATATTGAACCAACTTGTCATGTACTTGATTCCGTCGACTGCACCTGGAGTATCCAAGCCTAATTGCTTTGGATTTGTGTTATTGTTGCCAAATACATAACCACCGTATGCTTTAATTACTCCGTATGCATTATAGAAGTTTGTCCATTGGCAAAGGAAAGCAACGTTCTTTGACTTGTCATGCGCATATGCATATTTTGGATCCTTTGACATTTGTGATAATTGATCAAATGTTGTTGGCGCATCCTTAACTAAGTCTTTGTTGTAGTATTCAACTAAAGTTTCAATTGTTGCAGGATCCCCGTATTGCTTACCCTTTAACGTTACGTTTTGCTTATCACGGCTATTGTAACGACCGTCAGTTGGTAAGGTTACATTTGCAAGTAGGCCTTGCTTTGCCAATGTTCCAACTTGGTCATATGGTGCAAGCATTACATCAGCTGCATTTCCTGATTGCTCATCTTGTGAAAGTTTTTGCAAAGTATCCATCGTTGGATTCTTCTTTACAACAACCTTGCAGTGATTTTCTTTTTCGAACTCACCCTTTACGCTTTCAGCGTACTTATAGTAGTTCTTATCAACTGAAACCGTGATTGTTTTTTCACCGCTATCAGCTTTTTTACTATTGCCGCACCCACCAAGTGCAAGTGCAGTTAAGCCAGCAGCAACAGCCACAATCCCTAACTTTTTAATACCTTTTTTCATAAAAATACCTCCTTGGGCTTTATGCCATCTTCTTTACACTTATAATATTAGACTTTTCTCACATTTTTGCAACCGCTTTCAGAATGTTAGCGTTAACAGAATATAACATTTGTAACAAAGTGCTAATATAAAGCCGTAATGAAAATAAGGAGATGTATTAAATGGTACCTCAAAGTGTTAAAGAAGCAGTTTTTAATATGCAAAAAGATTGTAAAAGAAGTGATGATCAACGTGATAAAGGGCTTCCTACAAGTATTCCCGAAGTTGAACGGATTAATAATATACAATACGGCAATGATCCAGTTTGGAATTTATTGGATATTTATCTCCCTAGGAAAAGAAAAGGAAAAGTCCCAACAATTATTCATATTCATGGTGGTGGCTGGTGCTATGGTACAAAAGAAACATATCAATTCTACGGAATGAACCTCGCAAAAAATGGTTTTGGTTTTGTAAATTTCAATTATCCTCTAGCACCAGATGTTCAATTTCCTCAAGAACTGGACAACGTTAACAAAGTTTTTCATTGGGTTGCTGAACATGGAAATGAATACGACCTTGATTTAAATAATGTCTTTATCTCCGGGGACAGTGCAGGTGGGCAAATGGCTGAGCAATATTTAACAATTCTTTTTAACGACGAATACCGTCAATTATTCGGCTATAAGAAACCTCATTTAACAGTTCGAGCTGCTACACTTAATTGTGCAGCTTGCTTTTTAAAAATTCCGGGAATAATCCAGGGTGCAATTAAAGCTTATTTTCCCCCAGAAGTAGTCGCTAAAAATCATGAACGATTAAATACGGAAAAGTACATGACAAAAAATCTACCGCCAATATTCATTATGACTGCCAATCATGATATGCCTTTCCCACACGATTCCATGATTCGCTTAGATGGATACCTAATGGCAAAGGGAATCACTCATGAATTACACATTTACGGTGACCAAGACCATCCTCGAGGTCATGTTTTTCACATTGATCAACGCGATCCAATTGCTACCAAATGTAATCGAGATGAAATGAATTTTTATCGTAAATATATTAAATAAATCTATTAAAAACAGTCTTAGATGCTCTTTTAGTATCTAAGACTGTTTTATATCAAAATAAAAATGAAGGTGTGACAAAACAGTAAAAACGGGCGTGGTGGAAGCAGAAAAGCGAACGAATCGCGCCAGCATAGATTCGGAGGTTTT
>ERZ1643246.4582-NODE-4582-length-10779-cov-8.989183_pt1 | contig 10779 bp, 8 predicted proteins | sample MGYA00579265_ERZ1643246 | MGnify/ENA primary metagenome ERZ1643246 (study PRJEB29033, sample SAMEA4952261) | chicken gut metagenome | biome: Broiler Chicken; feature: Gastrointestinal Tract; material: Caecum | place: Ireland | collected 2018 | study: Broiler...
TTATCACAAATTATTCTGTGCTTTCATCTCTTCGATGGCGTCTATCGCTTCTTCTGCGGTGGTGCAGACCCGGAACAAAGACAGCGCCCGTTCCCGGATGAATCCTTTTTCTGTACATTTCTTCATAAAAACAATCATATCGTCGTAGTAGCCATCTGTATTGTAAATGACGATGGGAGCGTTCTTTCTTCCGAGTTCTGCTAAGGTAAGAATCTGAAAGAACTCGTCGAAGGTTCCGATACCGCCGGGAGCGATGATAAAGGCATCGGCGTGGTCTTCCATGACATCTTTCCGTTCACTCATGGTTTCTGTCCGGATAATTTCAGTACAGTTATTATTGATGATCTCGAATTCATCCATAAAATTTGGTACCACTCCGATGACAGTTCCGCCTTCCCGGGCAGCACCCCGGGCACAGGCCCCCATGACTCCGCTGGCGCCTCCGCCGTATATGATCTGGTGATGACGACGGGCAATTTCTTCTCCGAGCTTCTCCGTTTCTGTGATAAAAACGGAATCAATTTTGTTGCTGGCAGCTCCGTATACGCATATTGTCATTTTACCCATAATCAGGACCTCCATTTCTTTTCTGTCTGTCTTAAAGACAGATACAGACATTCATACCGAAATTATAACATTCTCATATTTGAAAAACAACCAGAGGGATCATTTTGTTGGGGGCAGAAAGAAAAATCGGAGAGAACAGGCGCCGCCGTCTGTACATTATTTTTGATGTAATATATAATCGGACGTATTATATAATATGAATTCTCATGTGACAGGTGAAAAGAGAAAATCAGGAGGAAGAAATGCAGTATACCGTACGGTTTGTGAATCAGAATAAAATAGTAACTGTGGAAGGCGGCACTCTGGCCGGGGCCTGTGAGAAAGCGGGATATCCGCTGAATCTGGTCTGCGGCGGACGGGGCGTCTGCGGAAAATGCCGGGTGACAGTAAAAAGAAATGGAACGCTGGAAGAGGTATTGGCGTGCCGGGAAATGATAAGAATGGACGAGGAGGTTTATCTGGAAGAAAAGGATTATCTCCATGAAAGCAGTGTGTTAACAGAAAGTCAGCTGTCCGGCGTAAGGTTTTCGCCGTCAGTGAAAAAGGTGTACCGGACAAAAGAAGAACTGATGCCGGAAAGCGGCAAAGCCTTTCTTTCAGGGGTGTCTGTACCGGTGATGCGGAAGTTCGCGAAATTCAGCGCTGCCCCGGATTTTGAGGGATGTACTTTTGTGTATTATGGGGACCGGATCATCGATGTCCAGGAAGGAGACCGGACAGAGGTCTGCTTCGGAGCGGCGGTGGATATCGGGACGACGACGGTGGTCTGTTACCTGTATGACCTGGTGAACGGCCGGCTGATAAAGGCGGAATCCGGCGCCAACCGGCAGATTACCCATGGCGCTGATGTGATCTCCAGAAATATGTTTGCGCAGGAAAGGCCGGATAATCTGAAAGAGATGCAGAGGCTGATCCGGGAGACCGTCAATGAGCTTCTGGATCGGGCTCTGGAGATGTCGGAGGAAGAGAATCTTTATCATGTGGTTCTCTGTGGGAACAGTACCATGCAGCATTTGTTTTACGGGATCAATCCTGTGAATCTGGGAAAAAGTCCCTTTGCCAATATTACTGCCAAAGAAATCTTGACCAGCGGTCGGGAAGCGGGACTTCACTGCGCTTCCGAAGGGATGGTGGAATTTCTGCCTCTGCTGGGAGGATTTGTGGGAGCGGATACGACGGCGGTGCTTTTGACGCTGGAAGAGGATGACAGGAAATATCTGATGGTCGACCTGGGGACCAACGGAGAAATCGCTGTGGGGAACCATCATGGATTTATGGTGGCGTCCACAGCCTGCGGCCCGGCTCTGGAGGGAGGAAATATTGCCTGCGGCATGCGGGGAGAGAAAGGAGCAGTGGAAAGCATTTCTCTGGACGATGATCAGGTGACGATTCAGGTGATCGGTGATTCCGCTCCCCGGGGGCTGTGCGGCTCGGCCGTGGTGGACGCCGTCGCGGAAATGCGGAAAGTCGGATTGATTGACGATACCGGCCGTCTGCTTTCCGCGCAGGAGTATGAAAAAGAACATCCGGGAAGTTCTTTCTGCCAGCGGCTCAGGGAAGCAGGAGAGTATAATATGGCCTTTTATTTTGTGGAGGGAGAACATCCGGTGTATCTTTGTCAGAAGGATATCCGTCAGATTCAGCTGGCCAAAAGCTCCATCTGTTCCGGCTGCCTGGCGCTTCTTGAGGAATATGGCATCACAGCTGATCAGGTGGATACACTGGTGCTGGCGGGGGCTTTTGGAAATTATATCAATGTGGATCACGCACTGTCCATCGGTCTGCTGCCGCCAGTGGCGAGAGACAAAATCATTTCTGTAGGCAATGGAGCCGGCAGAGGTGTGCAGATGGTGCTGCTGGATTCCGACAGCAGGAGAAAGCTCGAAAAGATACCGGACATCTGTACGCACAAAGAACTGGCTTCTGATTCCAGGTTTATGGAACTTTATATTTCAAATATGAATTTCTGACAGATCATCGGGAAATATCTTATAAAATAGGGACAAACAGGGGGTATTCGGCCCGGATATACTCGATTTTTCTTGCAGTTTCCAGGATTTGAATATATAATAAATTAACGTGTAATAATTATGTAATAATCTATAACACAAAAGTCAAAAGACAGCGAGGATACCGGCAGGTGCCGAAGAGGGACGCGGCAGCGGCAGAGCGGTATCTGGAAGGAGTTAATGTGAAAAAAATATTGATGCGTTCGGCCATGCCGTTCGGGGAAGAGAGAAACATTTCTGAGATTCTCATTGAGAACCTCATTGGAAATAACACCGGTAATCTGATTTTTCAATCCAGTCTGGCACGGGCAGTGCTGACGGAAGATACGGTGATCACCACCATAAGAACAGATCTGATCTATTCGGAGGAACAGGTGGAACGGTGGAATGCAGAGTATGATATGTTTCTGATTCCGCTGGCCAATGCGTTCCGGACCACTTTCAAGAAAGAATTAAAGATGCTCACAGATTTAGTGGAGCGTCTGACGATTCCCTGTGTGGTTGTCGGTGTGGGGCTGGCCCGCAGCCTGAAATCCAACAAGTGGACGTTTCTTCACGATGAGGAATCCACCGCTTTTGTGCGGGCAGTGCTTGATAAGTCCTCCATCATCGGCGTACGGGGAGAAATCACTGCGGAGTACTTAAAGCAGAAGGGATTCCGTCCGGAAAAGGATTTTACAGTCATTGGCTGTCCGTCTCTTTATATGTTTGGAGACAGACTTCCGGAACCGAATAAGACAGAGCTTACGCCGGCATCGAAAGTGACCATGAATTTTAAGGCGGGTCTGCCGGAGAATCTCTATACATTTCTGAGAGAACAGGGTGAAAGATTCGAACACTCGGTATTCATCACCCAGGTGATCGAGGAGATTCGTATGCTTTACGTGGGTGATCCTTATATAACTGAGGAGAACAGAGAAAAGATACCGGTGGATTATCCTATGCATTTTGATCATCCTATGATGCGGGATGACCGGATTGTCGGAGTGCTGGACATTGATTCCTGGTTTGATTTCCTCCGACAGCAGGATTTTAATTTTGGCAGCCGGATTCACGGCAATATTGCCGCAGTACTGTCCGGCGTTCCCTGTTATATTTATGCCGGAGATTGCCGGGTGAAAGAACTGGCGGATTATCATCATATCCCATGTATTACAGCCAACGATCTTACCGGGGATATGGATGTGATTTCCATGTATGAAAAGACGGATTACAGCCGCCTTAAAGATGGGCATGAAGAACGGTTCAGTCATTATCTTGATTTTCTGGATGCGAATCAAGTGCCAAGAATTTCCAGGGAAGCCATGAACGGGACGGATACCGTGTTTGACCGTATGCGCGCCCGGAAGAGCAGACTGGGACTGATCCATCCGTTTTCTGTGATCGGAGTGGCAGAGCAGGAAAAACGCCTGGCGGAATATCTTGGAAAATACCGCAGGGAAAGTATGGAATTACTGCGTAACGCCGATAATCAGAGAAAGAAGGCGGAAGCGCTGCAAAGGGAAAAAGCCGCTCTTCAAAAAGAACTGGCACAGATCAAGGGCAGCCGTTTTTATAAAATGAAAACAAAATACGATTCTTTCATGAAACGTTAATGTTTGTACCGTATGTTAATATCAGAGACGGAGTGGGAACGCTCTTTCTCTGTTGTTATATATTTTTTACTATCAATATTTTCTGACGCCGGAAACTCTGTGAGAGACAGGGAAATCCGCAGGCGTCCCGACACCAAAATTTATAGAATAGGAGTATGATTCATGAGTGATATGACACATCTTGATGCGTTGGAAGCGGAAGCGATATACATCATGCGTGAGGTTGTAGCAGAATGTGAAAAACCTGTAATGCTTTATTCCATCGGAAAAGACTCTTCAGTCATGCTGCATCTGGCACTGAAGGCGTTTTATCCGGAAAAGCCGCCGTTTCCGTTTCTTCATGTAAATACCACATGGAAATTTAAGGAAATGATCGAGTTCCGTGATAAAACTGCAAAGAAGTATGGCCTTGATATGATTGAATATATCAATGAGGACGGTGTAAAAAGGGGCATCAACCCATTTGACCATGGCGCTGCCTATACGGATATCATGAAGACACAGGCATTGAAGCAGGCTTTGGACAAATATGGTTTCACCGCGGCTTTCGGCGGCGGCCGGAGAGATGAGGAAAAGTCCCGCGCCAAGGAGCGTATTTTCTCCTTCCGTAATTCCAGCCATGCCTGGGATCCGAAGAATCAGCGCCCGGAAATGTGGAAGCTTTATAATACGCAGATTCACAAAGGTGAAGAGATGCGTGTCTTCCCGATTTCCAACTGGACAGAGGCAGATATCTGGCAGTATATCAAGCGGGAAAATATCGAGATCGTACCGCTGTATTTTGCGGCAGATCGTCCGTTTGTCAGAAGAGACGGCAATATCATCATGGTGGATGATGACAGAATGCGGTTAAAAGAGGGCGAAAAGATTGAACATGGCATGATCCGTTTCCGTACCCTCGGATGTTATCCGCTGACCGGAGGCATTGAGAGTACAGCAGATACTCTGGACGCTATCATCGACGAAACTCTGAGTGCTGTATCGTCAGAACGTACCAGTCGTGTCATCGACAGTGACGGCGGAGCAGCCAGTATGGAAAAGAGAAAGAGGGAGGGTTACTTCTAAAATGAATAGTCTTCTTAAATTTATTACCTGTGGAAGTGTGGACGACGGTAAGTCCACTTTGATCGGACATATGCTTTATGACGCCAAGCTGTTATTTGCAGACCAGGAGAAAGCGCTGGAACTGGACAGCAAGGTGGGTTCCAGAGGAGGAGCCATCGATTATTCCCTGCTGCTGGACGGCCTTATGGCAGAGAGAGAACAGGGAATCACCATCGACGTGGCGTACCGCTATTTCACCACGGAACACCGTTCTTTCATCGTGGCAGATACACCGGGACATGAAGAGTACACAAGAAATATGGCGGTGGGCGCATCCTTCGCGGATCTGGCGGTTATCCTGGTGGACGCCACCCAGGGAGTTCTGGTGCAGACCAGAAGACATACAAGAATCTGTGCTCTGATGGGTATCAAACATTTCGTGTTTGCAGTCAATAAGATGGACCTGATCCATTATGATGAGAACCGTTTTGATAAGATTCAGAAAGAGATTAAGATGATGATGGGAGAGTACGATTATAATTCCATCAAGATTCTTCCGGTTTCGGCCACAGAGGGCGACAATGTTACGGTAAAATCCAGCCATATGCCTTGGTATAAGGGTGAGTCTCTTCTGACTTATCTGGAGAATATCGATGTTCATGAGAATCCTTCCGAGACAGGATTTACTATGCCGGTACAGCGTGTATGCCGTCCGGACCGTACTTTCCGTGGATTCCAGGGACAGATCGAGACCGGTGAGATCAGCGTTGGCGATGAGATTACCGCTCTTCCTTCCAACGAGAAGGCAGTGGTAAAGGGAATCATCGACAGCGGAAAGGAAGTAAAGACTTCCGATGCCGGCCATGCCGTTACCATTTCTCTGGACAGAGAGGTGGACGTTTCCAGAGGCTGCGTGCTGGCGAAAGATACGAAGCCGATCGTCGGCAATCTGTTTACAGCGGAACTGCTCTGGATGGATGATTCCTATCTGGTTGCCGGAAAGAACTATCTCTTAAAGCTTGGCACGAAGATGGTTCCGGCTGTTGTCATGAATATCAAGTATAAAATTGATGTCAATACAGGAAATGAAGTTCACGCCGATACGATTTATAAAAATGAGATCGCTGTCTGCGATATCTCCGTTTCCGATAAGATCGTATTCGATAAATTTAAGAAAAATCAGGCGCTGGGTTGTCTGATCCTCATTGACCGTATCACAAATATGACTTCTGCCTGTGGCGTTGTTATGCATTCTCTGCGTCGTACTGATAATCTGACCTGGCATGAGATGGATATCACAAGAGAGTTCCGTGCACAGCAGAAGGGGCAGCAGCCAAAGACCATCTGGATGACTGGTCTGTCCGGATCTGGTAAGTCCACTCTGGCCAACGAGCTGGAGAAACGTCTGGTGGCTCTCGGAAAGCACACCATGCTTCTGGATGGAGATAATGTCCGTATGGGGCTTAACAAAAACCTTGGTTTCAAGGAGGCGGACCGTATTGAGAATATCCGTCGTATCTCCGAGGTGGCCAAGCTGATGAATGACGCCGGACTGATCGTCATCACATCCTTCATCTCCCCTTACGTGAGAGACCGAAGAAAGGCAAAAGAGATCATCGGTGAGGACAGCTTTATTGAAGTATATGTAAGCACACCGCTGGAAGAATGTGAAAAACGTGATGTGAAGGGCTTATATAAGAAGGCGAGAGCTGGTGAGATTCCGAACTTTACCGGAATTTCAAGTCCGTATGAAGTGCCGGAGCATCCGGATGTGACCATTGACACCAGCAGTATGCCTCTGGAAGAGTGCGTGGACGCGCTTCTGAAACAAATTGAGGGACAGATTTAGATAAATCCACAGGATAGCGGTACCGGATTCGGCGAAATGCCGGAACCGTGACTGTTCCTGTACTGATCAAATAAATCTGAGGAAGAGGAAGAACGAATGCCAACACTGTATATACACATGGGAACGCCGAAGACGGCGACCACATCCATTCAGATGTTTTTTGTGGAGAATCAGGAGCGTTTCCGGGAAAAAGGATACAGTTATCCGCTGCTGGATTTTGTGTATCCTCACGTGGCTCATCGGAGAAACGGACATTTTCTTGTGGGAAGGGTTTATTATCCTGATAAGACGGAGAATGTGGAGATGGAAAAAGAACTCTGGGACAGAGGTCTTGCCATGATCCATGAAGAATTTAAAAAGTATCCCAATGTCATCCTTTCCGATGAGAATATCTGGCATGCCTCCCTGGGAGCAAAGTTTGAATTCTGGGAAAAAATTAAGGCGGATGCCAGGGAACACGGCTATGATATCAAGGTTATTGTATATCTGAGAAGACAGGATGGTATGGCCAATTCCTGGCTCAGCCAGCAGGTGAAGGAAGGATGGAATACCAACGCCTGTATCAAATGGCTTTCCTTTAAGAAAAAGACCCGGCGGATCGTGCTGAATTACTATAATCATCTGGAAAAGATCGCTGCGGTCGTTGGAAAGGAAAATATCATTGTCCGCGTGTTTGAGCGGGATAAATTTAAAGGAAACGGAAACACTATTTTTTCTGATTTTTTGGAGGCAATTGGATTGGAGTATAAGGATGAATATCAGATAACGGAAGCAGAAGCGAACAAGTCTCTTACCGGGAACAGTCAGGAGATTATGCGGATTGTGAACTCCGTGCTGCCGGATAATCCGAGAGTGGTCGCTTTCATGAGAAATGCTGCTATGACTTGTGAGGAGTTAAAGGATGCGGAAAATAATTTTACGATGTTTTCCAAAGAAGAACTCACTGCATTTCTGAAACGATATGAGAAAAGCAATCAGGCAATCGCAAAGGAATATCTGGGACAGGACGAGCCGCTGTTTGACACAAAGATCAAAGAAGGCGAGTGCTGGACACCGCAGAATCGTTTTATGTACGAGGATATCATCCGTTACTTTGCTGATGTGGTTGTGCGTCAACAGGAATGTATAGATAAGATGACTCAGGATATGGAGCGTCTCAAGGAGAGCAGGATTGAGGCTGTGAAGCAGTACGCCGAAGAGTTTGAGCTGGAGAAAAAGGAAGAGCAGGAGGCGCAGGGCATCACACCGGAAGAAGAAGAAAAGTTCGAGACTGTCAGCGAGGTGGTATTAAACCAGCACAAAGAGATTGAGGACATGACCGAGACCACCCGCAGGATTGAGACAGCCGATAACAGAATCCACGCTCTGCGTACGGAAAATCTTCTCCTGAAAAATGAGATTTTTGACCTGAAACGGGAGAACGCCGAGATCCGGAAAGAGGCCAGTGACAGAGATAGACAGACGAAGAAAGAGCTTGAGAAGATGATCAAGGATCTGCGGGAAGATGTTTTCTTCTACAGACTGAAGAGAAAGATCCGCCACATTTCAGGAAAAGATCAGTAAGAGGCATTGATAATGAACACAAAAAAGTTTACGTCAATGATTACGACCATGTTAAAAATCGGTTTTATAGGATTTGGGGGCGGTACCGCCCTCATTCCTGTTATAGAAGAAGAAATCGTGGAGAAAAATAAGGTCGTAACAGAAGAACAATTTAATAATGAGGTAATGATCGCCAGTATTACGCCGGGAGCGCTCCCGGTGGAAATCGCCAGCGGAATCGGTTATCAGACCGATGGAAACAGGGGCATGATGGCTGCCGCCTCCGCCATGGCCTTTCCGGGAGCCTTTCTCACCGTGTTATTTCTGGTCATTTTTTCCAGCGCGGGACAGATGCTCAAAACACAGATCAGTTATCTTGCGGTGGGAATCTCCGCCTACATAATTCTCACTCTGATCAGGTACTGTACCGGAACTTTGCAGCAGGCGAAGGATAAGAATGAGAGCATCCTGTATTTTATTATTATGATGGGAGTCTTTTTGCTCTCCGGAGAGGCAAATATCTATCAGATTCTTGGTTTATCCATCACACCGATCTTTGGTATTTCCACTATTCAGATACTGGGAGCGGCATTTTTTGTGATTCTTTTTACCAAGGGAAAACCACGGGATAAGAAACGGGCAATTCCGGCCCTCGTCATTGCACTTTTATATTTCCTGTGTGCCGGCAAGGCTCATCTCATTCCGGGAGTGCTGCAGCCGTTTCTGGTGGGACTGATGATTCTGCTGTCTGTCATCGGTATGGTGCAGACACTCATGGAAAGTTCCCAGAAGAGAGCTTTTGCAGGAAAGGCGCTGGCCATCTCTCTCATATGCTGGGGCTTGTTTACGGTGATTCTCTCTTTCCCGGCGATCATATCCCTGCCGGGAGTTGCCAGATATATCGGAGATGGTTTTCTGTCTTCCGTGCTTTCCTTCGGAGGCGGAGACGCATACCTGTCCGTAGCACAGGGAATGTTTGTGGACAGCGGAATGATCAGTTATCAGGATTTCTATGGAAGTATCGTATCGGTGGCCAACGCGCTGCCGGGTTCCATTCTCTGTAAGATCCTGTCCGGCTGCGGCTATGTCATGGGCTTTCAACAGAACGGTTCTGTGGTCATGGGACTGTTTATGGCCGTCTGCGGTTTTGCCTGCAGTGTGGCGGCTTCGGGAGCCATCGTCATTGTCGTCCGGATGATTTATGATAAATATGAGAATCTCCGGATTTTCGCGGTGGTCAAACATTTTATCCGTCCGATCATTTCCGGTCTGCTTTTAAACGTGGCGTTGTCACTATACCTTTCCGGTATTCTGGAAATCGCCGGAGGAAGCCTGACCATGACAATCTTATCGGTAATCACATTGATTATCATTGCTCTGGTCTTTGTGCTGGAGCAGAAAAAAGATATCCATCTTCTGTGGAAGATTCTTCTTTCCGCGGCCATTTCCTTTGTGGGATGTAACCTGTTTGCGGCTATATAGAATATCATGAGAGATATCATCAACAGTTACATCACTAATTTATGTCTTTAACACTGTCTTATGTAAAAACATAGGACAGTGTTTTTTGCTTTTATAGGAAACGGTGTTTCTATGAAAGAAAAAACGCTCCGCTGGGATTACACTGTGGTGGATTAAAAAATGTTATATAAAACCAGCGATCTGGAGGACATGAGCTAGGGAGCCCTGTCCCGACGGGTACATTATCTGAAACGGGAAAAAGGAGGAATGGAAGAAATGTGTGAATACTCAGAGAGGATCTTTAACGGAGGAAAAGAAGAGGGCCTGCGGGAAGGCTGTGAGAAGATGGTGCGTTTGATGAGAGAACAGGGGGTAGATGAAGCAATCATTAAAAAGATCATGGCAAGCGCTGCGGAACGGGAACCAGTGCAGGTATGACAGAGGCATCCTGGAACTGTATACACTGAATTGGAAAGTGAATTAAGAATATAGTTATAAAGTGCCCTGAAAGTATCCCATAAAGTGTGGGAAGTTCTTTCAGGGCGCTTTTTTTGGCCTATGATTCTTTACATTTAGTATTGTCCGCGATCATTTTAATCTGTGGGCCGGTCATTCACCCGGATTATAAGATTGTTCTAAAACTCATACGCCGAAGCATCCGAATAAATGTCATCCCGGTTCAGCTCGTTTAAGATGGCGGCGCGGCGGCTGC
>ERZ1643246.4584-NODE-4584-length-10775-cov-14.413060_pt1 | contig 10775 bp, 14 predicted proteins | sample MGYA00579265_ERZ1643246 | MGnify/ENA primary metagenome ERZ1643246 (study PRJEB29033, sample SAMEA4952261) | chicken gut metagenome | biome: Broiler Chicken; feature: Gastrointestinal Tract; material: Caecum | place: Ireland | collected 2018 | study: Broiler...
TAATTCATCTCTATCTCGTGTTCGAGTTTCATTTCTATGAATTTTTTCAAACTCTCCACCTTTTACAAATTCTTTTACTTTGTCTACAACGCCACTAACAAGCGTTTTAACCTGTTCAGTTGTAACTTGCTTAGAACTTTTAAAGTACTCTTTAAACCCTTTGTAAATGCCCTTAATTTCGTTTTTAAGCGACTTATTCTCTTTTTCTAAATCTTCAATTATTTCAATATTCCGATTACTCTTACGCACCAAATCATTGTATTCTTTCACTAATTCGCTATATTTCCCTTTAACTTTAGTGATTTCTTTAGATAAATCAGTTTCTGCGTATTTTTTTAGCTTTTCATTCGCTTTATATAGCTCTTCATAGCTTTTAATCACTGCATTTAATTTACTTTCAGGGATAATTACATTTCCTGTTTTTCGTTCTTCATTTTTCATGAATTCGTGTCGCAACTTACCAATACCAATGGTTTCACCACTCGGCACTTTGACTGTTTTCGTTTCGTCTTTTAAATCCAAACTTTCTTTCTTGATTGTTGGTGTTTTATCGTTCGATAACGCTAAAACTTCTGACTTCCGCTGTTCCAGCGTGGTAGTCATTTCTTTCAATTCGTCCTTTGCCTTTTTATATTCAGGCACCGTTAAATTTTTACGCTCTGACCCTTTTTCGCCACGTTCAAGCTCAAAACCACACTCATTTAAATGCTTTGGCAATTCGTCTTGTACCGCCTGTAAGGCTTGACGATTAAAAAGAGTCTTTGCTGATAACCTCTTTTCCGCATTGAAAGGCACAATCCCTAAGTGCATATGCGGTGTTGTTTCGTCTAAATGCACTTGAGCGTAGCGAATATTCTCATCACCAAATTTTTTCGAAAAATATGATTTAGCAACTTCAAAAAAATCTTTAATTTCTTTACTGTCTTTATCTTTAAAAAATTGGTTGTCAGAAGTTATGATCCATTCGTTTATTAATACAGCATCTTTTCTGACAGCACGACTACTTGATTTGTTGTCGTTAATAAATTGCTCAATATCTCGTTTATAATTTTCCGTCCGATTGACCAAATCATAATTTAAATGCGACCGTTCAACATCAATATCTTTGTTCGAATGATTGTCTGTATTTCTCTGATTATGATTACCTACTCCAACTAAATTTCCTGATTTCATCTTCTGCATTCTCGCCACTACAAATGACATATAAACACTCCTAACTTCGGCACAGCTTCCATGTAAAGTATAACCCACTATACTTTACTTCGTAAAGGTGGGCTCGCCGAGGGGTCTTGCAGACAGCTAGTCGGCTTTTCAAGCCGAGTATCAGCGACCCCATTGGATCAATTAGCTGATACCTGTTTGACGATTTCCTGCCCTACCAAAATGGTAGGTGTGCAAACCTCAAACCGATATAAAAAAACCCCTTTGACTTTCGTCAGGGGGCTTTTTATTATTAAGGCTTATTAATTTTATCTATAACTTTTCTTAAATATTTAACTAACCAAACAAAAAAGATAACTAAAGCAATAATATATACAAAACTCATTATCATTTTAAACACCTACCAAGTATAAATAACTATGTATTTTTGTTCGCACAAAAAATAGTGGCTAATTGCTAGCCACTCATAGTTCAAAACACCCACAACCAAAAATGTGGTTGTTAAATATAAAGATCAAAACTAAAACAACATGTATTCAACTACTTACTTTCTTTTTCAAAATTTAAGGAATACTTGATATTGCAAATATCACAAAAGCTATTATCATAATTTATAATTCAAATAAGCATAAAGTTTTTTAATGACACTCTTAACAGGAAAAAGTTCCCAATCAACGCTATTACCATTTTTATAACTAGAAATAGCTAAACTTATTAAATTATTTTCTTCAATTGATAAATTTTCTGATAAATTTTCTATTATCATACTGCCAGCTAAATCTTTTGAATAAAACTTACCTGTTTCATAAGTTACGATCATACGACAAAGGGTTAAAATAACATTTGTTTCATCACCATAAAAATCTTTTATCAATTCTTTAGAACTTTCCTTTATAGCTTTTTGTAAATCAATAAATGGAACATCAGGAATTAAGTTATTAATATTATTTTCGCCATAAATTGATATTGAAGAAAGCTTGGCTTGATATAATAATATTGTTAAATCAATGTTGTTATTCTTTTCTGGAATAAAATAATTTAAATAATCTTCTCTAAGCCATTCCCCATAGATAAACTCTTCAATAGGTGGATAAGACCAATTTTCATTTTCATGATAATTAAGCACAGTTAATTCTATATATTTTAAACTTGTATCTTCACCAATTTCTTTAGAGATAGGCATAATTTTCGAAATTAATATTCTTTTTTCTTCTTTAGTCATATCTCTATTTATTATCACTAGAAAATCAACATCACTATCTTTTTTTAAACCCCCTTTAACATAAGAACCATATAAATAGACTCCTAATAAATCTTTTGAAAACAATCGTTTCAATTCTATTAAAACATTATCAATTTGCTTATTTGGTTCCTCCATTATTGACTCCTCTCATCTTTAAATATTATTTCCAAAATCTAAATTCACGTTACCAAAAATCAATCTGCTTTTGCAATTGTTTTTCGTTTTCTCGTAAAGTCAATTTCATTATTTCAGTTAAATCAATTGGAGATATTTCTTTGATTATTTTTTTATATTTATATTTAGTTCTCTTATTCAATTCTCCCCATTTGCCTTCTTCATGAATTAACATGTAAACCATTGCTTGTTCATTTAATTTTTCTGGCGAAGTCCAATCTGGTTTCAAGATATGTAAATCATTAAAACAATCATTCCAATAATCCACCATATCTCTTTTAAGTTCAATTTCTACACGCCATAAGTGTTCAGACATAACTTCAACATCTGCATTGTCTTTACGTTCTTGCTTTTTATTGTAAATTCTAATAAATCTATTGCTATCTCTCACACCAAAATACTTTGTTTCTGGTTTACCATTGCGACCGTAAAAAATAGTTTTCTTAACTGCTTTATCAGTCATTGCATAGTAATCACTCAAATCATCTTCAAAATCAAAAGCTAAATCTAATCTTGTAAAACCGTCATCTTCCATGTAGTCGATGATGTTCTGTTTTAACCAAATCATTTCTTCATGTGTAAGTTTATTTGGATTAAATTCAACACGCATATTACGTCTGTCCCAAGTATCTGCTTTCACTTTGTCATATTCGATATAAACTTTTTCTTGCAGTGCTTTAGCTTTAAATTTCGTTTGTAGTATATCCCAAAGTCTTATTTGAGGTTCAATACTCATAAATGACGATAGCTTTTGAGCGTTGTCACGACTGAGATTTCCAACTATTGTCATAGCGTCAAAACTTAATTTAGGATTTTGTGGGTGCACAGAATGCACTCCTAACCGGCTATTAGAGTAGCCTGTTTAAGTTATTACCTTTAATTTTTAAAAAATAGGATCCCTCGATATACAATAAGAATAATAAATAAAAATCTAAAAAAATATTCAAATTGTAAATTAAAACCAATTGATATCGTATATACAACATAAAAAAACAATAATAAAAGTAAAAAAATATTAATTATTTTCTTTTTTCTTTCAATACTCATTTTCCACCTCATCTATCTAAAAAAACAACAATTATCACGTTCTAGATATTCTAGATGTTCTAGCTATTTTTCTTTTTTAACCACATACCGTCAATCATCTTGTTGATTGCTAAAGTATTATTATTAATCGCCACGTCAAACCATTCATCTGATTTTTGAATACAAATCATTAGAAAGTCAGCATAATTATCAATCTCATTTTCGTAAATATAAGTGATAATATCTTTCATCACACTTATTTTATTTGTTTTCGTTAATTCAAAATAACTCTCCACATCAGCACCACCATGAGCAACGATCTCATCTCTTGAGTATTGATATTTTTCAGGATTATCCAATTAAAAAATATTTCATCTTATTTAACAAGAAACCATATTTATATAACAACATAAAATACACTAAGTTATTTTATTGAACATATATCGTACTTTATCTATCCGACTATTTGGACGACGGGGCTGGCAAACAGGTTCACCGGTAGTAACATGGTACCCTTTTAACTCTGTTAAACAAACACTACGTCCATTTGTAAAGAAAGTTAAATCACTACGATATTTTTGAATACACCGAGCAGGGATTTCTCCACTAAGAATGACCTCATTATTTTTCAATTGAGTGTCTACGATGTTCGCACAATATTTAGGAGCATCGTTGTATGCTCGTGAAAGATATTCCTGTGGCGCATAAATTTTAAAACTAAGATATGGCTCTAACAATTCTGTTCCAGCTTTTTTTAAGACTTGTTCCAATACAATAGGAGCAAGCATCCGAAAATCTGCTGGGGTACTAACAGGGCTATAGTATAAGCCATACTTAAAACAGATTTTACAGTCCGTCACATTCCAACCATACAATCCTTGTTCACAGCCATAGCGTATCCCCTCCATAACTGCATTTTGAAACGATTGATTTAAGTATCCAAGAGAAACCGAGCTCTCATACTGCATTCCACTTCCCAACGGAAGCGGTGATACAGATAAACCAATGGAAGCCCAGAAAGGATTTGGCGGCACTTCGATGTGAATGGTATATTCTGCATTTTTTAACGGTCTCTCCATATAAATGACTGTAGGCTCTTTTAGTTCTATCTCCACATGATACTTTTCTTGCAACAGTGCACTAATCACTTCCATTTGTACTTTCCCTAAGAAAGAAAGTATAATTTCATGTGTCGTAGAATCCACGTAATATCGTAGAAGCGGATCACTATCTGAGATTTCCAAAAGGGCATCAAGCAACATTTCTCTCTGTTCAGGTTTACTCGGTTCAACAGTTGTTTGTAGTAGAGGGTGCGGATTTTCAATCTTTTTTCTCTGTGGCAATAGTTTTGTATCTCCAAGAACACTATTTAACTTCAAAAACTCATTTTGCAAAATAACAATTTCTCCAGAATAAGCTCTATCAATCTTACATAATTCACCATTTATTGAAGTATACATTTCTGTAACTTTTATTTTTTCTTTTTCTGATTCTGATACTCTAACCGAATCTCGTAAATGTAGTACTCCACTATAAAGGCGTATATATGCAAGACGTTGTCTTTTTTTTGTATATTCAATTTTGAAAACATTTCCGCAAAGTTCAGACGGACCTCGATGTGTTGATGAATAAAATTTATTCGTAATCACTTCTATAAGGTTATCAATCCCTATATTGTTTTTTGCACTTCCGTGATAAACAGGGAACAGGGAACAATTATGAAATCTTATGCTTTCCTCTTGTTCGAGTTCCAATGCTTCTAATGATTTACCGGACATATATTTCTCTAAAAGGTCATCGTTTCCCTCTATTACCGTATCCCATTGTTCAGATTCGGTAAAGTTCGTCACACACATATTAGGATACAGTTCTACCTTCTGTTTGATTACAATTTCGGCAGAAAGTTTCTCTTTAATATCCTGATAAACCGTTGATAAATCAATTCCATTTTGGTCAATCTTATTGATAAAAAAGATTGTGGGAATCCCCATTTTCCTAAGTGCATGAAATAATATACGAGTTTGTGCTTGTACGCCATCTTTTGCAGAAATCAGTAGAATTGCCCCATCTAAAACTGATAATGAACGATATACTTCTGCTAAGAAATCCATATGTCCTGGCGTGTCTATGATGTTCACCTTCGTATTTTCCCACTGAAAAGAGGTTATTCCTGTCTGAATTGTAATTCCTCTCTGACGTTCTAAAAGCGTATTATCCGTCCTCGTTGTACCTTTGTCCACGCTTCCTAATTCTGTAATCGCTCCACTGTTATATAATAAGCTTTCTGTTAAGGTAGTTTTTCCTGCATCAACATGAGCTAAAACTCCAATATTAATAATTTTCATGTGATTTTCCTCCATTCAAAAACCCAAAAGGGCATAAAAATCCCAGTGATAAATACTTTTATCACTGGGATTTTTATGCATAACCATAGGTATACAAAGCATACAGATATTCTCTGGATACTTTAGAATCACATGATAAAGGTATTCTTAAACTGGGTACAAAAAACTAAGCCCTCCTAAAAAAGGACATCTAATTATTTGTTCTCGCTATCAAATTGACAGTTTATTTAAGAATACCTTGCCGCATATTTATTAACTCCTTTTAAATAGTCACTTAAATAATAGCACGTAAGAGCATATTTGTAAAGGAATCTCCAATTTTTTATCAAAAAGAGTACATGATTACAAAGTATCTGTAATCATGTACCAATATTTGTTATTTTACAATCTTCCAATTACTCCCGTTCTTTTCAAGTACCAAATCAAATTGAGATACCTGCGTTGCTTTGGTCTGCTGGTCGATATCGACAACCAGCAGGAAAACAGGCAGGAGTGACGCTATCGTAAAATGAAAGACTAAATCTTTACCAGATGGGCGAATCCTTTTACCACGCTGTTTCATGCGAAAAAGTCTCCTTTCTACCTAGCGACTATTTGTCTTGTGTCGGTTCTTTCTTTGCTTGTGGTTGAGCTTTGAATGAACTAGAATCCTTTGTCAGCACAATATCGTCTGCCTTGATATACCAGTCAACATCTGCTCCTTGATAGGTGGCAGTAGCAACGGTGTCCGCAATGGGATTGATAAGTTCCACCCGTGCGTTATAATCAAACTCTTTCAAAGGCACGCTGGCAGGAATACTTACTTGAATCATGCGTCCTTGTCCTTTGGATTTTAAGTCATAGGTACGTTCCTTGATTTCATCTGAAACCGACCCGTCTTCATTTTGGATTCTCACTTCACGACGTAGAGCAGAGAATTTCAATTCTCCAAAAGTCGTGTCTTTATCTAATACAATGCCATTTGCTAATCTCATCATTTTTCCTCTCTTTCTTTATTCTTTTATCATGTCGTCAGCATGTAAAAGGTAATTTGTAAAACCACGAGTGCCGATTTTGTAGCCCTCTGCGGTAATACGTGGATTGACTAACTTCACACGTTCCTCAAAGCCGAAATGTTTTTCGCCAGCTTCAGCAGGAAGCACCACCACAATATCATCTGCTCTTTGAACATCAGAATAGAGATTATAGCTTCTTGATAAGACAGTTAGCCGTCCGTTGATTCTTCGCTGAACGACTTTATCCTCGCCAGCAAATTCTAAATTGCCGAATGTTTTTTCCATGTTGGGAATCACAAATTTAAGTTCCATATTTTTACCTATCCTTTCTTTTTTATTGGCTGAATGAATGTTTGATGGTCTTAAAGAGTGGGGAACGACCTTTTGATTCTTGATTTTTTGTTTTCATAAGTTCACTTCCTTTCAAAATCGGGTAAAAAAATAGACACCTCATTTTTTGAAGTGTCTACCTATTAAATATTCAAATTTTATTGGAAGTATCTTTATATCTTCACTTTTCAAGGATAAATCGTCGTATCAAAGCTCATTCATAAGTAGTAAATTAGTAGTAAATTGAGTGGTTTTGACCTTGATAAAGTGTGATAAGTCCAGTTTTTATGCGGATAACTAGATTTTTATGCTATTTTTAATTTAAAATTAATATAATTTTAATTTGATTAAAACATTTCACTTTTTACTCTCTCCTTGTTCAAAAACTGTCAACAGATTGAATACACCCAATATAGTGATATAATAATATTTGTAATGTATTCAGAAAATTATAGTCAAAAAAGAAATGGAGAATATTTATGATTTTTGGTTATGCTCGAGTTTCAACTCCCCAACAAAGCCTCGATGAACAAATCGAAAAATTGAGGCGTGCAGGTGCTGAGAAAATCTACTATGAAAAATTTACTGGTCGAACTAATAAACGACCTGAATTTCAAAAATTAAAGAAACGACTGTTACCAGGAGATGAATTAATTGTAACTAGGTTAGATCGTCTCGGACGCAAAACAAGCGAAACAACTAAATTCCTGGATGAATGTTTCAAACGTGATATAACAGTCAATGTTCTTAATATGGGACGTTTAGACGATTCTGCCGGTGGCAAATTGATGCGCAATGTAGTCCTAGCCTTCGCAGAATTTGAGCGTGATATGATTGTTACGAGAACCCAGGAAGGCAAGAAATACGCTAAATTGCATAATAAAAATTATCGTGAAGGACGTCCTAAACGGGTTATAACACCGAAATATAGAATGATATATGAGTATAAGACTTCTGGCCACTCATATACAGAAACTGCTAAGGCATTTGAAATTTCAAAATCCACTATTCAAAGGATAGTAAAGCAAGTGGAAAGTGAAGAACAGTAAAAGGAGTGATAGAATGACAAAACTTGATAAATTAATGGAAGATAATCAATTAACAGCAAGCCCCCTATTTTCAAATCAAGGAATCATGCCTGAATTGATAGATAGAGCCATGAAAGATAGTAATTTGAGTTATACATCTAAGGGGATATTGCTTGATTTAGTTAGATTTAATCAATCTGGAGCTACTAGCAACAAATTTGATCCAGATATACTCTATGCTATTAACAACAGCAAACTTGATGATAAGGAGCTTATAAAAAATGCCCTATCGGAATTGGAGAAGGGCGGCTACTTAACTCCCCTATCTAGTAAGTAACAATGTTATATCACAAAATAACACAGTTACAATATGTTATATAATGTATTATGCTTAATATCAGCAATTTATACATTAAAACATTTCACATCTTATTACATTTGATATAACTCGGTATAACGATAAAATAAGTTGAAATATTATGCTTATATATTTCATTCGTTATATAATGAAAATAACTCGTTATAATAATGTTATATGTATGCATTGATATATAGGTAATATAAATCTAACAGGGGTAATATTATGGAATATACTAGAAAGAAAATTGCAGAAGAAGCACAAGTTTCACCACAAAAGGTTTTTAGATACATAAAAGCTCATAATGTTGAGCCAACAAAAAGAGTAGGTCGCACTGATTATTTCTCAGAAGATGATGCTCATGAAATGCTGACGTTTTTTGCAGAAGAAAAGAAAGAGAGAGAAGTTAATCAAACTTCATCCGACGACTCTATCAGTAAAGATGAGTATATAACGACATTAAAGGCCCAAGTACAAGATTTACAAAAAAGACTTGATTCAAAAGAAGATGAGGTCTCCGAGTTACATAGGCTGCTGTCACAAGAGCAGCAATTAGCTAGAACGGAACAATCTAAGCGTTTAGAGCTTGAAGCAACTAACACAAAGCTCATAGAAGCGAATACAGACGTTCTAAATGAGAAAGATACAAAGATACAGGAACTAGAGAAAAAACTCTTAGAAGAGAAAAATAAGGGCTTCTGGTCGAGATTATTTGGAAGGTAAATATATGGCAATAAGTAAAATTGATTTTGATAAGTTAAAAAAAGGCTTTGAATTGTACGATAATTATTTCAAGAACTATGAGTATACTTATTTGTATAGAGTAGGAAATGAAGATAAAACATTGGTTGTCAGGTTTAGTAAAGCTAATTTCCAACATCTAACAGGCCTTTCGTATTACAGGGGTCCTAAGAAATTTTATGAAGATCTAGCAGACAATAGAATTGATATAAATAATTTAAATTACGATAAAAATGGATTTTCAAGGTTAAAGTTATCTGTCATTGAAAATCTAGAGATGCTTATAGGTGATATGGCCAGAGTATCAGAATCTGGTAAATTTAGACATCTGAGTTATGATAGTCTAATTAGGTCTAACAAGGCTATTTTAGCTATTGCTTGTAAGGGTCTTAAATCATTTAGTATTCCAATATCGTTACTGGCTTTGAGACAGGAGAAAATACATATTACAGCTTATAACGTTTTAGAAATTAAACGACAAAACTTAATTACAAAGAAAATTGAAAAATTAAAATAAAAAAAGCGCTGGTATGTCTTACCAACGCTTTTTAGTTACGCTCACAAGTTTTTCCGTTGCTTGCCAACCGGATAATCTAAGATGATTATCATAAAATCACAGGTTTTTCCGTTGCCTGCCAACCGGGTAGCACTTATGTCTACCAATTTCGTAACTTTCTACACTTATATAATAACATTTTATTGTTATTTTGTATATTTTTATGACTAAAGCATTCTCTAAAATTAACATTATTTATTTTGCCGATTATACATAAATCGTATGATAGTATACACTCCAACCATACAGACTGTTGCAATGATAATATCTATTATAACTTCAACGATTGTATCTGACGGTAAGTACCACATTAAAAAGGCATCACAAATAATATATCCAACTAAATAATAAATATCTTCTAAACTCATAATAATCACGTGCTTTCAAAGTATATTTCGAGTAAATTATATCGTGTCAACCAATATTATAATAGTCCTTTTTCTAAAGAAACTAGTAAATAAAAAGTCTAAATAAATATTGTACCTGCATTTATTAAAAGTACTGATATTACAATATATTGATTTATTAAACAACGAGTTAAAACTGTATTTAATAACGAGTTTATTTGAAATAGCTAGCTGAAACTATATTTAATGGCTAGTAGTGCATCTGAGTACTAGCCATTATGTATGTAAATATTGTCTGTATTTTTGTCTATTCTTTATCTTTTTCTTTTATATCTTTTTATCTTTTTCTTTTAGGCGAAAAAAAAGCTTATTAAATCAAGGTTTTTAGGACTGAACTACAGACAACTTTTGCAGTTACTACAGACAACTTTTGCAGTTACTACAGACAACTTTTGCAGTTACTACAGACAA
>ERZ1643246.4586-NODE-4586-length-10775-cov-7.745243_pt1 | contig 10775 bp, 12 predicted proteins | sample MGYA00579265_ERZ1643246 | MGnify/ENA primary metagenome ERZ1643246 (study PRJEB29033, sample SAMEA4952261) | chicken gut metagenome | biome: Broiler Chicken; feature: Gastrointestinal Tract; material: Caecum | place: Ireland | collected 2018 | study: Broiler...
GGTATAAAGTGTATAAGTATAGGCAGCGCATGTGTGGCACTGCCTTTTTAGTTTTAATTACTACCTAATTATACAGGAAAAATATCAATATATACAACTCATTAAATATGCATCACGTTATGTAGCGAAAAATATCATAGTGGCAGGATTAGCAGAAAAGTGTGAGATTCAGTTGTCTTATGCTATTGGAGTTGCACATTTAACTCCCATTATGGTGGATATTTTGGGACCAAGAAAGCTCCAAGATACCTGTCGGGTAAAATTATACATAAGCACTTTGACTTGAGGCCTGCAGGAATTATCAAAATGCTGATGAAGGAAATTGAAAATGCTATTGTTGAAGAAGGTAAAATAATTGATACAGAATCGGAAAAAATACTGGGGAGGTGGGACACGTGATAGTTTGCTGTTGAAATGCCACCTGAAATGTTAGGTGTTTACAGGATTGAGAGCGTTGTAGTATGCGATACAGATGAAACTATAGAGTTTAATGATCAGGAGAAAGTGGATAATCAAGAATATTTTAGTGAAGAAGAAATCAAAGAGTTTTTAGCAGAAACGTACGGAATACTTCCGGAGTGTATTGATATTTATTAAGTAAGAAAAATCCGTTATGAAAACGCTACGTTTGAAAATTAAGGCAATCGGATAAATGTATTGGCTACTATCAACTGAAAACCATATTATTTATGTCCATTTAGTACTTAAAACTGTTAATCTACACAAAAAATGTTACATATATTTTTTTGAAGCTTACAATAAATTTAAGATACATCAGTATCCCAATGCCCTAGCTCTTAGGAAAGGAAAGGTGTACGATATGAGTAAATTTGATAGAACAAACATGAAAGTTAACAATCCGGCAGGAGATCTTTTGGTAGAATTAGAATCAGCAAATTTAACAAGTGATAAAGTGGACAGCTTAAACTCTTCAGGTGTCGTTTGTACAATATCTGCTGAGTGTGGAGGCATTTTTACAATCGTTTGTTGCTAATTAAGTAAAAATATTTTTGAGACTAGGGCATTATACCAAAGGGAAGGATAAAATTATGAAAAGAGCATGCTATTTAAATGAAAGAGTATATGAAAATATACATCCGAATATTATAAATGATGAATCTTTAGAGTATTGGAAGAAAATACTGAGGGAGGACGGAGTACAGTATGTAAGAGAGAACCACCCTGAGTATTTTTTTGGTTTTATCAATCAATCTTCTTATGAGGGTAAAGAAAAAAGTTTGATTCAAAATTTTGTTAAAGTGGCCAATGAAGATAAGAACCAGAAGGGTAAATACAATGAAATAGTATTTGGAGCATTTTATGGTTCTTTGATAAAGCAAGCACGAAAGCGGATTGATCAAAAGATTATGAAGCTACAAGGTATTCAGAGAACCATTTTAGATGACTTTGAAATGTTTTTGCTTAATATACTTAATAATCTTTGTATTAGAACTTTGATTTATGAAATGCATATATGTAACCAAGAAGGCAAATTAAAAGGAAATGATATTGAAAAGTATCAATATTATATTGAGCATTTTCTGTGTGACAAAGAATATCTGAAGGATTTTTTTGCGTTGTATCCTGTATTAGAAAGAAGAATAAATGAAACGATACAAAATGCGATAGATATTTATGAAGAAGTTATACAGCGAATTAACTATGATGCAGATGAACTCATGGAAAAATTTAATATTCCAAAAGAAAAGTTTTTGGTTATACATATGTTTAGCACCTTTTCGGATTCACATAAAAATGGCAGAAGAGTATTTCAAATAGAATTTGTGACTGGCCAAAAAATCTTATATAAACCAAGAAGTTTAAAAAATGAAATAAAATTGCAGGAGATAATTAATTGCTTTTACAAACTGTGTGGTCTGGAGAGACATGAATATTTGATTTTAGATAAAGAAAACTATGGATGGTGTGAGATTGTTCAATCAACAGCCTGCAGATCCATAAATCAATTACAGAGATATTACAAAAGAATCGGAGTGATTTTATTCATAAATTATATTTTACAAGGTGGGGATATCCATTACGAGAATCTAATTGCTTGTAATGAATATCCGGTCATTATCGATGCAGAAACATTTATAGGAAATATTGAATCCGGAAATGAGAAAAGCGCAACAGAGAAAATTTCTTCGCTTTTGCGTAAATCTGTACTATACTCTGGTATACTTCCCTTCTATTCATGGGATAATGCGGGGAACATGGGAATTAATATGAGTGCCATTAGCGGTGAAGAAGGACAAAAGTACCCAATAAAAATACCTATGATTATTAATTCTAAATCTGTCAATATGAGAGTTGTCTATGATTACCCAGTATCTAAGAAAAATAATAATTTGGCAATGCTAGATGACCAATTTATTGAGCCTAGAGAATTTGCTGGTTGTATTATTGAGGGATTTAAAAAGGCATATTTAGCAGCAATGCAGAATACGGAAATGTTATTAAATATTATACAACAGTATAAAGAATTGCAGATACGTCACTTAGTTAGAAATACACAACAATATGCTATTCTATTGAATAGTTCGTATCATCCCGAACTGTTAATGGATGGAGGAGCAAGAAACTTATTTCTTTATTCCTTAGTGAATGGTAATTTGCAAAATGAGAAGTCTAGAATCCTAATAGAAGATGAAATTAGCGATCTGCTTGAGGGAGATATTCCTTATTTTTATTTTCGGTGTGATGAAAGAAGCTTGTTTACTTGGGATAATAAGGAAGAAAAAGGATTCTTTAAAAGTTCAGCTTTAGAACAGATTCAAGAAAACATAAGAAATATGTCAATAACAGATTTGAGAGAACAGATTCAATACATAAAAATTACTTTTAATATGGAAAATGCTGCAAACATAAAAATAGAAAATAAAAATTTGGGGACAATTTCTGGCGTTAATAAATTAGGCATAGCAGAAAAAATGATTAAGAAGCTAGTTCATAAGATAGGGGCTGAGACGATTTATAGTGATGATGGAACAGATGTCAACTGGATCGGTGTTAAATTGTGTGGTATAAGGGAAAATCAATGGATGATACAAGCATTACCTACCACGCTGTATGATGGCATAATTGGAGTTGATTTAGTCTTACATTTATATGAGTTTATCTATCAAGATCGAAAGTATAATGGCATATTTAAAATTATAGATAAACGGATATTTGATTATATAGATAATATAAATAAGAACAAAAATAGTATTTCCGGATCTAGTTTAGGTGTCTTTAGTGGTCAAGGATCTATCTTATATATGCTGAACATCTTATATGAAATGACGGGTGATCCCAAATATAAGGAATATTTTGATAAATGGTTAAAATGCCTAGAAACAGTTATTTTTGAAGATAAATTTTTTGATTTAATTTCTGGTAGCTCAGGTATTATATTAGTGCTCATTAATATGTATAAAAAAACGAAAGAGAATCCTTATTTACAAAAAGCAATTCAGATAGCAGATAATTTAATAAGTAATATGGCCACAGAAGAAAATATGGCGGGATGGAAGTCAGAGGCAACTCCTAAAATATTGGCAGGATTTGCACATGGAAATAGCGGATTTATTGAAGTTTTTGCACGATTATATGAAGTCCATCCGAGTGAAAAGTATATTGAGATAATTTCACGTCTGCTAAAATATGAAGATACATTATATTCTGAGAAAATAAATAATTGGATTGATTTAAGAGAATTTCCTGATGAAACCAAAGATAGAAAACAACCAGTTGCGTGGTGTCATGGAGCTCCTGGGATTCTTTTATCTCGCTTGACACTATATCATGTTATAAAAAAAATGGCCCCTAATTGGTTGTTAAATCAAGTTATTGTAGATATTAGACGAGCAAAGGACAAATTAATTCAAGAGGATTTGCATGTGGGTTATTGTCTGTGCCATGGGAATATGGGAAATTTATTAATTCTAAGAAAGTATACAGAGATGTTTGAGGATCAGCAGGCTAAAGAAATCTGCAATCATTGGTTTGAAAGAATTATAGGATTGTTTAGTACTCAAAGTATATTGCCAACAGAACGATATAATCCAGGCTTTATGACTGGCTTATCTGGTATTGCTTATGCAATGTTGGCTTATACTACACGAAAATTACCGTTATTGATTGAAGTGGAGGGTTTTTATGATAAAAATAGGCTTTGATAATGATATTAGGGAAGATGGGCAAATTCATATTAAAACGCACGACATAGTTGGATTTTATAATTGCAGTATGGAAGAGGAATTAAAAATAACGGAGCTTATTAAATATTATGGAAAAGAAAAATCAATAAAAGAAATCGGATTTCGTAAAGAAACTCAAAATAAAGAACTCACGGTGTTTCAATATCTATATGATAAAGCGGGCGATTTGATTGATAAGGACTATGTAGTTAATGGATATTTGGCAATGGGAGAATTAGAAAACTATAAAAATGAATTAGTATGTAACCTGTCTTTTAGCAGTCAATACTGTTTAGAACTATTATTAGCATATTGCCAAGGGATAAATATTGTTATCTTGCACCAAATGTATGAATATGCTTGGTCCCATACGATAGAGAGCATTATAGAAGAATTTTCGCTTATAGGGGCAGCAGTTGTATTTTCAAGGTTAGGACATGAAACACTAATGAAATTGCCAATACATAGTTATGATCTTAATAATGTAACAATAGAATAGAGTGATTAATGAACGGAAAATCATAAGTAATCTTTATTTAGATATGTCATTATATGATTATCACAAAGAAATAAATCGCATAAGTATTTTAGACGCTATTTTGCCGTAGTCTTTTAAAACACTAAACACTATGGCAAGATAGCTGACTGTTATAAGATTAATAAATTTATGAGGCACATTCAAATATAAGCAAGATCAATCTGTTCATAGGAGAAACATAAAATCAAAGATTCTAATTTTCTTCAATAGGAATTGCGACTCGGAATATGTCTGTATTTATTGGCACATTCATATGCGTTGTAGGCAAATCTTATTATGCATTATATTTAATATTTTTAATATAGAAAATAAGTTAAGAAAACAGTTATAGGATTAAAAATATCTCTACAATTATTAGCAAAGGGTAAAATAAGTTTCATTTAGTAAAATTTACGCCGCATATAAATGAATATAGTATTTTATACATAGAGTGGACAGGCAAGATTCGTTGTCCATTTTTTTTCTATTATACGTACACATTTAAAATATATCTTAATATAACATCGTGTATACCATATTATATAATTAGAAGACAAAGATAATACTAAACGCATTGAAAAAAATTGTGGTATATGTAAAATCAAAATAATTACAGGAAATCTCATGATATTGAAATCAAAATCCCAGATTCTTCGTAATGAAATAAAATGGAAAATACTGGGTTTTGTAATGAATGAACGAGTACTGTTAAAAAGATTAAAACACAAAAGCGAAAGAGCGTTAGAAGAAGCGATTCAAAAATATTCAGCGTATGTTACTACGATTATTAAAGAAATTGTAAACACGAGGGCTACGGCAGAAGATATAGAAGAACTTGTTGCAGACACATTTATCGCTTTATGGGCTACGTTAGAGAGGATTGATTATGTGCAATACAGCAGTCTAAAGGCATATATCGGAATGATAGCAAGAAACAAAGCAAAAGACTATCTGAGGATGAATAAAAATATAGATTTGGAACTATATGAAAACGCCATATTAATTGACGATAGCCTTGAAAAGCAAATGCTCCAAAAAGAACAGCAATGGTATATCGAGGAACTAATTACCAGACTAAAACCAGATGACCAGAAGATATTTCTATTTCACTATTATCATCACAGGAAAATTGAAGAAATTGCTGCTATTATGCATATGAATCCACAGACAGTGAAAACCAGGTTACGGAGAGGACGAGAAATGCTCCGCACTTTGCTATGCGATGAGGGAAAATTGACTTATGAAAATAAGGATTAGTGATATGCTGGATTGTTCTACAGAAATAATTGCACATGAAGAAATGAATGAGAAGTGTGATCCAGATAAAATATGCAATATAGTATTTGAACGCTTAGAACTTAAAAAGAAGAGAAAGAAACGATATATTGCTTTTGTTGCAATTGTCAGTATTTTGTGCGGGTGTGTTGGGGGCGGCCTTGCATTAGCACCTGAAGGGAAGATTATAGATCAAGCTGTTTTTTGTCGGAGGAGGGGCTTATTGAAAAAAAATCAGTAAAGAAAGTCAGAGGAGTATAAAATCAGACTTTATAGAGGACAAGTTTTTATACGATTTGTATGGCAATTCGATTGCGAAACACATCGTAGAAGTAGATGCTGATTTTAAAGAAGATGAATTATATATTGAAAACGGAACAATGCTGATTCTGCATAATAATAGAAAGGGAATTAAAATCAATAAGGATAAAAACAGAGTACACAGGCTGGTGCTTGAACAAAAAAATATGAACGGTGATCCCGGCACTGTTGAGGTGGGGTATCTCTGTGATGGCAGACCATACTGTGTAGAAATAAGCAGTAGCTATGTATCGGAGGTAACGATAAAAGGAGAGGAGGGAAAGGCATATTATCCATATATAAAGAATGCCTCGAGTGACCGTATCATAATAAAAATAATTTCGAAAGAGAGTGATTAGATTTTATGAAAAAAATTGTATTATTAATTTTAGCGGGTTTTATTGTTTTTGGAGTGGGAACGCAGGAGAAGGTGTATGCAGCAGTTCCTGCGGACAAGGAAATCAGTATAAATATTGCCTCAAGAATAGGAATCCCTTCAACGTCAGTCGGTAGTGGAAAAACCGTAAACTTTATTGATAATGATGGTCTGGCCTTTTATGTTCCGGCGGGAGCAAGGGTTAACTTCAAAGTCAATCTAAAGTCATCAGCCAGCGTTGAACTTGGGTATGTCCGTAGTTCTGGTTCAAAAGTAAAAACTTATAGTGGTACAGGAAAAAGCCACACAACGAGTTTTACGATCAGCACCACCGGCTATTATAAGTTTTATATAACAAATAAATCGTCTGGAACGATAACGGTTACAGGAGGCAGTCTTACTTTTTAATACGCAGAGGGGGAGGATAGAATAAGGTGGAAGACAAATTCTCTTATGAGCATGAGTTGAAAAAAATACTTATTCATATGGGAATTACTCCGAACTACAAAGGATATGAATATATACTTTTTGCAATGAAGCTTATTTTTGAGAAACCGCTATGCCTTCAAGCTGTGACAAAAGAGTTGTATCCGGAGATTGCAAAAGAATGCCTGACGGATTGGAGGGCAGTTGAGCATGGTATTCGAATAGCTATTGTAAGAAGCTGGGACGAGGATCCACAGAGATTTCAAGATATACTTACCGTTAAAATGAAATATCGACCTTCATCAGGCAAGTTTCTTGCGTTTCTATATAGCTATTTAGTATTAACAAAAAGAGGAGAAACTAATGAAGGTTAAAAAAGAATTTTTAAAATATGTAAAACGTTTTTATGAATTATATTTGCTATAGTAGTTGCTGGAATTTTATGGAATGGTATATGTAGCACAAGGGGAAAGAAAGAACTAAAAGATGCATATGGACAATCTATTGAAATAGAAGGCAAACAGATGACGGTGGATGCCACTTTATTTAGAGGTGGAGAGAAAGGATATAAATGGTTAGTTGTAATAAGGAAGTCTTTTTGATAAAATATACCTAAAATGAAAAAGTAAATTCTATATCTTCAGAGAGAAATTCAGTTTTGCACATGGGGAAAGGAAATACCATCTGTAGGAAAGTTCCTTGCAGTTGTGTATGAATACTTACGAATGAAGGAGGCAGAAAAGGCAATCTAATTTGCTGACTTTTTTGAACGAGTTTATAGTAGGAGGATAAATCAATGAAAATACGCATATTGAAAAAGATTATGTGTATGGCTATAATGATGATAATGCTTATGAATGTAAATCTAGCCTTAAATGTACAGGCTGAATCCAAAGAACAAAATAGTGCGAGTAAATTCATCATAGTCGATAATAAAAAAATGCATGTTGTTTTTTATGGTGCGATAGATAAAAATGGAACATTTGTGAATCAAAGTAAAGAGACATTAGTGATGCTGCCCGCCTTGGGAGTCCCTTCGCCGAATATATATTATAAGCCTTTGGCGGAAGCATTGACTTCAGAATATAATATAGTCGTGATAGAACCATTTGGATATGGACTCAGTGATACAACAGAAACAGCACGAACTGTTGAGAATATTAATAGAGAGTTATATGATGCCCTTGATGTTTTAAGTATAGATATATGTACATTATTGGTACATTCTATTTCTGGGATATATGGTTTAAACTTTGTTTATGCATATCCAGAAAAAGTAGATGCTTTTATTGCAATCGATAATACTGTTTATGATGAAACACTAGAAGAGGCATTAGCAATGGAACAGGATTATATGCAGCAGGCGGCAGAAGAGTTTGATTCACTTCGTAATACTTTTGACAGCATTGAAAAATTTGAGGTGGCTATTGCTGAAGATCCAGGAAAGTACGGGGCAGAACTTCCGGAGATTGATGGCTATACATATACGAAAGCGGATCGGGAAGAATATTATACAGCATATGCCCGCAGCAGTAACCAGACGATACAAAATGAAATACAGAATATGGGAAAGGCTTTGGAATCGATAAAAGAAAAGAAGTTTCCAAGCACACTTCCTGTTCTAATGATGATTGCATCCGAAAATGTCGAAAATATGCCAGCTTGGGAAACCGCACATCGCGAACAATTGAATTTAGCTTCTGAAAGGCATAAACTAGATATTGTCAAAGGAGGGCACTATATATGGTATACAAATCTGTCAAGTGTCGTAAACTTGATAAAGGAATATAAAGAGTCGTAAGTGCTAAAAACAATAGAAAAATAAGTAAAAAGAATAATAAAGATAAGAGTATATTGGATTTAGCGAAGTAAAAGCAGCGGAGATAAACAAATCTGCTGCTTTTATATTATTGAAAACGTGAAGGCTTGCTAAAAATTTTTTGGATGTAATTATTTGGTCAGAAAACAGGAAATAGATATGATTTTGAAGATTGTTTAGTTGTTGGCTTTACTTTGGAATAATAGAGTGATAAGATATAATTATTCTTAAATAGTCGTGTAGGAGGGTATCATGAAAGTATCGCTAAAAACAAAACCGGTTTCAACATTACTGTACAATTTAAAAAAAGGAAAAATTAGTTTGGAATATCCAATACAACGACAAACTGGGCAATGGACTAGAAAAATACAGTCTGAATTGATAGACTCATTATTTAGGGAGTTTATAGTCCCGCCATTGTGTTTTAATGTCGAAGAAATTTCTTATGATCTGGATGGGGTTCAGAGATTATCTGTAATTAACGATTATATAAATAATGGTTTTTCTTTGTCGAAAGATTTAAAACCGGTAGTTATTGACGGGACAGAATACATTATTGCTGGTAAGAAATTTAAGCAATTACCGGAAGAATTGCAAGAAATGTTAAAATCTGCTCCAATTTATGTATACGAGATAACCAATGCTACTGAAGAAGAAATTTATGAAAACTATAGAAGATTAAACAATGGAAAGCCATTAAATAAGGCACAGAAGCTTACTGTTTGTATGGATGTAGAGACTAATGCAGCTATTCAAAAAATCATGCGGCACCCATTTTTGAAAAAAACAGGTATGACTGCAGGAGATTTTAAAGGAGACAATACGCGGAGCATTGCATGTCAGATTTTGATGTTAGTAGGTAAGTACGAATTTACTGATTTTCGTGCACCTAGCATTGAAAAATTTGCATATTCCCTAAACGATAATAAAGAGGAGACATTAAGACTGATTGACCATGTGTTAGCGATTTTAGATGAGCTGGATAGCAAAATTGAAGAGAAAATTCCTGCAATGAAAAAATTGTCTATTCCTATGGTAGTAATAGCAATGGATCATGTGATGGGAGACGCAGAAAGAGAGAAAGCATATTTAGAGTGGTTAGCAGAATTTTTTGAAAACTACAGCTCTAACGAAGCGTTTTTAAAGTTCTGTGGAAAGAATACGGCATCAAATGAAAATGTAATGGGTAGATTAAACTATTTCTTGAATGCAGTAGATTAATTTACATTAAGGAGATAATTAAACACATATTTTATAAATACAAAGGAATATAAAAGTAAAGAGGGTGTCCCGCTACCCATTTAAAGGTGGAACATTAAAGGCATGTGGAGAGGAGAAATCCTCTCCACATTTTCATTTTATAGAGATATTGGATTCTATGAAATGAAAACGCTTCACATAGATTACACTGCTACGAGGGGAATTTAATTTATGCAATCTGCCGTAGGCAAATAATCTTGCTTGCAAGATCGTTTGTTACACAAAAAATAGGGTATATAGAGAAATAGAACATAAAGAAGACCTATCTATATAGGTAAAGATAGTTGTTTTAATATATTTATAAGAAATTGCAATCAGCGGGCTCAAACAGACGGTTTTGCGGAGCAAAACGGACGCGATGCGGAGCGAGCGGACTTAACCTGTAGATATTGAAATCTGCGGGTACCTTATAATGATTAAGGCCATTGGAAAATGGTACGAATCATTTAAGGAGGATGCCTTATGTTAGATTACAAGAGCATCATTATCAAACGGTACGCACTGGGCCTGAGCTACAAGGAACTGGCTGAAGAATTCAGTGCAAGCAAATCCGGAATCAACGATGCAAATGTCAACCACTTTTTTACATTGTTAGGTAAGATGTTTTTTATACCGTAT